>ERZ1034984.654-NODE-654-length-37663-cov-8.887949_pt1 | contig 37663 bp, 27 predicted proteins | sample MGYA00520589_ERZ1034984 | MGnify/ENA primary metagenome ERZ1034984 (study PRJEB33766, sample SAMN09781790) | gut metagenome | biome: gut microbiome | host: Homo sapiens | place: Madagascar | study: EMG produced TPA metagenomics assembly of the PRJNA485056 data set... | reverse complement strand
GGCAAGAATGGAAGGGGAGACTCATGGCACGAAACGTTGTTTCCAGTCGCAGGTTTGCGACGGTTGCATCCGCATTGGTGTGCACGGCGGGTCTGGGTTTGGCTTTGGTCGCGGTGCCTGCGTTCTCGCAGGCCGAGGAAGGCGCTGACACCAGCACCGAGCAGGCGTCTGAAGGTCAGTACAGCCCGGCGGTGCAGGCTCTGTTCGACGCTGACGCCGACAAGTTCGAGGGCACGGCCACCAACGACAACACGTTTGCCTCTGGCACCAAGTACGCGGCTGACCAGCCTGAACCTGCTCAGTCTGCGGCAAACGCCGGCTCCGACCCGCAGTCGGTGCCCTATACGAGCGACCAGTACATCGCCGACAACACCCCCACGGTCTATGTGGACGAGGACGGCACCCAGACCCAGCGCGTGCCCGAGGACATCGGCTACGACACCTACAAGGTGAACGACTTCATGCCCTCCTACAACCTCACCTATCTCAACGGCGAGAACCGCGGCTGCAACTCCTGCCATGACGACCTGGCCGAACTCGTGAGCACCATGCCCGATTTCGACCACCAGGACATCACGCGCTGCGCCCCCGTGCAGTACACCGTGCAGATGTGCATTGACTGCCATACCTGGCAGCCTGGCTACATCACGCAGCAGTACTCGTTCGGCGACCTCATGCACCAGATTCACCAGGTGAAGAACGGCGAGGCGTTCACTTCCATGGGCGGCAACTGCTGGAGCTGCCACTTCGCCTATGACTCCAACACCGAGGACACCCTGTCCACCAACGACACGACCTACATGGGCCTCTACGACGTGGTGAAGCACGACATGTTCGGCGGCGTGACGGCCGTGTCTGACCAGAGCGATGTCGACGCCGAGGTCGTGTGGGATCAGGACAAGTCGTCTTGGGACAGCACGTGGGATTACAACTGGCGCGGCCCTGGCTTCTACTGGGATCACGACCGTTATCACTATCAGGAAGAGGGCACGCCGCTCGACAAGGACCTCTTCGCCAACTGGACCATCACCGTGGGCGGTTGCGTGGGCCAGGAAGTCACCTACACGCTGTCCGACCTCATTGAGAACGCCGAGAACGAGCACGTCACCAAGGCAATGGTGTGCACGATGAACCCGATGGGCGGCTCCTTCTTTGGCAACTACGACATCGACGCCATCCCGCTGTCGTGGATTCTGAAGCAGGCCGGCGGCTACACCGACGAGGCCAAGTCGCTGCAGATCATGGCGGCCGACGGCTCGCACGAGGACCTTACGCGCGACGTCTTCAGCCAGCATATCGACGACATTTACATCGTGTACAAGATCAACGGCCATCTCATCAACTGGGAAGACGGTTACCCGGTGTGGTGCTGGTGCTCGTTTGAGAGCGCGGGCAACAGCTGGAAGTCGGTCTCTGACTTCGTGTTCGCCGACAGCTCCGACCCGTGGCTGCCCAACCAGAACGGCTGGCACCAGCAGAGCGACGAGTGGACGCAGGACGGCAACGAGCGTTACCCCTCCAACAGCTTCTACAACAAGCCGCAGGTGGGCTTCCTCAATGTCAAGGAAGGCACGGTCATCGAGACCGGCCAGCCCTACACCATCGAGGGTTGGTCGCACGGCTACGACTGGACGGTCAAGGGCATCCAGGTGTCGCTCGACGGCGGCGCAAGCTGGACGGAGTACGACTTCGACGACGTCGATCCGCAGAAGGTCGTGAACTGGTACTACACGTTCACCCCGCAGGAGGACACCGCCTACGTCGTGCGCGTGCGCACTATCTGCGACAACGGTCGCGTTTCCGAGGAGCCGGTCGAGCTCATGCTCGTCTCCCACAACGCCGACCAGATCAAGGCCGACGCTGACGCGGCCGGCGCGCCCCTGCCCACCTATCCCAGCTACGACATCGCCGATGACGCCGTGGCCGAGGAGAACGGTGTGACGTATGAGTCCGCCGCCGAGGCAAACGCTGCGGCCAACGCCGCGCATCCCGAGTGGGACGAGCAGCTTGAGAACGGTCTCAACGAGTACGACCTCGATCCTGCCACCGAGCCTTACCTGGCAGAGAACCTCGCGGCTGACGGCGGCGAGACGACCGCCGAGGCAACCGATGAGGGTGCCGCCGCTGATGCTGCAGACACCGCAGAGCAGAGCGCCAAGGAGGAGAAGTAACCATGAAGACCTCGAAGACTACCGTTGCCGGCATCGCGCTGACGGGAACTGCCGCCCTTCTTGCCGCAGGCGCCGCGCCTCTCATGGTACTGGCGGCTACCGATGCTGCCCCGCAGGCCCCCGAGGCCGTGGCTGCCACCCAGGAAATGCAGGCTGCGACCGTGTCCAACCAGGTGCAGCTCAGCACGGTTGAGGGCACGTTCGGGTTCAATCAGTCCACGGTGACGCCCAATGCCCAGATCAAGCACGACTTCCAGGGCGCGGACAAGTACCTGTGCGGCACGCAGGCCGGTACTGACCTTGCTTCCAAGCCGCTTGACGAGTGGACCCTCACGGTGGGCGGCGACGTGGACAACGCCTTTACCGCCACGCTTGACGAGCTCGCCGACGATTCGGCGCTTACTGTGCAGATGGGCTGCGCTTGCGCCGGCAACGGCGCCGACATGCGCGCCGCTGCAAACGCCCAGGTCACCGGCGTGAAGTTCGTGGACATCATGAACCAGGCGGGCGTTGCCGCTGACGCCAACACCGTCACGTTCACCACGACCGACGGCTACAAGGTGTCGCTGCCCCTGTCCTATGTCAAGCAGCGCTACACCCTCGTGGTGTTCGGGGTGAACGGCGAGCCGCTGGAGAACTCCATGGGCGGTACCTGCCAGCTGTGGTTGGGCTCCACCTCCGCCAAGTACTTCGCCCGCGACATCGTGGCCATCGACTTTACCCATGAGGCCACCCCACCCGCGGCCCCTGGTGCTGCCGACGCTGCCAACACGCCCAACATCGGCGTGACCGCAAGCGCGACGGCGTAGGAGGAGCGAGTGCCGCGCGGTTGAGCGCGTGGACGAGTAGGATTTGAAGAAGGGGCGCGTCGCTTCTCCGTGAGGAGGCGACGCGCCCCTTTTGTTTGCGCGGAAGCGCCCGTGTGGAATGCCGTGCCTGCCAGTTCTATCCGAGTGGACGTGCCGTCGGGGCCATCTTGCCATGCCCCGACTTTGTCGTCGGTTCTTCGCTTATGCTCGTTTGCGCACGGGTACCTGGAGTTTTATGAGCTCGTCGCGACCGGAGAAGGAGAAGAGCTCGCTGTCGAGCACCACCTCGCCCACGTAGTCTCCCGTGATTTCGTACCCGGCCTCGGCAATGTGATCGAGCAAGGTGTGCAGGCAGCGCGTTTCCGCGAGTTCGCCCTCGTCGCAGCTCCGGTCGGTGCAGTACATGGTCATGTACAGGCTTGCGGGGATGGTTGTGGTGGGCACGGAGACGTCGATGTCGCGGTTGTCGATGAAGATGAGCGCGCTCGTGTAGTCGATGGAGCCTGACTGCAGGGCGTCTCGCTTCACGTGGCAAGCGACGTTGCCGAAGTAGCTGGGCGACACGCCCGAGTCGATGAGTTCGCGTTTTACCTGGCAGATTGCCATTTGCCAGAGTAAGAGCTGTTCAGCCGAGCTGCCTTTGCCCTCATGGACCCAATACTTTTCAGGCAGGTCGTAGACGATGGCGCGGCGTTGGGGCAGTGCCTCGACGCGACATACGCCGCACTCGATGTCAGACTGCGCGGTCATGCAGCGGTCTTTGAGGCGCCGCAGCAGGTACTTGAGGCGCTTGAGCTCGCCGAGCTGCCGGTCGAGGCCTTCTTCCTTGGCGCAAAGCCGGTCGAAAAGGCCCGGCACGTCGCGGTTGGCGATGACGTCCTTGATTTCGTCGAGGGCGAAACCAAGGCGTTGAAGCAGCTGGATGGTGTCGAGTGTTTCGCACTGTGCGAGCGTGTAGTAGCGATATCCCGTCTCATCGTCGCGGCACGCGGGCACAAGCAGGCCTTTTTCGTCATAGATGCGCAGGGTGCGCGCCGACACGCAATTGAGCTGTGCCATCGCGCCCACCGTGAGCCTGTTTGGATCCCGAATCGTATTGCCTGCCGAAGGTTCCTGCTTATGCAAGGGGTCGGTTGGCGTGCACACGTCCCCTGGCTGAGCCTCTCCGGGAGAGGTGCTCCTGCAAGCCTTGATTCTTTCGTTTTCCATCCTGCCCCCCTTGGCGGTTTAGTTAGGAAAACTATAGCGCCCCGAATGGCTCGCGCCTTTGGAAAAATAGGTGTGTGTTTGTGCTTTAAGTCATTCACTTTCTATGACTGGATATTTCGGTTTGACATCACACCTGGTAGATACGGTGTGGACTGAGCGGCCATTTCGATACGCGAAATTAAAACGCAAACGTGCGGTGTTTTTCGGCGCTATGCGCTGGCGCTGAGGTAGCGGGTGGAGGGGCCGGCACCTTCGACTATGAGGAGACCCTGCGTGACCATGTCGTTAAGCAGGGCCTTGGCTTTTGTTGAGCCGATGCCGAGAAGCTCCTGGGCTTCAATGCGACGGATCTCTCCGTTCTCGATGACGAAATGCATGACGAGATTCCTCTCCTCGCGGGGCAGGCGACGCCGTTTGAGTTGTTTGGCACTTACGGTAACCTTGCCGGGCGTGACACGACCGTCGCCGGAGCCATGGTGGGCAGTGAGATTGTCACCGTCTGCTGTCTGCAGCGTTGCAGCGGCAGAGGAGGGCGCGGCATTGATGGAGCGGCCGTGACCTGCTTGTTCCCAAGCGTCCAAGATGCGTGCAGTGGCCATGTCGACGGGTCTGTCGAGACGTGAACCTGACTCGCATCCTACTGACATGCTGCAGTCGACGGGCCTGTCGAGGTGCGAGTCAGACTCGCGTTCTGCTGGCATGCTGCGGTTGGCACCTGCTCTCGTTGGCGAGCCATTATCGCGTTCCATGCAAAACGTGAGCGTCGTACAGTCGGGGTTGCAGGACTCCTCCAGCATGGGCTGTGGCAGCTCGGCCCAGGTGCAGGCTGCGCGCATGACGTCGAAGCCGCTGCCGATGCGCTCGCCGATTCCCACGAGGCTGAACATCCGCATGAGCGTCGCGTTGCGCGGGTCGGATGTGCCGCCTTGGAGCGCGACGTCACATGACATGCGCAGGCCCCCCGGATTGCTGAAGGTTATGCGACCAGGTTCGCGCAGGGCGACACAACCTCTTCTGCCGTAGTAGTCAGCATGTACAAGCATGTTTGCGAGGCCCTCGCGCAGCGCCGCATGCATGGGGGTGTCTTCGAGTCGGCGCATGTTGGGCCCGAGGGCAAAAGGCTTGGGAAGGCCCTCGACCACTTTCATATAGACCTTGCGCCAAAAGTCGTAGACGTTGCCGCTCCAGGTGCCGTCCATGCTCGCAATGCGGTCATCCCATCGCCGGTCGCCCAGACGTGTTCGGTAGTCGAGCAGGTAGCTCGGGTATTCGCGCGTGATCTCGTACTCATATCCAAACATGAGAAGCCCGGCTCGTGTTGGATGGAGTTGATGCGTGCGCCCGCCGCGGCCGATTGCCCCTATACGCATGAGGAAATCAGAGTCTGCCAGCCTGTTCCACGGGTGATTTTGCCTCAGTGCTTGAAACGCATTGCGATAAGAGGCAACGGTTTCCTCGCACAAAGAGCCAAGCTCGAACTCTTCGAGAACAAGCCGATCGATGTCGTCGCCCCCGTCACGCACGAGCGCTTTGAGTTCCTCGGATGTACAGTGGTAGTCGCCCTCGCCGTTGCGGCGAAATGAACCCGAAGCGAGGATGTTGCGTATATAGACGGGTCGGTCCTGGCGCGGGGCCCTCGGGACTTCGATGACGATGTACGATGCGCCCGCATCGACGTCGATGGTTACGTCGTTATCAGTAAGAAGGTTGACGCTGACGCAACTGGGGTTGTTGAGGCCATCCCACAGGGCTTTGACCAGGGATTCTGGCTCGTTAACGCCGCATACGGAAAGAGCTCCGTGGGAGTCTTCTTCTACGCCGAGCAGAATGGTGCCCCCGTCGGTGTTGGCGAACGCGGAGTATGTCTCCCAGAGGCTGCGAGGCAGACCCTCTCGGGCAGCCTTCACCTCGAGTTTGTTGCTCTCCTTCAGGGAGGCGAACGTATTGCTCCACCCCATGCCAATGTCCCATCAGTCGCAAGCGGACGTTTCAGACACTATACCATACAGCGTCCAATTATCGTCCGAAAAACGTCCGATATGGAAGTCTGAGGTGTGCGCCGGGCCGCAATTCAATCTGGCGTATACTGAGGGCGCATTTGAAAGGAGGCTGTCATGATGTATCCCTATATCACTCTTGGCGACGGAACGGAAATCACCCATTCTCAAGTCATCCATGCCGATGGGGTGGATAAGGTAGTGGTGCACTTCGAACGTCCGACGCAGGACGGTTTTGATTCTGCGCGTTGTGAGTTGCCCAGCTATACCTGGACTGACTGGGAAGGTCATTTCACGGTGGGGGAGAAGGCTCTCTTCGAGGAGTTCCTCCATAGCAATGCACACCTCCTGTATCGTTACGCTGCCAATGGAGGCGTCAAGGTTGCCTAGCCTGTTTCTCGTAGGCGGATATCGCGACTAATATGCGCTGTATAGATATAACTAAAGAAGTACCCCTGGGCCCATGATGAACTGGGCGCCGGGGGTACTTGCGTTAGGTGATTCCTTTTAGCAGGCCTGCCCGCTGATCGGGTACTTTACTCCATCACCATGTTGTCGGCGACAGTGGCGTCGCCGGCGCGGTAGGTGTGGCAGTTGTCGCAGGCGGCGACGTTGCCGGCAAGCTGTTCGGGGCTGTAGGAAGAGCTGCCGCCGTGGACCGAGTCGTAGGGGTTCCAGCTGCCCAGCTCGACGGCCGCCTGCACGGTCGCTTCGTCCACGGCCTCGCCGGTGCCGTAGGCGGTGAGGGCGGGGGCGCTGCCCTCGACGATGGGGCCCTCGTCAATCGTGCCGTTGACGGCGCTCTCGGCGGCCACGTAGCCAAACGTCACCGCACGGCCGATGGAGGTGCCGGGGATGTGACGGGGGTAGTTGCCGGAGAAGAAGTTGCCCGAGGCGTTGCCGCAGGCAAACAGGCCGGGGATGGGCATGTCGTTGCAGTCGAGCACCGAGCAGTTGCCGTCGATGGTGAGGCCGCCCACTGTGGCCAGCACGTTGCTGTTGGAGGTGAAGGCGAAGTAGCGCGTGCCGGTGAAGGGGATGGTGGCCGCAAGGTCGCGCCCGAAGCGCTCGTCCTTGCCCGCTTCGAAGCCGGCGTTGTAGTCGGCCACGGTCTGGGCCAGCGCCGCGCCGTCGACGCCAGCGGCCTCGCCGAGCTCCTCCAGGCTCGCAGCCTCGTAGAGCCAGCCCTTGCCCTTGAACTCCTCGAGCGTGGCGTCGTCGAGCATGCCGTCGGCCATAGTCTCGTCAAAGACGTACCAGCAGTTCTTGCCGTAGGCGGGCTGGGCGTTCTGGGCGTTGGAGACGCTCTGGAAGGGCAGGTCCTCGCGCACAAAGCGCTGGCCACGGCCGTTCACCAGAATGCCGAAGTACACGGCGTTCCAGGTGCGCGCGTCGTCGAAGGAGTCGGGGTTGCCCCAGCGGAAGTTCATGACGGGCTGGGGGATCGGGTCCATCTGCGCGCCTGCGGCGAGGCCCATCATGTGGCCGTCGCCCGTGGTGCCCCAGCCCGGGTTCCACCAAGAGGAGTTGGCATAGTCCTCGGGGCGCGTCCAGGCCTGCATCATCTCGGGGTTGCAGTCGTAGCCGCCCGTGGCGATGATGACGCCCTTAGAAGCGGTTGCCTTGAAGTAGCCGTCTGCGTCCTTGGCGATGACGCCCGTGACGCGGCCCAACTCGTCCTGCGTCAGCTGTACGGCAGGAGTGGAGAAGCGCATGTCAATGTTCTCATAGGCGCTCTTGGCAACCTGCTGCATCTCGAGGCACACGTAGATGCCCGACAGGCCCGAGCGCACGCCGGCGTCCTCGGGCAGGCAGGGCGAATCGTAGAAGCCCAGCTCAGTGTCGATGAGCGGAGTGAGGGCGGGCATGCCGCACGTGGAGGGGCCCTGCTCAACCTTGGAGATGACGAAGCCGTTCTGGCCCTTGTCGAGCATCTCCTGCCAGAAGTCGGTGGCCTCGCCAGAGCGGTCGCAGTAGGTGTGCGCCGGCTCGGGGCGGCAGCGCCAGTAGGCGGAGCGCTGAATCTCGTCGAAGAGGGCGGTCTTGTCGATCTCGGTGCCCTCCTGGCACTTGGCGCCGGCGGCACCGAAGCACTCGAAGCAGCCGCGTCCCTTGGTCATCTTCTCGAGAAGCAGCACGTTGGCGCCCATGTCGGCGGCCTTGAGCGCGGCGATGAGGCCGCCGATGCCCGCACCGGCGACGACGACGTCGAAGTCCTCGGTGCGCGCAATCTCGCTGTCGGCAATGGTGCGGGACTCAAAGGCGATGGGGCCGCGCGGGCCGGGGCAAGCGACGGCGCGGGCGGGCATGGCGGTGACGCCGTTGGCGTAGATGTTGAGGTAGTCGGCAGCGGTGGCCTCGGGCGCAGCGGCTCCTGCAGAATCCGCCAGGGCGCTTGCCGTGCCCGCAGCTGCTACTGCGGCTGTGGCAACGCCTGCTGCCTGAACAAATGAACGACGCGAAATGGTGCTCATTGAGTCTTCCTTCCCCTTGTCTTGTGATCAAGCCTCACGCGCAGTCGCAATATGGGGCGAACGTGCGAGGCTTTAAGTCCGTACAGTGTACGAACATGGCGGTACTGTACACTGTACGGACTTAGAATTCAAGCATGGTGTATGGAGGTTCTTCATGCCGAAGAAACCCGGCTTTGCCCCCGGTCTCGATCGCGACAAGATTCTTGCGCGTGCCCTGGAGATGGCAGACGAATGCGGCATCGAGGCCGTGAGCATGCGCAAGCTTGCCGCAGCCGTAGGCTGCGCCCCCATGACGCTTTACACGTATTTCGACGGCATTCAGGAGATTCGCGCCGGCGTGGTTGCCCTGGCGTTTCGCGAGGTAGACGCCGATCCCATCCCGGGGGAGCGCTGGGACGATACGATTCGTCGCACAATGGGCTCCATTCGCGCGCTGTACCTGCGCCACAGTAAGGCCGATCTCTTCAAGGTGGAGACGGGCGGCTATGCCGCCCCCCTTGTTGAGCACACGGCGCGCATCTACGCCCTCCACGAGGCCCAGGGCATTCCCGCCCCTATCCTCAAGCGCGCTTGGTGCGTTATCGATGCGTTCCTCGGCGGCTTCATTCATGCGGAGCTTACTGAGCTCAACGCGAGGCCCGAGCATCCCGACCCCGAGGGCCACACGTGGATGGAGACGGCCGAGGCGGCCTACACTGAGGAGTCGTTTGCCAGCGGCGTCGAGATCATCATCGCGGGCATCCGTGCCATTGCCGCGCCCGACCCGTGCGATTGGGCAACCCCGCAGGCGTGAGGGACGTGCGCCCGGCGCATGCCTGAAACGCTCTCATGAGCCTCCCTCTGCGCCCAGGGTAAGAGACCCGAGGCCGCCCAGATTATGGACGAGGTCGGCCTAGCCGCCCTTGGCGTCCAGGGCTAGACCATTGACTGTGCGTCATATTTGCGCAGCTGGTGCTCTGGCTGGTATGGCCCGCAAGCCCCACAGGTCATTGCGTTTTATATACGCGAAGGGCCCTCGAACCTAGGATCATCGATCCAGGTTCGAGGGCCCTCCGTCATTTGCGGTCTGGCGGTCTCTGTCTTTATGCCGCCTCGTCGAACTGGGAGTTGTAGAGCTCGGCGTAGTAGCCGCCGCGGGCGAGCAGCTCGGCGTGCGTGCCCTTCTCCACGATGTCGCCGTCGCGAAGCACCAAGATGACGTCGGCGTTGCGGATGGTGGAGAGGCGGTGTGCGATGACGAAGCTCGTGCGGCCGCGCATGAGCTCGTCCATGGCGTGCTGGATGAGCTCCTCGGTGCGCGTGTCCACGTTCGAGGTGGCCTCGTCGAGGATGAGCGCGGGGCGATCGGCCAGGACGGCGCGGGCGATGGTGATGAGCTGGCGCTGGCCCTGGGAGAGGTTTGTGCCCTCCTCGTTGATCACGAAGTCGTAGCCGCCGGCCAGGGTGCGGATGAAGTGGTCGCAGCGCGCGGCCTTCGCGGCGGCCTCGACCTCGGCGTCGGTGGCCTCGGGGCGCCCGTAGCGGATGTTGTCGCGAATCGTGCCGTTGAAGAGCCACGTGTCCTGCAGCACCATGGCGAACTCGCTCCGTAGCTCCGTGCGGTTCCAGTCGCGCACATCCACGCCGTCTACGAGCAGCTTTCCTGCATCCACGTCGTAGAAGCGCTGGAGCAGCTTGATGAGCGTGGTCTTGCCTGCGCCCGTGGGGCCCACGATGGCCACGGTCTGGCCGGGCTCGGTGGTCAGCGAGAAGTCGTGGATGATGGGCTTGGCGGGGTCGTAGCCAAACTTGACGTGCTCGAACTGCACATGACCGTCGCGCACGGCAGGTACCTGGGCGTTTGCTGCCTCTTCTTCCTCAGGTGCGGAGAGGAACTCAAAGACGCGCTCGGTGGCGGCTGCCATGGACTGCATCGTGTTGCTCACGTTGGCCAGCTGCTGCACGGGCTGGGTGAAGTTGCGCACATACTGGATGAAGCTCTGGATGTCGCCGGGGGTGGCGTTGCCAGCAAGGGCGAGCTGGGCGCCCACCACGACGACGGCCACGTAGCCGGCGTTGCCCACGAGCGACATGAGCGGCATCATGAGGCCGGAGAGGAACTGCGAGCGCCAGCCGGAGACAAAGAGGCGGTCGTTCTTCTCGTCGAACTCGGCCACGGCCTCCTCGGCGCGGTCGAAAACCTGAATGACGTTCTGACCTGCGAAATCCTCCTCGACGATGCCGTTTACAGAGCCCAGCACCTTTTGCTGCTCGCGGAAGTAGGGCTGCGAGAAGTGCATCATCACGCCCATGATCACGCCGGCCACGGGCAGCGTGATGACGACGACGCCGGTGAGCGGCAGGCTGATGGAGAGCATCATCACGAGCACGCCCACAATCTGCGTGACGGAGGTGATGAGCTGGGTCACCGACTGGTTGAGGCTCTGGCCCAGCGTGTCGACGTCGTTGGTGATGCGGCTGAGCACGTCGCCCTTGCTGTGGCCGTTGAAGTAGCTCATCGGCACGACGGTGATCTTGTGCGCGATCTCCTTGCGCATGCGGTAGCAGATCTTCTGCGTGACGCCGGTCATGAGCCAGCCCTGCACGAGGTTGCAGGCAGAGCTTGCCAGGTAGAGGCCCAAAAGCAGCAGCAGTGTGCGGCCGATCCAGTCAAAGTCGACAGATCCCGTGCCCGCGACCTTGGCCACGAGGCCCTCGTAGAGTTTGGTGGTGACTTCGCCCAAGACCTTGGGTCCCACGATGTTGAAGAGCACGGAGCACATGGCGAACGCGATGGCGAAGAACACCGCGATCTTGTGCTTGCCCACGTATCCAAGAAGCTTGCGCATGGTGCCCTTGAAGTCCTTGGGCTTCTCCACGACGCGCCCGGGGCCGTGGCCGCCCCCGCCCATGGGGCCGGGACCGCCGGGGCGGCGCTTGGGGGCGTCGGTCCTGCTCATATCGTGTGCCATTAGCGATCGCCTCCCTTCTGAGCTGCGCCGTTCATGACGGCAGCGATTTCCTCCTCGGTGAGCCCGAGTTCCTCGGCCGAGAGCTGGGATTGGGCGATTTCCAGGTACGCGGGGCAAGAGTGCAGCAGCTCCTCGTGCGTGCCCTTGCCCACGACCGCGCCCTCGTCGAGCACGACGATCTGGGTGGCGTGCATGATCGTGGCGATGCGCTGGGCCACCACCACGATGGCGGCGTCCTGCTCGTTTTGGGCGAGCGCCTCGCGCAGCTTGGCGTCGGTCTTGTAGTCGAGCGCGCTGAAGGAGTCGTCGAACACGATGACCTCGGGGTTCTTGGCGAGGGCGCGTGCGATGGAGAGGCGCTGGCGCTGGCCGCCGGAGACGTTCGAGCCGCTCTGGCTGACGTCGGAAGCGAAGCCGCCCTCGCGCTCCTGGATGAACTCGCTTGCCTGGGCGATGTCGGCTGCGCGGCGCATGTCCTCGTCGGTCACGCTGTCGCCGGCGAACTTGAGGTTGCTCTCGACGGTGCCGGAGAACAAAAAGCCCTGCTGGGGGATGTAGCCCACGCGGCGGCGCACGTCGCCGAGCGACATCTCGCGCACGTCCACGCCGTCGAGCAGCACCGCGCCCCTCGTGGCGTCGTACAGGCGCGGGATGAGCTGCACGATCGAGGTCTTGCCCGAGCCCGTGGAGCCGATGATGCCGAGCATCTCGCCGGCGCTCACCTTGAAGCTGACGCCGCTGACCACGTCTTCGCCGGCGTCGGGATACTGGAAGGCCACGTCGCGGTACTCAAGTTCTCCGCGCACGCCTTCAGCGGGGGTCTTGGGGCTGGCGGGCTCGCGGATGGAGCTCTCGGTGGCGAGGACCTCCTCCACGCGCTCGCAGGCAACCTCGGCACGGGGCATCATGACCGAGACCATCGTGAGAATCATGAACGACATGACGATCTGCATGGTGTAGGACATGAACGCCATCATGTCGCCCACCTGCATGATGCCGTCGTTCACGCCATGGGAGCCCGTCCACACGATGAGCACCATGATGCAGTTCATCACGAGCATCATCAGCGGCATCATGAAGCTCATGGCGCGGTTGGTGAAGAGCTGCGTGTCCATGAGGTCGGTGCTCGCCTTGTCGAAGCGCTTGAGCTCGTGCTCCTGGCGGCCGAACGCGCGGATGGGCATGAGGCCGTCGAGGATCTCGCGGGCAACGAGGTTCACGCGGTCGATGTATTGCTGCATCTTCTTGAACTTGGGCATGGTGAGGCCCATGAGCACGCCCACCACGGCCGAGACCGCGATGACGGCGACGCCGATGGTCCACTCCAGGCCCGTTTTGGTGGCGAAGACGCGCACGAGTGCCACCGTGCCCATGATCGGTGCCATGAGCACCATGCGGATGAGCAGGGTGGATGCCATCTGAATCTGCTGGATGTCGTTGGTGCAGCGGGTGATGAGGGAGGCCTGGCTTAACTTGCCCACCTCTGCCGCAAAGAAGCTCATGACCTTGTGGAACGTCTTGCGGCGCAGGTTGCGGGCGATGGTGCAGGCGGTGTGCGAGGCCACGGCGCCCGTGAGGATGGTGGCCACGAGGCTGATGGCGCACAGGCCGAACATCTTCGCGGTCATGCCTGCCAGGTAGGAGTTCTGCACGTCGGCCAGGCTGATGCCCTGGGCCTCGTATTCCTGCTGGACATAGCCGATGGCGCGCTGCCGCACGATAGAGCCGCCCATCTCGCCCATGGAGTCGGCCATGGCCTGGGCGCCCTCGACGAGCTGGTCGCGGCTGAGCATGCCGGCGGCAAACGCGGCGCGCACGTCGTCCATGGAGAGGTTACCCTGCCCGGAGCCGCTGCCCAGGTGGCTGGCGTCCACGCCTTGGGCCAAGGCCAGCGCCACGGTCTCGGGCAGGCTCATGGCCTGCGCCACGGCCCCGTCGTCCTCGCGGTCGGCCTCGGTGCCCTGATAGGTGCAAATGCCCTGCTCATCAGGGGAGGAGTAGGCGGCTTCGACGATGCTCGCGTCTTCCTCGGACATGAACATTTCCAGGTCGTCTAGAGAGTCGCGGCGGATGGTGTCGGGCACGGGGCTCTCGATGCCGCCCTGCTGGATGCCCACGTCCACAATCTCGGACATGTAGGCGGGAAGCGTCAGGTCGGCGTTGCAGGTGATGATGATGAGCGCGACTGCGGCAAGAAGGGCCAGGATATGGTTCTTAAAGAGCTTGATGATTCTCATCGGTATCGCCTCCTTTCGTCTCGGTCGGGTCTTGTTTGCTGAGGATTTCGTTGCAGCGCTTGAGGATGCGCAGGGCCTCGCGGGCGTCCTCATCTCCCAGCTCACGCAGGAATTCTGCGCCTTGCCTGTCAAACTCGGCGCGGCGTCGGGCGCGTTCGGTCTCGCCTTGCTCGGTGAGCGTCACGGTCACGCGCCTGCGATCCCGCGTGTCATGGGAGCGGGTGATCCAACCCTTTTCTTCGAGGGCACGCAGCACGTTGGCCACGCGGGCGGGGCTCAGGTGCGAGCTTTCGGCAATTTGAGAGGGAGTGGGGTCGGCCTCCCCGGCAACCGCGGCGAGGTGCAGCACGCGTATCACGGCCATCTCTCCACGCATGGAGTTGCGTGTGCTGGGATGCATGCCGCGTCTCATGCGCGCGAGCTGCTCGAACAGCTCGCGGGAGAGCTCGACGTACGAGTCATTTGTTTCCACCAGAACAACCTTACACTAGAAACTAATTAGCGTGTAAAAGATTGCCACTGGAGAAGAATCGTTAATGCGCTGGTGCCGAATCGCTATAGAGAGCACACAGATAGGCTGAGCCGGGCCGGCTGCGGGGCGGCTGCGCATGAGTTAGGAGTGACGATGGGTAAATCCGCTACTGTCTGGTTCTTCCCAATATGAAAAATAGTGCTATTGCAATTCAATCTTATTAGCAAGTCTTGACATGAGGGGGGGGATTCCTAAGCTTCCCGTTTGCATTGGCTAAGCCGGGTGCCATTGTGATGGCTACGGTAAGGAAGAGGAATACGGTGGCAAAAACGGTAATGGAGAACAATGCGGGCAAGGGGCAAGATGGCAAGCGTCACGGCATGCTGATTTCTGTGCTGATTGTAGTCATCTTGGCTCTCGTGGGATGCCTGGTTTATATCCTCGTCGTTGGGCCTGGACGTATGGCGGGTACGCAGTATGCAGTGGACACGGACGGTGCGGCGGGCCAACCGCTCCAGCTCGATCAGTCACAGAGTGCGTACGTTAAGCCTGAGACTCCCGTGGATCGTAGCAAGAACATAACACTGCCCGGGTGGGGCGGCTTTACTATTCCGGCTCAAACCACTGATATCACTCAGGGATTTGAGTTTCACAACCCGGCAGAAAATCTCTGGTATGAGGATGTCGTGAGTATCAATGGCAAGCAGCTTGAGCACTTGGTGGTGGATAGCGGCACGAAAGTAGAGCTCAGTCATTATCTCAAACTGGCAGGTATTCAAGGCAGTGTGACCGAGGTTGCCGATTACGATGAGCGTTGTTTTGCTGTGGAGCGCGACAAGGCGGGCGACTACACCCTGGAGGGCATTGGAGGCTTCGAGGGCGAAAAGGTCATCAAGGTACGTACGAATACGGGGAAAGATACAGAGCTCTCTGTAACGTGTGCTCAGGACTGCTATCTCATGACGTTCGGTCTTTACCTGTCTTCGGACGATGAGCTGTTGTATCAGTCCGATCTTGTAGCGCCGGGCAATTATATCCAGCGGATGGAGATGACGCGCGCCCTGGAGCCCGGAACCTATGATGCCTACGTCGTGTGTCAACCCTACTGCTCAGACGGGGTGACGAAGACCAACAGCGGCATTGTTAGGATTACGTTGACCGTAGCGTAGCGGCGACGTTGCCTATAGCGGGGATGAAAGGGAACCTTGAAATCGATTTGGAAGGGAGTTGGCAAATCCTCAAGCTGCAGCAAGCGGCTAGTTCCCATTGCCGAGCGTGATATGAAAAAGAACAAGGTTATTCTTGTCGGCATGGCCGGCCTTGCTCTGGTCGCCGCGATTGCGCCTGCAGCACTGGCGGCGGATGCGAGCATAACGACGCCGCAGCAGAAGGAATCTCATGTGACGTATGAAGTCACTGCCGGTTACGAGTGGTCGGTGCCGCGCATGATTGACTTTGGCATGGACAAGGGTGTTAATGCCACTTCGAAGGCTGAAATGAAGGGCGAGGACGCGGTCAAAGTTACAAGGAACGTTATTCCCGATGGCAAGAATCTCCACATTACCATCGAAGGCAATGAGGGTGCGTTTCAAATCAAGAATGGCAATACGGCTTTGAGCTACACGGTTTCTAAAGTTGGAACGGATGGAATTTCGTCTACGCACGTCAAATCGGGTGATGAAGTTTTGACAGTTCCCGCAGGAACCAACGCAGCAAGCCAGGATCTCAGCTTCGTGCTTTCAACAAGCACGACGGGTACGGCCGAAGTTGCAGGCAACTACATTGGTACTGCTGTTTTCACGGCTCAGGTCGAGTAGCGAGTTCATACAAGCATTTTTTAAAAGCGGCCCACTGAGCGGACCAACTCTGCCAGTGGGCCGTGCATCTTGCAGAATTGCTGTTGATGGCATGTGGGAGATTCCTATGACGCTCAAAGGAAAACCAATGGTAGTCGGGGTGTTTGCGCCCTTGGCCTTCCTTTGCGCCGTCTGGGTATTGGCCCAGAGTGGCCTGTTCACACCTGCTGCACCGGCACCCGCCTATGCGGATGCTGCCGACACGCCTGGCGTTATGGAGCCCTATTCTCTAACTATCCCTGCCTGCCTAACCATCGACGAGCAACAGACGGGCTCAATGAACATCACGGGTGCGTTGCAAGCAAACAGCACGCTTACTGTTTCGGCCTCTTCAAGCGGAGTGCTTACGAGTGCGGAAGGGGCCACGCTTGCCTATCAACTTGACGGCGCCAATTTCACGGTGCAGTCACATGAGGATGCGGTGGCCATTTCGCAGACAGTGACTGCCATCGTCATTCAAACGCCTGTTTGCTCGGGGACCTATACCGACCGCGTGACATTCACCATTGCTTACCAGGCAAACATGGCAACTCTGGGCGATGACCTGCAAGGCAGTGTGGTGCCTGCGCCTCCTTGTGACGCTTCTGTCGGGAAAACAACTGAAACGAGTGCTTCCGCGACCGGTCCCCTTGGCGTTCTAACGGTTGCTGCGGGCAGTGATGTGTCCAACGTTTCGATGTCTAACGATGCGATCGAAAAGGATGATGCCCCAATACCCGACATTGCGCCGGCCAACAGTGTAACCAGCACTGATTCTGCCGGGGCAAGCTGTCCTGACACAGCATCTGTGACCATTGATACTCCTGAAGTAGACGGGCCGGTTTCGGGCGATTCGTGCGATAGCGATGGTATCTCCGGTTCGGCTGATTTGGTCGGCCAAATTGAGTTGAATCTCGGTACTGCCGTCAGTCTTGCCGATGGTCAGTCCGTTGCTTTTGCAACGGAGGAGGCCGTGTCCACCATCGGAGTTCTCAAAGATTCTGTTTCTGACACACGTGCCGCTAACTTGAATCTTCGTTTTGTACATTCTACATTGGAAGACCGCCCATCTGCGACGAGAGCGACTGAGTGCGCTAGTATCTCGGGCTTGAATAATAACGGATGCCCTCGTGAGTAAAGCGCCTGTCATGTTAGCCTGCGTTTTACTGGTGGGTAGTCTGTCTTGGACCGCATTGCCCGGCCTGAAGGCCTACGCGTCGGATATGCAGTATACTGAGGTGTGCTACTCGGTTGACGCAACAGTCGTGTTCACATGTGACGATATTCAGACGGTGCAGAAGGTTCCTGTGGGACAGCTCGTCATTGCCCCACAGGTTAAAGAGAAGCCAGGCTATACGTTTGCCGGATGGATAGATGCAGCAACGGGCGACTTTTGGGATTTCGACAGCCCCGTTACCGGCGATCTTCGACTAATTGCACGTTATTTGCAAGATGCGCTGCCGACTCAGCCTGCTGACGGCATGGCTTCTCAACTCGCGTGGACTGGCTTTGTCCAGATTGCCAAGACAGTCGATGCGTCTCCCTCGCCTGTGATACTCGCTGTGCTGGCCGGTACTGGATTGGCTGTCGTTACTTGCGGCGCATTGGTGCTGCACAAGCGGGGAAACCATTAGTACACCTGTTGACAGTCCAACTGTTTTCAATGCAAGAGGCCAACCGTCGCATAGCGGTTCACTGGGGTACAGCCATATCAGTGAGACCTGCAGCTACGTTCGTGCAGTGCGTTTTTTCTAACGCCGGAGGTGCAATTTTGGCGTTACTTTTTTACGGCGATGTCCTCCTCTTCCTTCCGTGTCATCTAACGCGTGATCGGTTCTTTGCGGAGACTGTATAGGGCCTTGGCAAGCTCCGGAAGAAACGCACTAATCGTTATGAGTCCCTACTGTCCCGCCTCTGCCTGCTCGCAGGCGTAGACCCAGAAGCGCCGCGCCGCAGGGGTGCGACGGGAGTCGCGGCGGCGCACGGCGTAGGTGCCGAAGGCGGTCGACTCAGGTGTGTCGAGGGGGATTATCCGGCTGTCGGCGTGCTTCCTCTCGGCGCCGGTGATGCGGGCCGGGAAGGCGAAGCACAGTGCGCCGTGCTCGCGCGCCAGCTGCACAAGCATGTCGGTGTTCGACGAGGTGACGGGGATTTCGATGTGCACCCCGGCTGCCTCGCAGGCTTTGACGATGTAGCGGTGCAGGTGGTTGAGCCTGCCGGCGGTCACGAGGCGCTGACCCTCGAGGTCGTTGAGGGCGAGGCGCTCCTTGCTTGCGAGGGGGTTGCCCAGGGGCACGGCCAGCCAAAGTCCCGTGGCCACGACGAGCGCCCGCTCGAAATGCGCAGGGTCGAGAAGCGAGGGGCACGACCCCACGAGCGCCACGTCGGCCCTGCCGCTCTCTAGCATGTCAAGGGCGCCGTCGGTGTTGCCTTCCTCGAATTCCTGCACGAGACCCGCCTCGCGCTCCGAAAAATGCGAGAAGAAATCTGCCGGCAGCGAGAGCGCCGCGCCGATGGCGAGGGCCAGCGTGAGCGTGCCGCTGCGTGCGTCCCGGGTGGAAGGATAGGCGCGTGCGAGCTCGTCGAACGCCTCTGTTACGGGTCGGGCCTGAGCCAGGAAAATCGCGCCCTCCGGCGTGCTGACCAGGCGGTTTCCGTCGGCAACTTCAAAAAGCGGCACATCGATTTCCTCTTCGAGTCTATGCACCGCCTGGCTGAGCGCCTGGCGTGAGACGAAGAGCGCCTCGGCCGCGCGGGCAAAGCTGCCCGTGTCGTAAGCGGCAAGCGCATATTTGAGGTCGCGCATCTCCATGGCTGGTCCCCGCTTTCATATGTGTTCCCCCGTTAGGCGCAATCCCCGCTTGCGCCTGCGCCTAGTTTAGCTGCTCACGCATGCTCGTGCCAGTGCCTAGAATCGGTTTTGTCAAAGCGCGTATGCCGGTGGGAGCCGGCGCGCGCGACAGGGGAACGAATAAAGAAAAGGGGTTTTCGCATGAGCAAGATGTCTCGCCGCAACTTCCTGGCCGCTTCCGGCGCTGCTGCCGTCGCCGCAATGGGTGCTGGCACCGCCCTGGCCGCCACCTCCACCTCCGCCGACACCTCCGATGCCATGAACGAGGCCGAGGAGAAGGCTACCTCGGGTGCCCAGGAGGGCGTTGGCGTGGATGACTCCTACGTCGTGAGCCTGAAGAACGGCCTGCCCAAGTGGAGCTTCGAGATTGCCCCCGACCCCATCGCCGATGAGGACATCGCCGAGGTCGTTGAGGACGACATCATCGTCGTGGGCGCTGGCATGGCCGGCATCTGCACCGCTGCCGCCGCTGCCGAGAAGGGCGCGAGCGTCACGCTGTTTTCCGCCTCCAGCCAGCCCATTTCCCGCGGTGGCTCCAACTTCTCGGCCTACAACAAGGTCATTGAAGAGTACGGCATCGATCGTCTCGACCCGGTCGACTTCTTCTACCATGAGGAGCGCGCCGCCAGCTTCACCATCGACCAGAAGATGTGGATGCGCGGTTACAACAACTCCGAAGAGGCCATGAACTGGTGCATCGACATCGTCCGCGGCAAGGACGTCGAGGTGTTCCTGGAGTCCGACAACCGTCTGGACAACGGTCCCGACTATGCCATCGGCTTCGGCGCCAAGGGCGATGATACTGCCAGCGCTTCCACCGGCCAGCAGAATGCCGTCGAGGCCATGGAGGCCTACGCCCTCGAGCAGGGTGCGACCATCATCTATGACACTGTGGCCAAGCAGCTCGTTCGTGATGAGGAGACCGGCCGCGTGATCGCCGTTGTCGCCCAGAAGGCCGACGGCAGCTACGTCAAGTTTGTGGGCCACAAGGGCATCGTCCTTGCCACCGGTGACTTCTCGGCCAACAAGGAAATGATTGCCAAGTATTGCCCCCAGATTCTGCCGATCGTGGGCCTCGAGGACGCCGAGACCGACTACAACCGCGGCTTCGCCCTTACGGGCCTGTATCCCGGCGACGGCCAGAAGATGGGCTTGTGGGTGGGCGCCGCCTGGCAGCACACCTCCGTGGCACCTATGATGCAGGGCGCCTGGGGCGGCTCCTTTGAGCCCCTCGGCTTCCACCAGGGCCTCAACGTCAACATGAACACCGAGCGCTACCAGCGCGAGGACGTCTCCGCCCCCTACTCGGCCAACCACCTCATCACGCAGCCTGGCCATGTCGCCTTCGGTATCTGGACGGCCAACTTCGCCCAGGCCATCGTCGACGCCGGCTACGAGTGGCGCACCTTCGGCAAGCGCTACGAGACCCCTGCCTCCACGCCCGACGAGATGATCGAGAAGTGGGAGGCCGGCATCGAGTCGGGCAGCTACTTCAAGGCTGACACGCTGCCTGAGCTCGCCGAGCAGCTGGGTCTTGATGCCGAGAAGCTGCAGGCTGTCGTCGATCGCTACAACGAGCTGTGCGACAAGGGCGTTGACGAGGACTTCCACAAGGCCGCCCAGTTCCTGATCCCGATCGAGCCCGAGGGCCCCTTCTACGCCGCCCGCAACTACGCCATGATGATGACCGTCATGGGCGGCCTCAACACCAACTCCGACATGCAGGTGTGCGACGAGAACGACGCCCCGCTGCCCGGCCTCTTCAACGTGGGCCACATGACGGGCAACATGTACGCCAACAACTACAACTTCGCCATCCCGGGCAACTGCTACGGCATCAACTGCATCACCTACGGTTACCTGCTCGGACACGACCTGGCCGACGGCAAGTTCGACGCGTAAGGCCGACAGACAAGGCGCGGGTCGGTCGGACGGCTCGCGATTACATGATGTAACAATTCAGCAAGCTGGCCTCGGAGTATTTCCGGGGCCAGTTTTTTGTCTACAGATATATCTAGCTGGATGAAACAGGCAAGTGAACTCTCTCAACTGTCTCTAGCAGGAAAAATAAAGCACGAACTATGAAACACATAGGAAATGGTTTATGGGCGGATGATAAGATGACCCCCGCCTGTTGTAGATAGTCTACAAAGGAGATAGGAACGAGGGGAAACATGATTGAGCTGAGCGATGAGAAAGTTATCTATGCGTTTGCGCAAGATCTTGAGCCTGCGCTGACCGTTGAGTCGGGTGACACCGTTCGCGTGCGCACCAAAGACTGCTTCGGCAACCAGCTTCAGGGTCCCCAGGACAAGCTCGACTACATCGATTGGGATCGCATCAACCCTGCCACGGGCCCCATCTACGTGAACGGTGCCGTTAAGGGCGGCACGCTCAAGGTCAAGATTGAGTCCATCGAGTTTGACGAGCAGGCTGCGTGCTGCACGGGCAAGGACGAGGGCATCTGCGGTGACCTCCTCGAGGGTTGGAGCACGGCGTTTTGCAAGGTGACCACCGACGAGGTTGTTTGGAACGACAAGCTGTCGCTCCCCCTGCGTCCCATGATCGGTGTTATCGGCGTCGCTCCCGAGGGCGAGCCTGTGAACTGCGGCACCCCCGGCAGCCACGGCGGTAACATGGACAACACTGCCATCGCCGCTGGTGCGACCCTGTATTTCCCTGTTGCTTGCGATGGCGCCCTCTTCGGCTGCGGTGACATGCACGCTTGCATGGGCGACGGCGAGATTGGCGTCTCCGGCGCCGAGATTGCCGGCTATGCCACGGTCACGCTGACTGCTCTGCCCGAGCTCAAGATTGCCAACCCGATTCTCGAGAACGAGACGCACCTTGTGTGCATCGCTTCGGCCGCAACGCTCGACGAGGCATGCGACATTGCTGTCCATGACATGCTGGAGCTGCTGCACAGCCGCACCGGCGCCCCCAGAGATGAGCTCACGATGCTGCTTTCTCTCGTTGCCGACCTGCGCATTTGCCAGGTTGTTGACCCCGAGAAGACCGTTAGGTACGAGATTCCCAAGTACGTTCTGTCTGCATACGGCTTTGAGCTCTAAAAAAATCACCCCGAGGAGAAACAATGACTGACGAGAAAGCCCCCACGGTCTCAAACGTCCAGGCTTAAGTGGGTCGAAACGGTCCGCTTTGCACGTTTGGGCGAGAAACCCCCTTTGTGCTTCAAGCAGGGGCCGTTTCAGCTAACAGGCTGCCCGATGTTTTCTGCCACATTGTTTCTGTATTTGAGGGGCGGGTTCTGCTTTCGCTAGCGGGTCGTCTAGTGTTACTTGGTTGTTGCTTGCTGCGTTGCTATGGTCATTGCGTTCCGCAAGCCTCGTTCCTCGTGTTACCATGCTTGGCGGAATTGCTGCCGAAGCTGGGCGTTTGCGCCTGGCTTCTGCGGTTTCTATTTTGGGGAGAAGGGGATTGGCCGTGCCACAAAGGATGGCTTCAAAATACGCCGAGGGCATGTCGCATTTGGCCGAGCAGTGGCCGTATTTGCGCTATCTGGGCCTTGGTGCCTGGTGGGCATGGATTTGGCTGTGTTATATGGGCACGGGCCTGTATGCCCTTTGGCCCGACGATGCCCTGTTCGCGCGTCAGGTGGGCTCAATGTATCTGTGCTCCACGCCTGCCATCATGTGTGCCCTGCTCCTTGCGGCGGCTTTTTGGCGCAAGGTGACGCCGCTCATGTCGCGCCGGCCCCTTGTTGTTGCCGTGAGCTGTCTGGGAGTCCTCGGCAGTCTTCTCATCGCTTTTGCTCCCATGGCTTCGGACCTTCCCGTGTTCGAGTTGGGTGCCTTGCTCACTGGTATCGGCACCTCGATTTTGGCGCTCAAGACGGGTGAGGTGTACGGTACGCTCGGTGGTCGCGAAGTGCTTACCGCAGGCTCCGTCTCCCTCATGTTCACGGCGTTTCTCTTCTTCATGGGAAGCGGCATTCCGCTTGTCTGGCAGCCGTTCTTTATTGCGGCATTGCCCCTGGTGAGCGCACTGCTCTATATCATGCCCGGAGACGACCCCTTTCCCGCTGACGAACTTCTTGTGGCTCGAGAGCATGGTGGCCGTCGTGCCCCCGGCATGCGCTCCTTCGTGCGTCTTGTGTTGGCGGCCGCGCTCGTTGCCGTCACTGCTGGTTTTGCGCGCGGTATCGCCTGTAGCTCCATGCCAGATGACGGTTTTTCCCAGACGGGTGCCGTTACGGCGTTTGCCATCTTCATGGCCTCTCTTGTCATATGCTTCATGATCAACACGGGCGACCTCGTGCGTGCGGTGAGGCGCGTCTACACGATGCTCGTGGTGCTCGGCGTAGCAGTTATCTTTGTATCGGCTTTTGGGGTCAACCTCATCTATCTGAGCATCGGCAAAGAACTTCTCTGGATGATGTTCACGTGCCTCATGGCTTACACCGCCTTTCGCTTTGGATTTTCGCCCGTGCGCGCTTTTGGCATTGGCCAGGCCGTCTACCTGGGGGCAAGTGCAGCTTCGTGGGGCCTGGGTATCTCCTGCGCGCGCCTGCTCGATTCGCCTTCGGCCCACCTGGTGGTCACTGCCGCGCTTATGTTTGCCATCGTGGCACTCTTTGCTTTTGTGTTCACAGACGCTGACATCAAGTTTATTTTCACATGGAAGCGTGATGGCTCGGTTTTGGCTCAGGGTGGGGGAGAAGACCGGGTCCCTGTAGCTGGCGTGCCTGGTTCGGGGCGCGGTGGTGCATTCATGGCGCACGGTGACGCTTCCCATGCGGGTACGGGCTCGATGCACGCACCTTACCAGGCTGGCTATTCCGCAGGAACTGCTAGCGGGTCGCTTCGCGATGCGCGCTCGGACGACGCAGCCACCGGCGCTCTGCTCGGTCCTGAATCCCTTGCGTTGAACCCCGATGCCCTTGAGGCTTGCATCGCTGCAATCCCCGAGAACGTTGGCATTTCGGCTCGCGAGGGGCAGATCATGCTGCTGTTTGCCCAGGGCCGCTCGGCCAACTGGATCGCCGAGGATCTCGTCATCTCGAAGAACACCGTGCGCAGTCATATTCGGTCGATCTACACCAAGCTCGACGTTCACTCCCGCAAGGAGCTGCTGGAAAAGCTGGCACAGGGATAAGGCTCGTGCGCTTGCTATAACGACGCAGCTAGGCGGCAGTGCGGCTGCCGTCCGGGCCCCAACAGTGAGGGGCGCCGTTGCCTGCCCCGGCGTCTCTTCGTGCGTTCCTGTGTCATCCAAGCTCCAATATTGGGAGTTGCTGTGCGCCATGGCCTCCGTCGCCGTCGCACTTTATCAGGCATCCAAGCTCCAACATTAGGAGTTGACGTGCGCCACGGCCTTCTTCGATGGCGTGTCTCATGAGTCATCCGAGCTCCGGTATTGAGGGCTACCGTGTGCAAATTGGCTTGTTGCTCCTGCTGTTTGAAGCCTTGAATGCTGCGGTGCCTGCAGGGCACAGCGTGTGCTGTAAATAGACCCTCTAGCCGTGAACCTGCGACGGAATTGCCGCCGTCTTGCTTCTAGTGCCATACTCTTCCTGTTTGCCTGGTCGACCCCTGTGCTGATTGCTGGGGGTCGGCTTTTTTGACGCATAAAGCTGCGCCGGCACTGTGGCGGCGTCGTGTACGTCGCGCCGTCTCTGCGAGGCTGCGGGCGCGTTGCGGGAAGCGAATCCTGTATGTCGTGCTGCGCCCAATAGGCGTGCCTCCTTCTTCCCATTTTGCCAAGTGGGTCCATAAATACGCAATCTACCTGCTCAAATGACAATTGACTAGTCACTCTTTCCACGGGTGATTATTGGCGGTTCACCCCTGGTGAACGGCGATTCGTCACCTCGCAGACCATGCGATCACCATGGGGTGGGTCTGTAGTGTACGAATTGCGCCACGGAGATACGCAAGCGACGGCAAGTCCCACACGGACGTGCAAGACGAAACGCTAAGCCGGCGGCGCGGGCAGAAAGGCAGGTTCTCTGCACACATCGAGTGCAGCTGAACTCACTGGCAGGGAGGCGCACGAAAGATGACAGAGCACGACCTTATCAAAGACAACCCGCACCTGAAGAAGCCCGTGATGGTCCTGCTGGGGTTCTTCGAGCAGGCAGGCGACTCTGAGAGGCGTGAGGACCTCGAGAACGCGGCACAGGAGAAGTGGCACGCCGCCTTTGGTCGTACCCCTGCAGCCGTCGTGGACATTCTCGTGCGCCGTCGCATGCTTGCCGAGCAGGTATTCATCAACGGCGAGCCGTACGAAGGCACGCTCGAAGCCGCCCAGACCGACGAGAGCCTGCCCGATGACGCCCAGGTCGAGGTGCGCCTCACGCTTACCGAGAAGGGCGAGGACCTGCGCGACGCCTATGCGCCCGGTGCCACGATGCACGCTCTCTACGAGGATCGCCCCGGCTACAGCGAAGTCTTCAACGCGATGCTGTGGGCATGCAGCTCTGAAGATGGCGCTTCTCGCGACGAGATCGAAGCGCAGATCAACGAACTGCCCCCGCTGCAGCCCGACGAAAAGGGCCACAAGACTGTCTACCCCCAGTATTTCTTTGATGCACTGGAGAGTGCCGGCGGCATCGAGTGGCGTGACGGTGCTTGGAAGATTACGGGGGCAGGGCGTCAGCTCTTGTAGGCGCTTGCTGTAGCACGGCATCTGCGGCGTTGGATTGAGGCTCACGTACATCGGTACGCTACGCCTCAATCCGCCTTGCAGCTGACGCACTATAGCAACCGCGTTCAAAGGGCGGACATGGTGTCGCAAACACGGCATTTTCCTGCGCGATTAACGTCGCATCTTCAGTTTTCAATTTGGTTCCACCCCGTGTACCTGCGGGTTTGTATATGTACGTTCAACCGTGATAGAGGGAGGAAGTTTTGGCAGAGTCGACTATCACCAGGCGTGACTTCGTCAACCTGGCCGCCTTCGGGGCAGCAGCCGCCGCAATGGCGACGAACGTCGCCCCGAACCTGCTTGCCGCCACTCCGGCGAAGGCAGAGGAAGGCGAGGTCAAGAAGCTGCGTACGATGTGCCGCGCATGTCTTAACAACTGCGGCATGATCGCCCACGTCAAGGACGGCAAGGTCATCAAGCTCGAGGGCGACCCCGACGACCCCATGAACAAGGGCGGCGTGTGTGCCAAGGGTCTCGCCGGCATTCAGGCGCTCTACAACCCCAACCGCATCAAGTACCCCATGAAGCGCGTGGGCGAGCGCGGCTCCAACCAGTGGGAGCGCATCTCCTGGGAGCAGGCCATCGACGAGATCTGCGACGTCATGTGGGAGTACTACCAGAAGGAGGGCCCCAAGTCCCTCGTCTGCTCCACGGGCGGCGGCGGCAACCCCCAGTTCTTCTCGCCGGCACGTTTCCTGTCCGTGTGGGGCGGCGGCAACTTCTTCGAGCCTGGCTGCGCCCAGTGCTACCTGCCGCGCAACCACATGGAGTTCTGCCTCAACGGCACGGCCGACACCTCGCTCGCTGACGGCCCTGTCACCGAGGTCTACCTGCCCGGCCTGCTGCCTGAGGACAAGTGCACCCCCACGAAGTCCTATGTCATGTGGGGCGTTGGTCCTTCCTACCATGGTACCGGCTCCACCGGCCGTGCCGTCACCGACCTGCGCAACGCTGGCATGAAGACGGTCGTCATCGACCCCCGTCTTACCCCCGACGCTGCTCGCGCCGACGTGTGGCTCCCCATCCGTCCCGGCACCGACGTGGCACTCATGCTCGCCTGGATCAACTACATCATCGAGAACGAGCTGTGGGACCACGACTTCTGCCGCGAGTGGACGAACCTGCCCTTCCTCGTGCATGAGGACACTCGCCTCACCTACCGTGCCTCCGAGCTGGGTCTGGGTGCCGAGGACGAGTACGTCGTGTGGGACAAGAAGACGAACTCCGCCGTCGCCATGCCCTACCCGTTCCCCGCTGACGGCTCCATCGACCCTGAGATGTTTGGCTCCTATGAGCTGCCCAACGGCGAGACCGCCCGCACCGCGTTCCAAATCATGAAGGAGCACGTGAGCGAGTGGACCCTCGAGAAGGCCGCCGAGGTGTGCTGGCTCGAGGCCGACAAGATTGAGGAAGCCATCAAGATTTACGTCGAGGGTTGCCCCAACGCCGGCGTGTCCCTGGGCGTGGCCACCGACCAGACCATCAACTCCGCGCAGGCCGCGCAGGGCGACGCCATCCTCGACATCCTCATGGGCTGCATCCGTCAGCCCGGCTCCATCGTCCAGGACCGTCCCTGCTACGTCGAGCCCTGCAACTATGTTGTTCAGCCGTTCGGTCTGCACCACCCCGACCATCCCCTGCGCATGCCCGAGGAGGAGGCCAACGCACGTCTTGGCTACACCGAGCACAAGGGTCTGGGCCACTGGCTTGCTTCGCACATCCCCACGGTTCTCAAGGCCATCGAGACCGGCGAGCCCTACCGTCCGCGCATCTGGATTGAGCGTTCTGGCAACAAGCTGGCCATGATCGGCAACGCCCAGCGTTTCTACGATGCCATGATGACCACCGAGCTCAACGTCCACATGTACATGCACTGGACCACGACGAGCGTGTGCCTGGCCGACTACGTGCTTCCCACGGCCGAGTGGCTTGAGACCAACTACGCTCAGGACCGTCTCAACACTTACGGCATCCGTCGTGCTTGCACGCAGCTCTACGAGGCCGTTGACGAGTGCATGCACTGGTCCTGGCTGGCCGCTGGCCTCGCCAAGCGTGGCCACAAGCGCGCCATTGACTCCTTCGATCCGGAAGTTGCCGGCAAGTTCTACGGCACCTACTGGAAGACCTACGAGGAGTACATGGACTACGTGGGCTACTTCGTGGGCAGCTTCTACTACGGCACCGAGGACTGGGACTGGAAGACCTTCGAGGCCCAGGCCCCCAGCGAGTACCAGACCATCGAGGAGTACGCCGAGAAGTCCTACAACTCCCACCTCTTCACCGATGAGGAGACGGGCCTGCCCGTAGGCTTCCACACCACCTCGAAGCGCTGCGAGCCCTACTTCGACGGCAACATCCTGCTCGGCCTCACAGGTTCCATCGACGGCAAGGGCACCATGGAGCCTGCAACCGACGTGTTCCCGCTCTCCAACAACTACAACCCGCTGCCCTACTACTTGGAGCCTTACGAGTCTCCCGTTGAGGGCGACCCGGGCTATGATCCGGCCTACCCCTACACGCTCACCCAGGGCCGTATCCCGTTCTTCCATCACGGCACGGTTCGCAACGCTCCTTGGAACCGCGAGCTCTGCCCGGTGCCCGAGACGTGGATCAACCCCGAGACGGCTGCCGAGATTGGTATCGAGGACGGCGACTGGCTGTGGCTCGATAGCAAGCGCGGTCGTACGCAGGGTCTTGCCCGCGTCACCAAGTCCGTTGCCCCCAAGGTCATCTACCAGGAGCGTTACTGGTTCCCCGAGCTCCTCGACTCCGATGACCCCAACCGCGCCTGGCAGGCCATGAACATCAACCTGCTAACGCAGAACAACGACGAGTGCCCGTTCAACGACGTCTACGGCACCTACGTGCTGCGTGGCGTTCAGATCAACATCACCAAGGCCGACTCTGCGCCCGAGGGCGTGTGGACCGACCCGACAGACTTCACTCCGTGGCTGCCTGAGCCCTCGGAGAACACCGGAGGAGGTAATGCCGTCTATGGCGCGTAACTGCCTGGTTGTTAACCTGGATCGCTGCATTGGCTGCTACAGCTGCGAGCTGGCGTGCAAGATGGAGAACGGCGTGGCCCTGGGCCATCACTGGAACAAGCTGTACCAGGTGGAGCCCTACGGTGAGTTCCCCAACGTCAAGACGTGGTGGCTTTCCAAGCAGTGCCAGCAGTGCACCGATGCCCCCTGCATCAACGTGTGCCCCACGGGTGCTTCCTACCGCGATGAGGAAGACGGCGTGGTTCTCGTGAATGAGGAAGCCTGCATCGGCTGCCAGCTCTGCATGGATGCCTGCCCCTACGGCGTCCGTGACTACAACGACGAGCTGGGCGTCGTGCAGAAGTGCAACCTCTGCAAGGACCTGCGCACCGAGGGCGAGAAGCCCGCGTGCGTCAAGAACTGCCCCGGCAAGGCCCGCTTCTTCGGCGACCTTGACGACCCCGAGTCCGATGCGAGCAAGGCCCTGGCGGCGGCTGACCCCGAGTCCATCCACCAGCTGCCCGACAACGGCAACGGCCCGCTTACGTGCTACATCCTCTCGCCCAAGTTCGGCGAGTGGCGCTACGAGGACCTCGTGGTGACGGTCAACAAGGAAGACAAGTACGTCACGACTGAGGGTTCGCTCGACTTCTAAGGTTTTACTTTAGGGTTATCCAGGCGTGTCAGCTGGGAATTTGCACCGGTTGGCACGCCTGGAGCGAATCGGGTGGGCGCGTGGGTATGTGTTGCGCGCCCACCTGTCGTCAACGCAGTGCCAGCGCGAAAAAAGTCGGGATACTGCCGCAAAAAAGGGGTTCGTGTATCAGATACGAACCCCCAAAACGCGGCGGTATCTCGGGATGTACGTGCTTGCGCAAAGGATTTTGCTTCGGGCTGCCGGCAATGCGACGAGGCCGCGCGCAGTGTAGCCCTTTGCGCAAGTCAATCGAGCAGATTAAGGGATAGGGAGACCGCACCATGATCACCAAGCAAGAGTTCACCGGGTATCTTGCCGCGAGTGAGCAGACGTACACGTTCCTCTCGCAGATGTTGTTCCGCGAGCTCAACGAGGAGGCCATTGCGGCGCTCAAGGGTCAGGAGTGGCCCACGGAAACAGGCAACGAAACGCTCGATCGCGGATATGCCCAGGTGAGGCGCTTCTTCAACTTCGCCTCCACCGACATTCGCACGCAGCTTGCTGTGGAGTATGCGCGCGTGTTCCTGGCGGCAGGCGTGTTCGGAAGCGACAAGATGACTGCCGTGCCTTATGAGTCGGTCTTCACGAGTGAGGGCCACCTCATGATGCAGGCCTCGCGCGATGACGTGGTGCGCCGCTTTGCCGCTGACGGGTTCCAGGTGAACCCCGACCTGCACGAGCCGGAGGATCACTTGGCGTTCGAACTTGAGTACGTCGCCCACATGAGCCGCAAGGCTGCTGAGCTCGTCGAGGCCGGCAACGCCGAGGCCCTGGTGGCCAACGTGGCGCGCCAGGTGGAGTTTATCGACGCGCACCTGCTCAACTGGGTGGGCAACCTGTATGAGACGGCACGCGAGTACGCCAAGACGACATTCTACACCGGCATGCTTCTGGTGGTTCTGGGTGCGGCTGAGCAGAGCCGCGACCTGCTTGCAGAGGTTTCCGAACAGTTGAAGGCGGGCGCTGGCCTGCCCGACGAGGCCGCGGACGAGACCCATGACATCCCGCACGAAAAGGCGGTGGCATAGCATGAGTTCTGCCGACCTGATTGCCCTGGTTATCTCGCTTGTCATCGCGCTGCTGCTGGCGTTCCCGCTCGCCAAGCCCCTCAAGGCGCACCCCACGCCGTTCTACCTGGCGGCTCTCGTTATCGTAGGCGTGTACGTCATCGCCGTGGCCACGGGCGTCGACCTCAACAACTGCCGTGCGATCACGTTTGTGCTGCAGAAGGGCTATCTTTCGTCTTTCCTCCTTGCCATCGTCATGTTCACGGGCTGCCTGGACAACACGAGCGCACTCAAGCGCAAGTGGCGTCCGGTTCGCGGGGAGCTCTCCGTCCTCTCGCTTATCTTTATCCTGGGGCACCTGTACGTGTTCCTGCCCAGCTACCTCGCGCGCCTTTTTGTGGGCTCGCATCTCAAGGCCAACGTCGTGGCTTCGATTTCCGTTGCGCTTGTGCTCGGCGTCATCTTTATCGTGCTTGGCGTGACGTCGTTCAAGAGCGTGCGTATCCGCATGAATCCCAAGGTGTGGAAGGCGATCCAGCGCTTTGCCTACCTCATGGTTGCGCTCTACATCGTGCACGTCGGGTTCTTCCTGGGTGGCTCTGCTTTCGGTGGTTCGGGCAAGGGCGTCGCAAGCTTCGTGGTGTATGTGGTGCTCGTGATTGCCTACGCTGTGCTGCGTCTGTGGAAAGCCGTGCGTGACAAGCGTGCCCATGAGCAGTCCGAGACGCCTGCGGTCGCAGGGGCTGTGAGCGAGTAGCAGCTGGAGATGGGGTGGCTGAGCTGCATGTATGCAGCTGGATGGGTGCAGCTGCGCTTCCGGTCCGCCCCTTGCCCGCGCCCAAGAGTCGGAAGGTATACATGCCTCAATGACGGCGACGCCCCCGAGTTTTGCATGCTCGTGGGGTGTCGCTGTTTTTTGGTTTGCGCCAGGGCCCGCGTTGTGCTCCCTTGGATTGGGCAAGAGTGAGCGCTTCGAGCTTGTGTTCCCGGCGGTCGTTGAAAGCCATGTTCGGCATGGTTGCCGGGCGCACGGTTGTTCCGGCTCTCGGTTGCGGGCGGTCGAGGTACTCCTCGATACATACGGCGTTTGCGTTTTGGCTGGTATAACAGGTAGAGACACCGAACGGAAGGGCATGCGAGCGCAGCAGGTCCATGCCGTGCTGAATGCACTTGTAGGTGCCCTCGCCTCGCCGCGCGTCGGTGGTCTCCTCGAAGCCTTCGGCGCTGATGGCGGGGATGAAGTTCTTGACCTCGATCATGTCCTGGCAGAACTTCTCGTCGATGAGCGTGGCGTTGGTGAAGCACAGAAACGCGCAGTCGGGATGCTTGTGGCACAGCGCGATGACGTCATCCTTGCGTACGAGCGGTTCTCCGCCTGTGTAGATGTAGACGTGTACACCGAGCTCTTTGCCCTGGCAGATGATGGAATCGATGTCCTCGAACGTCAAGTTGAGCTTGTGGCCGTAATCGGCGGCCCAGCAGCCCAGGCAGTGCAGGTTGCAGGCGCTGGTGGGGTCGAGCAGAATGGCCCAGGGAATGTTGCAGCCATACTTGGCGCGCATCTTCTCCTGCTTGCCCCAGGCAAGAAAGTTCGCGTCCACCACGAAAGTCTTAAGCAACCCGCCAGTCATCTCAGGATTGAGGTGGGCGACCTTGAGAAGTAGCTGGTACCAGTTGGTTTCGTTGCCGATAGCGTTGGCGAATGCTTGGCGCTGCGCCGGGAAGATGCCCGCCGGGGCATACTTGTTCACGCCTCCATGGCTTTGGGCATGTTCTTCTCGGGATCGGCCAAAAGATAGTCAATCGCGGCATTGAGCGCGGCGCGTTTGACGGAGTCTGCGGGGTTCATGGCGTTCTTATTAATAACCAGGTGTAGAATAACCTACGAATGAAGATTATTCCTTTTGTGATGAGTGGGCAATTGCCAGAAATCTTGGCAATGGACGGTATTCAACAGGGAATATTGACCTGGTAATTTTGACGGGGGAAGGACGCAAGGTGAAACAGGAAGGCAAGCCCGCTTGCAAGACGGACAGGCGCGTCATCAAAACCCGGGCAGCCATCAAGGCCGCGCTCGACAAGCTTGTCAAAGAGCAGGGCATGGACAAGCTGACCGTGAGTGCGCTGGCGCGTGAAGCAAACATCGACCGCAAGACGTTCTACCTGCATTATGACTCGATTGACGCCCTCATTGACAGCGCTGCGTCGGATATGGTGCAGGACATCATCTCGACCATCGATCCGGACAGGTTGCGGGCTGATCCTGGCGAACAGGTGCGGCTGACCCTGGCGCATGTCAACGAGAAGATATGTGCGGACGTGGAGTTGTATGCCTATATGGCAAACAACCTCTCGATGGACTTTGTGCTGGGACATATCGAGAAGGCGCTCGTGCATTATGCGCAGACCTATGGGGTGGAGAGCCTTCCCCGCGAGCTGTTGGCAGACGGCGATCCGGGATACTACCGCCCGCGGTTCTACCTGGCAGGAGCCGTGTCGGTCTACAGCGAGTGGCTGTGCTCCGATCGCACGAGGCCCATCGAGGACGTGGCCGAGGTTGTTGCCGACGCTCTTGGCCATGCTCGCTGGTCGGCAGTGCAAGGCGGGGAGTAGGCGAAAGCAGCTGCCGCGGGGATTAAAAAGACCGAGTTGTTTCCGCAAAACGGGGGCTCTCCAGCCGCCTTTCACTGCGATTCGCTTGCGTGGGGTGAGGCCGCGCAGTCGCTTTGTTTCAGATCATGCGTTCGTTAAGGCAAAACGCCTGTTTAGAGGCTTGCGTTTTTGGAGCCCGCCTGGCAGGCCAGAGAGACGCCTCGAAATCGCTCGGAGCTAGCGGCTGGAGAACCTCGGTTTTGCGGAAGTATCGGCCGGTTTTGTTCACACCCGGTTTTCGGCCATGCGTTCGGTGGCTAAACGTATCCTTCGGCGCCTTTTGGGCGAACGAGGCAGTGCGACGGATTGTAACCATGGGGTAATTGGCGGTTCGGAGGCCCCTGGTTCGGTCAGGCGGAAGCGGGCGCTGGCGTACGGATTGCATTGGCGCGCAGTTCGAACAGTTCCAGCGCCTGCGGTTTGGACGGGATGGAGAAGGTGAGAGAGCATCCCGAAGTGCGAGGTGTCAACCTGCGCGAAATGAAAAACGGATGATCGCGTACGGTCAGTCCCATCGAACGCGCTTTCTGCCTGGGCTGTTTCAATGATGAAATGCTGCGCGCCCCACTCGCTCAGTGCTTTCTGGGAGCGAGCGTCATTAGGGCATGGGCGGTAAATGCCCAGGCGCATGACCGAGGGCCAGCAATCTGAAAGAACGATTCTGCCTGTCTATTGCTCGCCTTCGAAGAGAGCGATGATCTCGGCGCGGTTGTGGGTGTCGCACTTACGGTAGATGTTGCGCAGGTGTGTCTTGACGGTAGACTCGCTGATGAAGAGCGTGTTTTGGATGTACTTGAGGCCATGGCCTGTGACCCAGAGGGCAAAGACGTCCGTCTCGCGCTCGGAGAGCCCGTAGCGGGAGGCGAAGCCGGCGATGGCGCTCTTGGCCGAGGTGGGCTCGGAAGACTCCAGCTCTGGTACACCCTTAAGGTTGGAAGCTTGCTGGTTGGCACCAGGGGGATTCATCTTGCCAGCGGTGACAGGGTTCTTCTCGGGGGTGGCAGAACCAGATGCGCCGTCCGTGCGAGAACCGGTCCGATGATCTGCGAAGAGACTGCTCGAGCGGCCCTTGCGAGGAGCTTCCTGCGGGCCGGCGTTGTTCTCGACGTCCACACTCACGCCTTTCTGGATGGAGACGCAAGCACCCGCGCCTTGTGCGCCAACGAGGCCCTCCTCGTCTTCTTCATCCAAGTCGATCACAAAGAGACCGTCCCCAAAGGCGAAGCCCACGGCCACAAGAACGAGCAGCATGACCAGTGCGAACAAGAGCGACGTGTCGCCCATGGCGAAAGCCACGTTGTGGCCCAGGACGTTGCCTGCGCATTCGGCCAGCCAGCCGCAGGCAAACACGGCGTGCGGGGCCACGGGCGTCTTCTTCGCCGCCAAGGCGAGGACCGACCACAGAAGCACGTCGGCCGTGATGTAGAGGAAGAAGACGAGCGACAGGTTCGTGGTGCCGGCATATACCAGCAAAAACGCAATGCCGGCCACGCCGATGAGTAGCAGCTTGAAGAGCGCCGAGGCATCAAGCTTGCCCGGGCATACCCACGCAGTGATGATGAAGACAAGCATGAGAGATGTGGGAATTCCCAGGTAAACAGGCGAAAGCTCAACAGTGACGCCGAGTTCGGGCGCGAGTGCCCCCATGGCTCCGATGACGAAGAACGAAAGTGCGATGCCCAGAAGCGTCTTCCACGACACGGCCTGCGAGAGAATCGCGCTCAGCGTTGCCTTGCTGTTTTGCGCCGCGCTGCTGGTTTCGGCGGGCTTGGGAAGCAGTGTGAACGAGAGGAGCGGCAGTGCCGACATCGCGACGCTCGCCGCCTCCACGGGCAACGAAAGTATTCCGAAGACACCCACGGCGGAGAGCAAAAACGAGCATCCTCCCAGCACAATGATGGTGCGCGGCCCAAGGCGGGAAAACGCCTCGAACCACGTGAGGAGCAACAGAATCGCGAAGAAGCCCGAAAGTACGAGGCCGATGTCGTGAACGGGGCCGACGCCGGCGAGCGTGGGGAAGGTGCACAGCAGGGTGCCGACCGCCATCCCAGTGGCATAGAGCGACGAAGTGCCGCAACGGCCGTTGAAAAGCGACCCCTTTGAATGAAGGAACAACGCGCCCAGGCAGGCGACCACGCCGGAGAGCATCGAGATGGTGACGAGCGCGGAGGAGGGGGCGCTTGAAAAGGCAGCCGAGAACAGAAGGACGGTCGCCCACATGCTGGTGAGCGAGTAGCCCAGTGCCCATGGCAGGCGATGCATCGAGTCCGCAAGCGCTGCGCGGCCTTGTTCGCGTCCGTTCATGATGAGAAACCCAGTCCCTTGTTCGTCGGTTTGCGGCCTCATTATGGCATACGCGGACAAGGGCTATGGATGAGATTGTTATAGGGACACTGTTTGAATTGAATCTATGGGTGAGGTAGATACCTGGTGTTTTGTCTGAAATATCCAAGCGGGCGATGCGCAGCTCAACCCTTGCGGACGATGTGCTCGAGCCTCTCGACCATGGCGGACGGTGACGGGGAGAGGGGGTGTGGCACACACTGGAGTCAATCCACGCGGTCCACAGGGGGCCGCCCTCAAGGAAAGGTTGCATGCCATGTCCTTTGATTCCAAGTCGTTCTCTCGCCGTGGTTTCGTTGCCGGCGCCGCTGCCATGAGCGCCTCCGCCGCTGTCGCGTCCACAGCCATCGCGGCCGAGAACACCCCCGCCGCATCCTCCATGGGTTACGACGGCACGGGTGCTATGCCCTGGCTTGGCGAGGCCCCCGTCATCGACGAGGCCGACGTCGAGGAGACCGTCGACGCCGACGTGCTCGTCATCGGCCTGGGCGCAGCCGGCGTGCCTGCCCTGCGCGCTGCCGTTGAGGCCGGCGCCAAGGTCGTCGCCTTCGAGGCATGCGCCAGCTTCAACAGCGTCGCCAGCGACATGGCCATCCTGGGCGGCGAGACCCAGTCCAAGTGGGGTCGCGGCGAGGGCTACATCAGCCGCAAGCTCATCATCTCCGAGCACATGAAGGAGTGCAGCCACCGCGGCAGCTACGACGTCATCAACCGCTGGGCTGACGACTCCGGCGAGGCCCTCGACTGGTTCGTGAGCGCGAGCCCCGACCTGTACTTCGTGAAGGACGACGCCTACGAGGAGATCCCCGAAGAGGGCCAGGGCAACTACATGTTCCCGTATTGCTATCCCGTGCCCGAGACCTATGACTGGACCAAGGAGGAGATGCCCTGCTATCCCACGAGCGTCGGCTTCTCCAACCTGCACCAGGTCATGGCCGACAACCTCCAGGTAGCTGTTGATGGCGGCGCCGACGTTCGCTTCAACACCAAGGGTATTGAGCTGATTACCAACGAGGACGGCTCCATCGCCGGCGCTTATGGCCAGGCTCACGGCAGCGATAAGTACATCAAGGTAAACTGCCCCGCCGTTGTTCTCGCCACCGGTGACTACCTGGGCAATGAGGACATGATGAAGTTCTATGCCCCTCAGTGCGTTGAGGCCGGCATCCAGATTCTGAGCCTCGACCTTGACGAGGACGGCAACCTGACCAACGTGGGCGACGGCCACAAGATGGGCGCCTGGATCGGCGGCGCCATCGAGGCCTACCATGCTCCCGTCATCCACCACATGGGCGGCGGTGCCGGCCCTGACGGGCGCGGCGTCATCGGCAACAACGGCTACCTGTGGCTCAACCTGCGCGGCAAGCGCTTCATGAACGAGGACCTGCCTGGTCAGCAGCTTGAGAACCAGGTGGAGCTCCAGCCCCAGCGCAAGGCCTACCAGTTCTTCGATGCCAGCTGGCCCGAGCAGCTTGCCTACTTCCCCATGGCTCACGGTGTTGCCTGCATCTACCGCGACGAGCCTCTGCCCAGCTACACCGCTTCCGGTCTGAAGATCAACGTCCGCACCCCTGAGGACATTGAGGCTGCTGTGGAGGACGGTCGCTGCCTCAAGGCCGACACGCTTGAGGAGCTGCTCGAGATGATTCCAGACATGGACGTCGAGGTTGCCATGGCTTCCATCGAGCGCTACAACGAGCTGTGCAAGAATGGCGAGGATACCGACTACTGCAAGGCCTCCCAGCGCCTGTTTGCACTCGAGAACCCGCCGTTCTACGCTGCTGAGTGCGGTACAGCCCTCTCCCTGGGCAACCTGGGCGGCTTTGAGTCCGACGGCGACTGCCACGTGTACAACACCGACCGCGAGCTCATCGGCGGCCTCTATGTCTGCGGCGCTCCCCAGGGCGGCCGTTTCAACGTGCAGTACCCCATCAGCCTGAAGGGCCTGTCTTGCGGCATGTGCATGGTCTTCGGCAAGATTGCCGGCGAGAACGCCGCCAAGCTGGCCTAATAGGCAAGTAAGACAAGCATTGCGAACAAGGGCGGCCTGCCCGTGCGGAATGAACCGCGCGGGCAGGCCGCTTTTTTGAAACGGGTGCGCGGGGGAGGGCGCGTGCGGGCGGCACGCGTGGCGGGTGCGCAGGCGTGCGTGTGGCGAGGTGGCTCTCCGACCGGCACTTTTCCCTGCGGTGGACCCCGCAAACATGCTGGCGATGGACCCCCGTGCGCGGCGAAGGCGCGCACGTAAGGGCCTTGCGAGCGACAGGTTGAGAAATACAACGGTTTTCACCCTGCAGGCCGGCAAAAC
>ERZ1034984.645-NODE-645-length-37894-cov-24.632522_pt1 | contig 37894 bp, 41 predicted proteins | sample MGYA00520589_ERZ1034984 | MGnify/ENA primary metagenome ERZ1034984 (study PRJEB33766, sample SAMN09781790) | gut metagenome | biome: gut microbiome | host: Homo sapiens | place: Madagascar | study: EMG produced TPA metagenomics assembly of the PRJNA485056 data... | reverse complement strand
TTCTTACACCGCACGACAATTTTGAGGGTTTTAACAAGGGTCTATTTTTGATTTAGGAGGTGAGAAGATGGCGAATAAGTCACCAGCCAAACGGAAACCGTTTTACGAGCAAAATGACCGCTTTCTACCCATTGACCCACCGAACTATCTGGGAACGGTGGCGAGGTCAGTTTGGACTAAAATCATTCCGTTTTTAAAAGCTACTGAAAAGGTCGAACGCATTGACACGTTTCTAGTGGAAACTTACTGCACGACCTATGAGATTTACAAAAAAGCCTATGAGGACGTGAAAGAAAACGGTATCCAAACCGAGATTATTAAATATATCCAGTCGCCTGGAAGTGGTGAAATTTTAGGCGAGCAATCAATGGGGTTTAAGAAAAACCCAGCCGTTGCGACGATGAAAGATGCCGCCGAAACCCTTAATAAAATAGGCATCCAGCTTGGTCTGACACCTAAAGGACGAGCTGAATTAGCTGAAATAGCTGGAAGTCAAGCTGACAATAAGTCTCTAGGGGATATGATGAAAGAATTTCTAGGTAAGTGAGTGGAAAGGAGCAATAGTGAAAACGAATCTGATAAAAACTCATGATATAGATGCAGCGTATAAAGAATTTGATTTCACTGACATCGCTAAAAAATATCAAGACGATGGCACAAAATATTGCTTTGATGCCTTGGAAGGTCGGATAGTGACTGGATACATGATTAAATTGGCATGTTTTAGACATTTACGAGACCTACAAAGACAAGGCAACGACGACTTTCCATATACCTATGAAACGACTGAAGCGGACAAATTATTGCGTTTTGCTAGGATATGCCCGAACGTTGATACTGGTGAGCCTACACAACTGATGCCGTGGCAGAAGTTCATCCTATGTATGCTTTTCGGGTGGAGAAACGCAAACGGTGGTAAACGTTTCAGCCGTGCCATCGTTTCGGTTGGTCGTGGTCAAGGTAAAACGTATTTGATGGCTATTCTGACGGCGTATTCGTACTTTATCGAAAGTTTCGGCTTGTCAAACCAAGATTACCTTGTAACCTCTATCAACTTCAAACAAACAAACAAGTTGCTTGGTTACATCAAATCAATGATGAAGCAGATAATCCAAAACGAGCCTTTCAAGAGTTTGGCAAACGAAACTGAGTTGGGTTTGCATAGCGACCAAGTTATTATGAAAGCTAACAATAACGTTTTAAGGGCGATATCTGCTGAAAGTGGGCAATATGATAGTTTCCACTTTACCACCGCTATTTTTGATGAGATTGGAGAGATTGAAACAAGGGATGCAGTTTCTAAGATTGTTTCCGGTCAAGTAAAAGTCCCGAATAGACAATTCGTCCAAATCTCTACTGCTTACCCAAATCCGTCTGTTCCTTTTAGGGAAGACCAAAGAATCATGCAGCAAGCCATGGAAGACGACGATAATAGGGATGCTGACACATACCTTTGTTTAGTGTGGTCTCAAGATAGCTTGGACGAAGTCTTCCAACCGGAAACGTGGGGGAAAAGCAATCCGCTTTTAGACTTGGAACAAGAGCGTGACAACCTTATGAAAGGGTTGATGGATAAAAGGGATAGTGACCTATTAAGTGGTAATCTAGCCGACTTCCAAGTTAAGAACATGAATTGCTGGTTGTTAGCAGATAGTAATAGCTTCCTTGACTTAAGCGATATTGAAAATGCAGTCGTTGATGAATTTGATATCAAGGGTAAGCGTGTGTATGTCGGTCTTGACGCTTCGATGTTCAGCGATAACACAGCCATTGGTTTCGTTTATCCCTATGTTACTGAAGATAGCAGTCAGAAATGGCATATCGAACAACACAGTTTTATTCCCTGGCAACAAGCAGGCTCGTTAGAAGCCAAAATGGAGCAAGACGGTGTTAACTATCGAGATTTGGAAACCAAGGGTTACTGTACGATTACCAGTCACCCACAAGGGCTAATCAATCCAGAGGAAGTTTACCGTTGGTTTTGTGAATATGTAGAAGATAATCAGCTTGATGTGGTTTTCTTTGGCTATGATGCCATGATGGTGTCTAAGATTATCAAAGCCTTGGAATCTAACACGAGTTTTCCACTTATGCCAATTAGGCAGCGTACAAGCGAGCTGAAAGACCCGACAAAATTCCTTCAAACGCTCTTTATCGAAGGCAATATCACTCGTCTTGATGACGAAATCATGCGTAAAGCCTTGATAAATGCGGTAATTAAAGAGGATAACATCGGTATTCAAGTCGATAAAATGAAATCGACCTATAAAATCGACGTCGTGGATGCTCTTATCGATGCGTTTTATGATGGTATGTATGCGTTTGAGGATTACGCTATCACTAACAATCCAACGTGGAAGGTCGAACACATGAGCCAAGAAGCCGTCCTAAACTGGTTAAAAAACCCAGATAGTGGGCTACTAGAGGAGTATTAATACATGATTTTGAAGTTTTTTAAGGCAATTTGGGCTATTTTTGACATTTTGATGTTCATTTTAGCTGCAATTTCGCTTAATTTAACCACTTATAACCTCGGTTACGTGTGGTTTGGTGTCAGCATGACCATTACATTCGTATTAGCAGGTTTAATTAGTGAGCTAGCCGCTAAGAAAGACTAGAAAGGAGGTGATAATAATTGCCGATATTTAATTTAGCAACCGAAAGCCCACCGAGCAACCAAGGGGGCTTTTTTGATATCGCTGATCCAGAGTTTTTAGCTACCTTGAATGGTAGTGAGTGGGTTTCAGCCGAAACTGCTCTAAAAAACTCGGACCTATTCTCTATTATCAGTCAGCTATCTAATGACCTTGCGACTGCTAAGCTAACAACTAGCCGAAAACAAATGCAAGGCATTGTGGATAACCCGTCAAACAACGCTAACCGCTTTAACTTCTACCAGTCTATCTTTGCTCAAATGCTATTAGGTGGTGAAGCCTTTGCCTATCGATGGCGAAACGATAACGGGCGTGATATGAAGTGGGAGTATTTGAGACCGTCTCAAGTCTCTTTCAACCGATTGGACAATCAAAATGGACTTTACTATAACATCACTTTTGATGATCCACGCATCCCACCAAAACAGCACGTTCCACAAAGCGACATCTTACATTTTAGATTGCTATCTGTAGATGGTGGTCTGACAAGCGTAAGTCCGTTGATGGCTCTTGGTAGAGAACTAGATATTCAAAAGGCTAGTGATAAGCTAACGCTTAACTCCCTAAAGAACGCCCTCAATGCCAATGGTATTTTGAAAATCAAGGGCGGTGGCTTGCTCGATTTCAAAACCAAGGTTTCACGTTCTCGACAAGCAATGAAGCAAATGCAAGGCGGTCCGTTGGTACTGGATGACTTAGAGGACTTCACACCTCTTGAAATTAAATCCAACGTGGCCCAATTACTTAAGCAAGCGGACTGGACGACCGGACAATTTGCCAAAGTCTACGGTATCCCAGAAAACGTTGTCGGCGGACAAGGAGACCAACAATCATCACTAGAAATGAGTTCGAACGTGTATTCTAAAGCGGTCGCACGTTATTTAAGACCGTTCCTCAGTGAGTTGTCTCAAAAACTTTCATGCGATGTGGATGCGGATATTTTCCCAGCGGTTGACCCGACTGGTGCTAACTATATCAGCCGTATCAATAGCATGGTTAAAAGTGGCACACTCGCACAGAATCAAGGCTTGTATATTTTGCAACAAGCTGAAATTCTGCCTAAAGAGTTGCCAGAGGGTAAAAACCCTAACCGAACCACATTGAAAGGAGGTGAGACAAATGGGCAAGATTGACATTAAAGGCGATATTGTAAGTGATGACGCTGGGGCTTTTTACGAGTATTTCGGCATGTCTAGTACCTATCCTAAACTGGTACAAGATGCCATTGCTAACGATGAAGACGAAGAAATCACGCTTAATATAGCGTCTAATGGTGGTGATGTGTTTGCAGCTAGCGAAATCTATACAATGCTTAAGGCTAGTGGCAAGCGTATTGTGGTTAATGTGCAAGGGCTTGCGGCTAGTGCTGCGAGTGTCATTTCTATGGCAGGCGATACGGTGCGTATCAGTCCGACGGCACACATTATGATTCACAAAGCATCCACTGGCATTGTTGGTAACAGTGACGACCTAGAGCATCAATCAGCGGTGCTTAATAGCATTGATGAATCTATCGCTTTGGCTTATGAGATGAAGACTGGTCTTAAACAACCAGAGCTTTTAGATCTCATGGCGAAAGAAACATGGCTTAATGCTAAAACTGCCGTTGATAAAGGCTTTGCGGATGAAATCATGTTCTTCGACAATGATGAAGAAGAAATCATGGTTACCAACGCCGTACATCAACTACCAAGCAAATCAGCAATCACGAAATTTAAGAATATGATTGCGACACCTAAGACCAATACTTTGCGTGAGCAGAAATTGGCTATTTTACTTGAAAAATGAAAGGAAGATGATTGATGAAAACATCAAACGAATTGCATGACCTTTGGGTTGCTCAAGGCGACAAGGTCGAAAATCTTAATGAAAAACTTAACGTAGCTATGCTTGACGATTCAGTTACGGCTGAAGAATTGCAAGCGATCAAAAATGAACGTGACACTGCTAAAATGAAACGTGATATGTTCAAAGAACAGTACACAGAAGCTCGTGCTAGCGAAGTAGCTAACATGACTGAAGAAGACAAACAACCTTTGACTAAGAATGAAGAAGAAGTTAAAGCTAACTTTGTTAAAGACTTCAAAAACCTCGTTCGTGGTCGCTACCAAAACTTGCTTGATTCTAAAACAGACGCATCTGGTTCTGATGCTGGATTGACTATCCCACAAGATATCCGCACAGCTATCAACACTTTGGTTCGTCAATACGACTCATTGCAAGAGTATGTAAACGTTGAAAACGTAACTACGCTTACTGGTTCTCGTGTGTACGAAAAATGGGCTGAAATTACTGGTCTTTCTAAACTTGACGATGAAGCTGGACAAATCGGTGCTAATGATGACCCTAAATTGTCACTTATCAAGTACGCTATCAAACGCTATGCTGGTATCTCTACAGTAACTAACAGCTTGCTTGCTGATTCTGCTGAAAACATCCTTGCATGGTTGTCTGGATGGATTGCTAAGAAAGTCGTTGTTACTCGTAACAAAGCTATCTTGGATGTGATCGCAACACTTCCAACTAAACCAACATTGGCTAAATGGGATGACATCATTGATCTCGAAGCTAAAGTTGACCCAGCTATCAAACAAACATCATTCTTCTTGACTAATACTTCAGGCTTCACTGCACTTAAGAAAGTTAAGAACGCTATGGGTGACTACCTCATGGAACGTGATGTGAAATCACCAACTGGCTACTCAATCGACGGTTTCGCAGTTAAAGAAGTGTCTGACCGCTGGCTCGCTAACACTACTCAAGGTGCTATGCCACTTTACTTTGGTGACTTGAAACAAGCGGTAACATTGTTTGACCGTCAACACTTGTCACTACTTTCTACTAACATTGGTGGTGGAGCGTTCGAAACTGACACTACTAAAGTACGTGTGATTGACCGTTTCGACGTAGTTAAAACTGATGAAGAAGCGTTTGTGCCAGCGTCATTCAAAGCAATCGCTGACCAAAAAGCCAATCTCACTCCAGGAGCTTAATTTAGGAGGTAAGCAATGAGTGTATCTAAGGAAACCATCATGCAGACCTTGAATCTGGATGAGACAGACGACACTGCACTCATTCCAGCTTACATTGAATCGGCTCAACAGTACATTATCAATGCCGTGGGTAGTGATAAGAAATTCTACGACCTCGAAAGTGTAGAATCTCTATATGACACGGCTGTAATAGCCCTCGCAAGCTCATATTTCACCTATAGAGTGGCTCTAACGGACACGGTGACTTATCCTATCAATCTCACATTGAATAGTATAATCGGGCAATTAAGAGGCTTATACGCAACGTATAGTGAAGAAAGAGGTGACTAATGGCTAAAGTTAGATACTTACCCTCAGACTTTCGTTTCAAAGCTGATTTTGGCACTTACCAAAGCACACCTAATAAGTTTACGGGTGTGAGCGTGCCAAAGTTCGTGAAACAGTTTACGTTGCATTATAAGCCACACACTCGCACACTCAATCAAGAGTATTTGGCTCAACAAAATGGCGAAAGCGATACAAGAGTTATCGTTATTCGCCACAATGCCAAAGTGGTAGAAGGTCAAGTGGCTGTTCTGAATGGCACTCAGTATGATATTGTGCGAGTTAGCCCAAATGAAAATTTTGGGCTAAACCGCTACGACTTTCTGACTTTGCGGAAGCACAAGAAAGTTGGGTAATGGCTTATGGTGGGGCTTGATAAAGCACTAGAGGGCTGGCTTGAAACGGTAGCCAGTATTGGCGATTTAACACCAGCGGAGCAAGCTAAGATAACAACCGCTGGCGCAAAGGTGTTTCAGAAAGAGCTAGAAGATGTAACTCGTGAGAAACACTACTCAAATAAGAAACATTTGAAGTATGGGCACATGGCTGACGGTTTATCTGTCCAATCCACTAATGCGGATGGCAGAAAGAACGGTGTGGCAACCGTAGGCTGGAAAAACAATTACCACGCCCAAAATGCTAGACGATTAAATGACGGCACTAAGAAATACCGTGCCGATCATTTCGTTACCAATGTCCAAAACGATAGTACCGTACAGAAAAAGGTGCTATTGGCAGAAAAAGAGGAATATGAAAAACTCATTCGCAGGAAAGGAGGAAAGTGATTAAGTGTTAGCAACCGTAAAACTAAAAGAGTTAATTGACGGCAAAGAATTTGGTGAAATAAGCAAAGTGTACGCAAACAACTTGCCGAAAGAGCTCGAAGAAAATACCGATAAGACAATCGTTTTGCTCACCGAAAGCAATCCATCCCTTGACTTAAGTGGAAACAATACCTTTTTCAGTAAAACAGATAGAGTAGAAGTCCAGATTTTCTACAAGGCTGATATCAATTTCGATATTGAAGCCTTTGAAATGGAACTATTGAAGTTCCTAAAGTCTGAACACTACTCAATTACAGATATGAGAGAACACACAATAGACCCCGATACATTACAAATTACGGCGGTCTTTTTTGTTGCCCTCGACAGATTAATTTAACAAAGGAGATATTACTATATGGCAATTGTAGGTTTGAAAATGGTCCGCCTTGCTTTGGTTGACCCTAAAACCCAAAAACTCATTAAAGGCAATGACGGCCTTTCAACAGACGGTGTAATCGAAGTTGATTCTAAGATGCTCGGTACTCGTACCGCCAACATCTCAAACTTGGAAGGTCAAGCGACTAAAGTGCCTGGGAACAACTCAGTGCAAGACGTTATGATTGCACCAGGTTCACCAACAGTCGCATTTGACTTCAATAACCTTGACTTTGAAATTAAACAAAAAATGCTTGGTTTTAAACCAGACGGCAAGGGTGGATATGTGATGGACGGTGAAAAACCACACACAGCGGTATTGATTGAATCTGAAACACTTGACCGCAAACACTCAGTATTCTTTGGTTTTGCTAACGGTATCATGCAAGAATCAACTCAAAACGTTGCTACAGATACTGATACTGCCCAAACTCGTCAAGACGACAACATGGCATTTAACGCCTTGTCAGCGGATGCGTTCGGTGGTGAACCTTACAAGAAATACTATTCTGGAGCATCTACTTTTGATAAAGCTAACATGTTCAAAGAAGTGTTTGGTGGATATGTACTCACAGGAGCTGGTGTACCAGGACTCGGTGGATAATCTAAATAATTCGCAAGAGGTCGGGCTCATGGCCTGACCTCTATTTTTGTTAAAGGAGTAAAGAGAAATGGAAATCAAAACTATTCAAATCCCAGAAATCAGTAAGAAAGCCTTCAAAGTCACTACAAGCAACCGTAACGTATTGCGTATGCACGAATATCAACTTGCCGTGCTTAAGCTTAGTGACACTATGGAAGATAGCGACACACAAGAGCAAGCACAAGCAAGTTACACAGTGCTAAAAGAAATGCTTAGCTTTATTCGTTCTATTCTCAACTTGGATGATGAAGTCTATGATAAATTGCTTGATTTGGATAATGTCCGCACACAAGAAATCTCTGAAAAATTGGTAGGTTATATGTACGGATTGACTGACGAACAACTTGAAAACGCCGCTGGTGACATTGACCCAAAAGACTAAAATCTAAAGGCGAACAGATTTTTGATTTAGAAAATCGCATTGAAGATTTGAAAATCATTGCTAAAAAATCAATCCAAGGTTTTGGGTGGACACTAGATCAGTATTATGACACTGACTATTACGAGCTAATGAAAATCTTAAATGCCAAAGAGGAAGAAGATAGAATGGTTGACCCAACATCTTTACTCTAAATATTTAAGGAAAGGAGGAAAATACATACATGGCAAAAGTACAAGCTACCATGTCCACGGAAATCGCCTTGGATACGCTACAAGCAGCCAATTCGATTAAGCGGTTAACTCAGTTAGTCAATAGCTCCACGAATGCATGGAAGGCACAAGAAAGCCAAATGCGTAGTGCTGGTGACTATTTGGGAGCAGCACAAGCTAAGTACGATGGTTTGGGTAACGCTATCCAAAACCAACAACATAAGATTGAGAAACTGAAACAAGAACAGTCTCAATTGAAGGGTAGTACCGCTGAAACCGCTGAACAGTATCTTAAGTACCAACAACAGATTGACCAAGCGACAACTCGTTTGGCATCGTTGGAAAATCAACAAAGGCAAGCTAAGAGCAGTCTGGACTATCATAGGTCTGGACTTGCTGAATTGCAGAAAGAGTACAAGCTACAAAACGAAACTTCCGACGCTTATATCAAGCGTTTAAAGGCTGAAGGTAAGGAAGATGAAGCAAGGGAAGAACAACTCAAGCAATACAAGGGTTCGATTACTAACTTAAATAAGCAGTATGAAAAACAAAAGGAAATGCTTGAGCGTGTCGCCCGACAGTCTGGCAAAACCTCTGAAGAATATCTCGTTCAACGTAGACGATTGGACGAAACGGCTACTAGTTTGGCTCACGCTCGTAATGCTGCCGATAGGTTGAATGACGAGATTGAACAAAGTCAACGTTCTAGCTCACTCATTGGACGCTTGAAAGATAGTTTTAAACGTTTAGGTAGTGAAGTCAGTGAGACTGAAACGAAAACCTCACGTTTAAAAGGTATCTTCGGAGCTACGTTTGCAGCTAACTTGATTAGTAACGGTTTCCAAAACGCATTGGGAGCTATCAAGGGTAAATTTGACGAAATCGCACAATCCAGCGCCGAATACGTTAAGTACCAACAAACCATGAACGCCACTTGGTTAACTCTTACTGGTAACGCCGAAGAAGGCAAGAAGATGGTTGACATGACCAACCAAATGGCACAAGCGGCGGCTAACTCAACCGAAATGGTTGACGGTATGAACCAGAAATTCTATGCCGTAACTCACAATACCGAGTTGACCAAGCAGCAAACACAAGCCATCTTGACATTGCAAGATGCGTTTGGTCAGACCGATGCAGCCGTTGAGAATTTCGCTACTCAGTGGGCTCAAATGATTGCCAATGGTAAGGTCCAAGGGCAAGACATGATGTCTATCATCAACGTCTTTCCGGAAATGAAAAACCAGTTGAAAGAAGTTGCAGCACAAGAACTCGGAATCACTGACATGACCGCCGATAAATATGCTGAGCTACAGAAAGACGGCAAAATCACTGCTGAAATGGCGCAGAAAGCCTTGTTTGAGTTGCAAGACAAGTACAAGGATGCGACGGCTAACTTCTCAACTACCATCGGTGGTCTTGAAAGAACTATTCAGTCTCGTATGCCAGCGGTAGTTGCTGCCTTCCGTGACCCAATCGATAAAATGAAAAACCCATTCTTGCAACAGATTGGGGATTGGGTTGCTGACCCTAACACCGAAACTAAATTCAAAGATTTAGGGGAGCACGTTTCCAAAGGTCTAGGGACTATCATGGATGCCTTTTCTAAAGTCTTTAACCTCGGCGATGGTAAAGATAAAATGAATAGCTTTATGGACGGCTTAAACAACGTTGTCGATAAGGTTAGTCAAACTATTGCCAATAACGCCCCTAAGATTGTAGGTTTCTTCAAGGAAGTAAAAGACAGCATAGGTCCTTTACTTAGCATTGGTAAAGAGTTTGCCAGTGGTGTCTGGGAAACGGCTGTAGGTATGATTAAGGGTGTCGCTGGGGCACTGAAGACGATGACTGGTAACGGTAAGAAAGCCAAAGCACCAGTCACATCACTTTCCAAGGCTTTGGGTGGCATTGCCGAACATAAGACTGCTATTAAAACAGTCGGTTCTTTGTTTGCCGCTTACTTTGTAGGCTCTAAGGTGACTTCGGGTGTCATAAAAGTTGCCAAAGCTATCAATATGTTGAAAAATTCCACAGTAGCTATGACCGTTGCTCAAAAAGCATCGGCAGTGGCTCAAAAAGCGTGGAACTTAGCAATGGCATCCAACCCTATCGGTTTGATTGCGGTAGCAGTGGCCGGTGCGATAACTGCCCTAGTGTTGCTTTACAAACACAACAAAAAATTCAAAGCTTTCGTTGACGGCATGTTCAAAGCTGCTAAGAAAGCCTTTGACAAAATCTTCAAGGTGACAAAAGAAATCTTTGGTAAAATCATTGATTTCTTCAAAAAGGACTGGAAACAAGTCCTTTTATTCATTGCCAATCCGATTGCTGGAGCTTTTGCTCTAATCTACAAGCATAACAAGAAATTCAAGAAGTTCGTCGATGGTATTGTAAAAAATATCAAAGACGGATTTTCTAACGCTGGTAAATGGCTTGGTAAGACATGGGATGGCATGAAGAAGACCTGGACTGGTGCGATGGATTCAATGACCAAGAGCACCAAGAAAGGTTTCGAAAAAACCAAGACTTACTTCACTGGCGGTGAGAAAGGTATTAAAGCCTTTACAAACACCGCTAAGAAATTACTTGTCCTTTCTAATCCAGTAGTCGCTGGGTTTGAGTTGATGTACAAGCATAACAAACCATTCAAAAAGTTCGTCGATAACACGGTTGACCATGTTAAAGATATGGCTAAAGGTGTTGCAAAACACATGAGTAACCTTAAGAAAGATTGGGGCGAAAAGTGGGAAAACGTCAAGAAGTTCGCATCTAAAACATGGGAAGGCATCAAGGGTAATGCCACTGAAGCTATGACTGCTCTTGGCAAGGATATTGACAAGCACCACAAAGGTATCAATAAGAACTGGTTTGACGGTTGGGAAAACTCTAAGAAATTCCTTTCTAAAAAATGGGATGAAATCGGAGCATTAACACAGGAAAAATTCGGTGTTAATATTACCAAACTAATCACGGATGCTTTGACCAATATTGGTAAATTCTTCAAAGATACGTGGGAAAATGTCAAAAAAGGCTTTGGCGAAATGTGGGACGGCATGAAAAAACTTGCCGGTGATGGTATTAATGCTGTCATTGCCTTGCCAAACGCTGGTATCGACGGTATTAACAAACTGATTTCTGACTTTGGTGGTAGCAAAGAAGCTATCTCTAAAATTCCGAAAGTTAAGTTTGCCGGTGGTACTGGTATGTTTAGCTCATACCGTAACCCAATTACCAAGCCTACACTAGCTACGCTTAATGATGGCTACGATAGCCCAGAAACCAACAATCAAGAGATGGTAATCTTACCTAATGGTAAGTCATTCTTGCCACAAGGTCGAAACGTTGAATACCTCTTGCCATCCGGTTCGGAAGTAATTAACGCTAGTGAATTGGCTATGCTCATGGGTGTTGAACGTGGAGCGTTTGCGAAAGGTACTGGTTTCTGGTCTAAAATCTGGGATACAGCTACTAACGTGGCTGGCTCAGTGTGGGATACCATGAAGAACGGTGTTGACAAATTCATGAAAATGATTGAGTTTGTGACCGACGTTGTTAAAGACCCAGTAGGTTCACTAGCTAAGAAATTCAGTCCTAATGCCGATAAGTTAGCTGGCATGTTTAACCCACTTGGTAATGCGTTGTATAAGAAACCAGTCGAAGAAGCGAAGAACTGGTGGAAAGAACTTTGGTCTATGGCTAGTGCCTCAATGGATGAAGGCACGGTGGCAATGGGGGCTAAAGGTGATGACTATCGATTTAAAGATAAGGCTAAAGACGCTGGTGCTGACCCTTGGGGTTATTTCTATCGTGAGTGTGTATCCTTCGTTGCCAGCCGTTTGGCTAACCTTGGTGTTAAGCCTAGTCTATTTAGTCACCTCGGTAATGGTAACCAATGGATTTCTGCCAGCGTGCCACACTTAAGCAGACCTAAACCGGGAACGGTAGCGGTCTACACTGGCGGACCAGTATCAAGCAACCACGTTGACTTTGTAACTGCCGTACATGGCGATACTTATGACGGTGAAGAATACAACTACGGTGGTAATGGGCAGTATCACCAATATGCAGGCCGTCATATTTCTAACGCTGCTACGTTCCTCGACTTTGGGGTGCGTGACAGTGGCGGCGGTGGTGAAGACAATAGTAAGCCACTTAAGGACCGCAACAACCCACTTCAATTGTTGATTAAACGTCAAGTCGGTGGCATGTTCGATTGGATCAAGAAAACTCTTGGTCCGTTGCTCAGTCCTGCCGGTGGTGGTGAAGATGGCCCTCAAGGTACTGGTGTAGCTAGATGGCGTGAATCAGTTGTTAGAGCATTGAAGGCAAACGGTATTGAACCGAACGATTTCCGTGTATCTAAGATTTTGGCAACTATCCAGCGTGAATCTGGTGGTGACCCTAACGTGCAAAACAACTGGGATATCAATGCCATCAACGGTACACCATCAATCGGTTTGATGCAAACCATCCAACCTACATTTAACGCATACAAACACCCAGGACACAATAACATTCGTAATGGTTATGATAACTTGCTTGCTGCGATTAACTACATCAAGCATCGTTATGGTACATCGGATGCAGCCTTTAACCGTGTCGCAGCCTATGGCTACGCTAACGGTGGTCTAGTCCACAAAAACGGTGTTTACGAATTGGCTGAAGGCGATATGCCAGAATATGTCATTCCAACGGATATCGCCAAACGTGGTAGAGCGTGGCAACTCCTTACTGAAGCAGTGGCACGTTTCGCCGGTGACGCCCCACAAGGCAATCACGATAACACTTCAGACCGTGAGCGTGTTTCTGTCCTAGAAGATAAGTTGGATGTCATGATTGGTTTATTAAGTCAATTGGTAACCAATGGCTCTAACCCAATCGAAATCAGAAACGTCATTGACGGAAGAAGTGTGTCAAACGGATTAGCACCGTTTATGACAAAAGCAACAAACGATTACGAACGCAGACAAGCGTTGTTAGGAGGTAGCATTATTTGATAGGAATGTCAGTAACTTATGACGGTAAGAACTTAACCGAATTATTTAATGAGGGGCAAGGGCGTACCGTTCCAGTAGATGTCACTAAGAACGTGGCAGCTAACTTCAACAACAACTATCAAGACCAAGGGCGTAGGCGTTATGGTCAGCAATTCCTATACAGCACCTTGTCCGTTAAGCAGATTCAAGTATCGTTTACCCTCGTAGGAAACTACGACTACTTTAATACCATCGCTGAAACGCTAGGCGGGTATCTCAACGTAGATAAACCTAAACCGCTGATTTTTGGCGATGAGCCTAACAAGGTCTGGGAAGCTATTCCGTCTGGTCAAGCGTCGCTAGCAGTCGATAAGAACACCGCACCAATTACCGCAACAGTAACGGTTACGTTTGACGTGCCTAAAAGTTACGGTGAGAATAAGGCGCAAGCCTTAGTAAGTAGCGACGGTGAAACCAAGTACGGAAGTATTAAGAAAGTTTCTACCGGACACTACAAGGCTACGTTAAAGAACTTTGGTACGACTGAAACTTACCCAGACATTAAGCTGAAGTTTAACTCAGATAACGGCTGGGTTGGGATTGTGAAGTCGTCTAGCGAAAGCTATGAGATTGGCAATCCTAATGAAGCTGATACACAAGATGTTAAGCGGTCTGAAGTATTATTGGACTATCGAAGCGCTGAAGATGTTAGACGAGGTTTTTCGTTAGGCTTGAAAAACGTTGGTCGGTTTAACGATGATACTGAAAACCTCAACGGAACATTAGGACTTATTGATGTTTTTGATCGTCCAAATATTGCCTTGACTTCAAGAGGGAGTGGACCTAGACAGAAAAACGGCAGCTCGATAACGTGGGAGATTCCGGCAGATTCAAACGGTGATAAAGGCTCACTTAACGAATATATCTGGTGGCGTGAAGTGTTTTGGCTAGGATTGCCTAACCAGTACGGCTTTATCAAATTGTCGGTAACGGATGAGAAAAACGAATTTCTCTACGGCGTGGAAACCATGAAAACGGCTAATGGTCTTGATTGTGAGTACAACTTCCTTGTCAGTGATGGCAAAGGTGGTTATAAGATTGTTGAGAACAAGCATTTTTACGGTACACACCTAGACGAACATAACCCGTTTAACTCAACTCGTGGGTGGTCAGACATCACCCGTAGAGACGATGAAATTACATTCTATTGGTGGGGTTCGTATTCTAAATTTAAGATACCGGCTCTTAAAGGGCGTAAGTCTAAGAAGATTAACGTCTTATTAGCTGGTATCCAACAAAGCCCAATCGTAACCCACATGTATCTTGATGAGATGTACTACCGCAAAGATTTTGTCAGTGCTACCGAGGATATCCCTAATCGCTTTGGCAAGGGCTCAGTGTTAGAAGTGGACATGTCAAAGGGGAAAACCTTTGTCAACAATCTGCCAGCATCTAACGAGTTAACTTATCTATCCGAGCCGTTCGGTATCGGTACTGGTGAAACTGAAATCGACATCTACACATCAAGTTGGATAAGAACTGACCCAACGATTGAAATCTCTTGGAAGGAGCGTTTTGTTTAATGCAAATTTGGATTCATGATAAAAACATGCGTAAGGTTTGTGCCCTAAACAATAACGTTCCGGGCATGTTGCCCTACTCTAACAGTCAATGGCACACATATCTTGAGTATTCAACCAGTACATTCGATTTCACAATCCCTAAAATTGTGAATGGTAAAATGCACGAGGATGTAGCTTACATCAATGATCAAATGTATGTGTCATTCTTCTACGATAATACCTATCACGTTTTCTATGTGTCACAACTCGTTGAAAATGATGATAGTTTCCAAGTAATGTGTAATAATACCAACCTTGAGTTAGCTATGGAATCTGCGCAGTCTCGTAAGGCAGATAAACCGCAGAATATCGCTTGGTATTTAAAAGAACTGGACTTACTAGGAAATGCCGGTCTTGAAATTGGTATCAATGAAGTCTCTGATAAAACAAGAACTATCACGTTTGATTCCCAAAGTGGTACTAAACTAGAGCAACTTCATAGTTTGATGAATCAATTCGATGCAGAATTTGTTTTTCGTACCGAATTAAATCGAGATGGAACTTTGAAAAAGTTTGTCATTGATATTTATCAACAACCAGACGAAAATCACCACGGGATCGGTAAGGTTCGAGGGGATGTCATTCTCTATTACCAAAACGGCTTGAAAGGTGTTCAAGTTGCTAGTGACAAGACCCAACTATTCAATGCTGGGTATTTTGTGGGGCAAGAAGGGACTAACCTTATCGACGTGGAGTTTGAAGAAAAAAACGAGCGTGGGCAAGTGGAATTTTACTCTAAAAAAGGAAGTCCGATGGTCTATGCACCACTATCTATGGAGAAATACCCATCCACGTTGAAGGATAGCGATACAGATAGATGGACACGTAAGGATTTCGAAACCGAATACAAGGATGTCAATGCTTTAAAAGGATATGCTATTAGCACGATTAAGAAATATGCTTACCCACTGTTGACCTATACCGTTGATATTCAATCTAGTTTTATTGAAAACTACAAAGATATCAATCTAGGTGACACTGTTAAGATTATTAATAATAATTTTAGAGGTGGGTTAGCCCTTGAGGCTCGTGTGTCTGAAATGGTAATCAGTTTTGATATGCCATTGAATAACTCGGTTGTGTTTACCAATTTCAGAAAGCTGGACAATAAACCGTCGGGCAGTTTGCAACAACGCATTGATGAGATTGTTTCTAAATCTCTACCATATCGTGTCGAGATCACGACAACCAACGGCACAGTGTTTAAAAATGGTGTTGGTCGCTCGACTGTTCGACCAGTCTTGAAACAAGGTGATAGAACAGTTAATGCAACATGGCGTTTCGTAATCGACGGTGCTATTAAGTACGTAGGCATGACCTACGACATGGTAGCATCACAGATTACCCAACCAACCGCCTTAACGGTTTCAGCATGGGTAGATAACAAAGAAGTAGCTTCGGAAGAGGTTACTTTTTTAAATGTCTCCGACGGTAGAAATGGAGTTAAGGGAGATAAAGGCGACCCAGGACCACAAGGTCCTAAAGGCGATAGAGGTAATGACGGTTTACCTGGTAAAAACGGGGTAGGTTTAAAATCTACCACGATCACATACGGCATGTCTGACAGTGACACTACCATGCCTACGAGCTGGACTTCTAACCCGCCTATCTTGGTCAAAGGTAAATACTTATGGACTAAGACACAGTGGATGTATACTGATTCCTCTAGTGAGACTGGATATCAGAAAACATACATCCCGCAAAACGGCTCTAAGGGTGATGATGGTCTGCCCGGTAAAGATGGTGTGGGACTGGTAAATACCACACTACGTTATGCGAAATCAACGGACGGCGTCAACAAACCGTCTGGGGTTGTGGTAGCTAATTTCCCTAACGAGATTAAGCCTAATCGGTCAATCGTTGACAACAACGTCGTTACTGGTTTCAAAGTTCGGTTAGAACAAGGAAAGACCTACATTTTATCTGCCGAAACCAATGGCACGTTTACCAATCAGCACAATCCAAACCAGTCGAGCGATAACGCTACAATTTGGCTTGTCAATCCAAGTTTTAGTACATGGGCAGTGATTTCTGATAGCAACACGGCTAATGGTACGAGATACACTCACAACCGCCCGACTGGCGAATACAATATCCGTGTCAATAGTTATAAAACCGATAATTCGACATGGGTTAAAAACATCGTATTTGAAGACGGTACATGGTCACCAGACATTCCAACGGTCAACCCCGGTGAATACCTCTGGACAAGAACGACATGGTTTTATTCAGACGGTACGAGCGAACAAGGTTTTTCAGTCGCTAAGATGGGAGAACAAGGACCTAAAGGTGACCGTGGGAACGATGGTATCCCCGGTAAAAATGGTATCGGTATTAGAAATACTAGTGTTCTCTATGGTCTATCTGCATCCGAAACCGTGCCACCTACGGCATGGTATCAAAACCCACCGGCATTAGTTAAAGGGCAATGGTTTTGGACTAAGACAGTCTGGACTTACACGGATAACACCGCCGAAACTGGATACCAAAAAACATACGTAGCTAGAGATGGCAACGATGGGAATAATGGTATCGCTGGTAAGGATGGTGTTGGTATTCGTAGCACCACGATCACCTACGCACAAGGCACATCGGGAACAGTAGCCCCAATGGCTGGTTGGACTAGTCAAGTACCTAATGTACCGGCTGGGCAATACCTCTGGACGAAAACCGTTTGGAACTACACTGATAACACTAACGAAACCGGATACTCGGTTTCTAAAATCGGTGAGCAAGGGGCCAAGGGGGACACGGGTGCGAAAGGTGATAAAGGAGATAGGGGTTTACAAGGTGAGCGTGGTTTAACTGGACCGCAAGGCTTAACTGGTCCCGCCGGTCCACAAGGCTTGCAAGGACCAAAAGGCGACCAAGGTATACCCGGTGTTAAAGGTGCTGACGGTAAAACACAGTACACCCACATCGCCTATGCCGACACGGTGTCTGGTAGTGGTTTTAGCCAAACCGACACTAACAAGGCGTTTATCGGTATGTACCAAGATTTCAACGCCACAGATAGCCGTAACCCACAAGACTATCGTTGGTCTAAGTGGAAAGGTAGCGACGGGCGGGATGGTATCCCGGGAAAAGCTGGAGCGGACGGACGAACACCTTACGTTCACTTTGCCTATGCGGATAGTGCCGATGGTCGAACTGGTTTCAGTCTGACACAAGATGGCAATAAGCGTTATCTTGGTGTATGTACTAACTTCGATAGAACGGATAGCACTAACCCCGCTGATTATTCGTGGAATGACATGACGGGTAGTGTTTCGGTTGGTGGCGAAAACCTTATTCGTAACTCAGCTTTCCCGGACAACTTGGATAACTGGGGCTATTGGTTAGCTACACAACCTAACTCGAATTTATCTGTTTCTAGTCATCCGTTTTATTACAATGGTTCGAAACCATTGTTTTTGCTTTCAACAACAACAAAAACAACACCTAGTGCTACTGGTCGTTTTCCAGTTAAACGAAATACAACCTATTCGTTTAACATTCAAACGTTTGCGACTGGGAATATCAAGGGCGTAGATATCTATTTTCTTGGTCGTAAGTCAAGTGAAGGGGATAAAAATTTTAGTAATGTCGTTAAAATCAAATCTCACACTGGCTCACCGTCTGTTAAAAAGTTGGTCAAATGGCATCTAACGTTTAACACCGGCGAATGCGACGAAGGCTTTATCCGTATTGATAACACAGGTACGACTAACGGCAGTCAGTCTATGTTATTCTTCACCGAGCTTGATTGCTACGAGGGGACGACCGACCGAGCGTGGCAAGCGTCACCGAAAGACTTGGAAAGTCAGTTAGACGGCAAGGCTGATAGTGCGTTGACACAAAGCCAGCTAAACCGATTGAATGAGATCAACTCAGTCATGAAGGCAGAAATCGAAGCTAAAGCATCTCTTGCCACGCTCAACCAATGGGTTAAGGCTTACAACGATTTCGTTAATGCCAATAATGCCAATCGAGCACAGGCAGAGAAAAACCTTGCTGATGCCAGTGCCCGTGTTGCGAAACTAGAGAATAATCTGAATGACATGTCAGAGCGTTGGAACTTTATCGACAGTTACATGGCATCGTCTAACGAGGGGCTTGTCATTGGTAAAACAGATAATTCTAGTTCTATGCTATTCAATCCAAACGGTCGCATTTCAATGTTCTCAGCCGGTAATGAAGTCATGTATATCTCACAAGGTGTTATTCACATTGAAAATGGTATCTTCTCAAAAACTATCCAGATTGGTCGTTTTAGAGAAGAACAAGATTTCATTAACCCAGACCGTAACGTAATCAGATATGTAGGAGGTAAGTAAGATGGCAGAATATTGGTCGAAAGAAGAACGGGGCTACCGTGTTCAAATGACGATTGACCAAGTCAGTCAGAATGTCGAAGCTAATACCAGCACCATTCGTGTTCGACTGACCTTGTTTAACCGTGAAAAAACATTCACGCACATTTGGTGTAAGTGGTATATCGACGCTTTTGGTCAATACATTGGTGACATGGGCTTTGCTGACATGCCACAACAGAACTCACAAGTTCAATTTATCGACAAAACTATTACCGTCGAGCACAAGAACGGAAACAATGTCTTTGGTTCGATTGCTTACTTTCATAGTTACGGTAATGGTTCTGGGCCTCAAGACTTAACTGTTGGTCCGTATACCATCACTTTGGACCCGATAGCCAATGCTAGCCTCTTAACCATGCCTAGTAATATCACGCTAGGTGATAGCGTTAATTTTTCTATTACAAAAAGAGTGGCTTCGGCTAGGCATACACTTAGGTACTCATGGTATGGGAACAACGGGAAATTAGCTGACAACGTTGATACATCGTATAGATGGGTAATTCCAGAGAGTTTTGCTAATGACATTCCTAACAGTTCGTCAGGTTGGGGGACTATTTTTCTAGATACTTACGTTGACGGCAAACTAATCAATACACAGTCAAAAACATTTACTGCCGGTTTATCGTTGAATAGAGTTAAGCCTACATTCTCTAGGATTGCATTAGCGGACGCCACTGAATTGACAAGGAATATTACTCAATCGGATAGACACTTTGTTTCCGTGCTATCAAAAATCTATGCACGTTTCGATAATGTTCAAGCGAAATATGGAGCATCTATCACAAGCTACTTTATGGAAATCGTCGGCAATAATAACACGATTTCTGCACCTAACGGAACTTTTCGTGAAATTTCTGTCAATAAAGATACACAATTCACGTTAAGAGGGTATGTTGAAGATAGCCGAGGGATTAGATCTGACCCTTACGAAACAACCATCACGGTTTTGAATTATTTCAGTCCAACGTTGAAGTTCGAGGTCGTTCGTAGCGGTGCAACTAACAGTACGCTTACCATTAAGCGTTTTGCCAAAGTAGCACCGCTAATGGTTAACGGTGTTCAGAAAAACCCAATGAAACTAACGTTCACCACTCGAAACGTTGATTCTGATACAGAAACCATCGACAATGGCGGAGCTGGTGGCAACTGGTCACAGATTTCTGAATTTAACGCATCAAACGCCAATCTCGGTAATTCGTACCCAGCCGATACATCGTATATCGTAGTCGGTAAACTGGAAGATAAGTTTACTAGCGTTTCGTTCCAAGTTACTGTTCCAAGTGACCGAATCGTGATGTCTTACGATAAAGAGGGTATTGGCATTAATAAATACCGTGAGCGTGGGGCATTGGACGTTGACGGCTTGATTTATTCAAACCGCAAACAGATTCAGCACCACAAACTGACCGAACCAAACGGTGCAGCTATGGATAACAAGGTGGATAATCTAAACGACTATAGAACCACTGGTTTTTATTCGATTTTAGGCAATTACCGAAACCATCCAGCATTGGGCGAGGGTGCTTATTTGGAAGTCGTGGAAAGTATTTCCGGCTATCATCAAACACTAACGACTGTATCTGGTCGGATGTTTAAACGGACAGTAACCAATAATTCCAACGGCTCGTGGATTGAGTACACACCTAAACCAGAGAAACCAGAAAAAACCGAACCACCAGTGATCAGAAACGAAATCACCATTGGTTACGGTGTCAAACTGGCACTTATTCGAAAAGGTAATCTAGTCGTTGCCAGTCTTGTTCGTGGAGCTTACAAAGTCGAAGGCTCTTTGGAGTATGCGTCGCTTACCGAAAAGATTCCAGACGGATTTAAACCGAATGTTCAAGTCCATTTAGTTGCAAATAAAAACGTTAACGCTAAACACGTAGATACTTCCGTTTGGCACTTCTCAGCGGACGGTAGCATTAATATCACTAACCAGCTAGGAGACACAGCTGTATACACCGGCACAGTCACATATCTAACAGAGGATAATTAAGAAAGGAAAATAATATCATGTCACTTAAAATTACAAAACAACGTACAATCAATGCAGAATTTAATGTCGAAGAAGAAGGAGCTACAATCCTTGTGAAACAAACGTTCATTAGCGTAGATTCCAATGCGGTCTCTACTGTCCAAGAAAATCTTCTTAATGCTGAATTATACGCAAAACATCGTCAAGAAATGCGTACAGACGAACGTGCATTGCGTGACTTGCGTTATAAGGTAGAAGATGAAATTTTGGCAGATACTACACAGGCGTAAAGCGTTTAAAAATGTGGGTTAAATAAATGTTTTAAGGAGTGTTAAATGCACAAACCAGATGGTATCTTTGGCGTGTTTGAAGTCGTCAAAGATTTCTATGAGCATGGTATAGACGAACACCTCTGGGTGTTCCTACTCATGCTTGTTATCGTTGCTGATATTGTGTTGGGCGTTTCAAGGTCATGGGCTTTTCATGAATTTTCGAGCCGTAGGTTTCGAAAAGGATTGGTTAGCCACACGGCTATGCTCATTATCGTAACCGTGTCTTATCCGTTTATGGTTTTCATGAATCTAGGCGGTGCTATGGATGCCTTTATCTTCGCCATGCTTTCAGCATACGGGGCTAGTATTTTGGCTAGCTTATCGGCTCTAGGGGTTGAAATTCCCTTCATTGACAGATTTGTCAAGAAAAATATTGATAAGGAAAAATTTAATCTCATCGAGGAGGAAGAAAAAGATGATTAATTTTAAACTACGTTTACAAAACAAAGCTACTCTAGTAGCTCTTATCTCAGCAGTATTTTTGATGTTGCAACAATTCGGGCTTGAAATCCCACACAACATTCAAGAGGGAGTAAATACATTCGTTGTGATCTTGGTAATCTTGGGCATCGTTACAGACCCAACAACTAAGGGCGTGGCAGACAGTAAGCGTGCATTAAACTACAACCAACCTCGTGAGGACTAGCTTATGTCTAGACTCATGACCTCTATCAACCAAATCGAAGGGGGCGACATTCTCAAGAGTGGGGATGTCACTTCGGTCTTTGGTTTTGAAATCTTAGGGGCTGATGGCAAACGCATGGAGTTATCCGGCACTGGTAAGCTCACACTGTCGAATGACGAAACGGTGGCACTTTATCAAGACGTTACTGTTGAAAGTGGGGTATTCTCATTCTCAATGGGCAGTGTAGTAGCTACTGGCACTTACTACCTTGAGATTAAATTAGATGGCCATATTTTCCCGTCTAATAATTTCAAGGTGAAAGTTAAGAGTTCGTTGAATGCAGATAGTGCTATTCCATCGGACAAAAGCCCTAAGTTAAAATTACTAGCGGATGAATTGCGAGAATCTGGGTTAATCACTGGTGGCAGTGAGCCAACGGAAGACCTCGTAAACATCTACAATCTAGCTAAAATTTGAAAGGATAAATAAATGAGTAAATTACACGATTTCGCCCAAGCAGTCGGAGCGGATATCAAGGAAATTAAGACAGCATTGGCTGGGAAGGCCGAGAAAGGTGAAGTGACCGCTAACGGCATCACTCAAGAGCAACTTAACACCGCAATTACACAGGCTAAGGCTGATATCATCGGTAACGCACCAGAAGAACTCGACACACTCAAGGAAATCGCTGATAAAATCAGTGCAGCGGGTGGCAATACTGACAGCGGTATTATTTCGAAAATGACCGAGCTTGGCACTCGTATTGATGCCATCGAACAAGAAGACCTTGTGAGCGTATATACTACAGCTAAAAACACTCTCTAATAGGGGGTAAATTATGAGCAATTTAAGCAAGGCCATTGAAGTCATCGGCCGTGATATTGGTGAAATTAAAGACAAACAATCTTCATCATTGTCTGTCAGTCAAGCGTATGGGCTATTCCCAACATACAATAACTTTTTTCTACAGGTTTTAGAACAAAATAAATTTGCGGCAGACCCGCTTGTAACAAAATCTCAATTACCAACAAGCGAAATTGAAGAGTTGAAGAAGAAGGTCGAAGAGTTGGAGAAAACTATCTTGGAGATTAAACAGAGCATTCAAAAATAATTATGAGAAAGGAGAAACATGACATCTAAAACACAGTTATTAAACACGCTTGAAAGTCTAGTCAATCAACGTGTCACTGTTCCGACTAACCCTTATGGTGGTCAGTGTATGGCATTGATTGATAATGTGCTACAGTATCAAGGGTTGTTTAATCTTAATTTCAGCTACCTAAATGCCATCGATGCGTTAAGTCGTGCTGAAAGTCTAGGTTTGAAAGTCACTTACTTTAACGGTGCGAACAACCCACCAGTAGGGAGTGTATGGGTGACTAACTGTTTACCATATCACCAATTCGGTCATATCGGCTTTGTAGTCGCAGAAAACCCAGACGGTACTGTTACCACAGTCGAACAGAATATTGATGGTAACGCTGACTGTCTCTATAACGGCGGATGGACACGCAAAGTCACTCGTAACCTCGATAGTGCTGGTAATTTCAGTTATATTGACTGGAGTGCACCAAGTCAGCAAATGGTTGGATGGTTTGAATTGCCATTCGATGGCATGACCGAAAACACTTACTTTATCGATGTGTCAGCCTATCAGCCGGGTGACTTGACCAGTATCTGTAATGCCAGTGGCACGAACAATACAGTTATTAAAGTGACCGAGGGCGTGGGCTGGGTTAGTCCAGTAGCCACTCAGCAAACCAACACAAGTAACTGTATTGGTTACTATCATTTCGCCCGTTTTGGTGGAGACGTGGCAACGGCACAAGCTGAAGCGAATTACTTTATCAGTAACTTGCCATCACATCCACGCTACCTAGTGTGTGACTATGAAGACGGGGCTAGTGGTGATAAGCAAGCCAATACTAATGCAGTCCTAGCGTTTATGGATATTTGTAAGGCGAATGGCTTTGAGCCTATCTATTACAGTTACAAGCCCTATACATTAGCTAACGTGTATGTAGATCAAATCACTGCACGCTATCCTAATAGCTTATGGATTGCAGCGTACCCAGATTACGAGGTACGCCCAGAGCCATATTGGGGTGTGTATCCAAACATGGAACACACTCGCTGGTGGCAGTTTACAAGCACTGGTCTAGCTGGTGGATTGGATAAGAATGTTGTTATCATCAATGATGGTGATAGCCTAGTAAATAAGAAAGAGGAAGAAGAAAATATGGATTACGTTGTACGAAGCGAAAGCGGTAAAGAAGGATATCTTGGTGTAGTTAATGGCCGTGTGTTCGGTATCGGCTCAATGGGAACAGTAGACGCTCTACGCTCAGCGGGTGCTAAACACTTGACCTTGCCAGACGAAGATATCGAGCGTTTCTTGAATAGTCAATCAAACGACACACAAGCAGTATCTAAAGCAATCAATGAAGCCAGTGCATCAGTGGTTAAAGCGATTGAAGAACGTGCACAAGCAACACAAGGTCAAACTGGTGTATAATTAAATAAAAGAACCACGCAAACTAAAAAACGAAAAGGAGTATATCACCTCCCGACAGACAACAGTTCGGACATCATGGTGGTAGTGGTCGAGCCTCAGCATTTGCTGGGGCTTTTTTTATTTGGTATAATTAAGTTATCTATCATAGGCAAGAGCTACGAGAAAACTCGTGGCTCTTATTTTTTTGTCCACATTTCTGTCCACCTTTTTCAAAAATCTACAAAAATAAATACTATAAAAACACAGTAAAAATAAGTCTTTATAGCTTTTATTTATTTCTATAGTTTATATCTTTTCGTTGGCAGGGGACATTTTTAAGCCTTTAACCATGCGGTTTTAAAGCGTTTTGTCCACATTCTGTCCACATTTGTTTTATCTTTTCGTCATTACGAGACTTTTGTTCTTGCAATTGATGAGCGTAGACTTCTAGTGTGATGTTTAGATTTTCATGCCCTAAAACTTGAGACACGGAAATTAAATCGATATCGTGGGCTATTAAGTAACTAGCGTAAGTGTGCCTTAACGAGTGGACACGCACCTCACGCCCAACGATTTTCCGTAGGGTTTTATTGACGGCATTGTTGGATAGCGAAGGTAGTAGTCTACCATCTTCGGTAGGTGGTAAACTATCGATAAAATTTATAAATTCATCATCAAGCGGTATCTCACGGATACTGCTTTTTGTTTTTGTAGGCAAGAAACCCGTGTTGTTTTTATAGTCCCACGTCTTATTGACGGATAGCATGCCAGTATCTCGGTTGATGTCATCCAGTGTCAGCCCTAGACACTCAGCAAAACGGATACCAGTTTTGGCTATGATATAGAGAGCTGCATAGGACGAATATTCTGGATGCTTGCTTGCTTCATAGATCAATCGCTCGTATTCCTCGACCTCTAGGAATTTTGTTTCGATATCACGCCCTTTATTCTTAGCATTGATTTTGGCGAATTTGCAAAAGTTACGCTTAATATAGCCTTCGTGGACTGCCATTTCAATGCACGATTTTACATGCACATTAAAACGCTCGACAGTATCTTGAGCGTGAGTTTTAGCGTAGCTATTCAGCACCCGTTGGTATTGTGTAGCGGTGACAGATTTTAGTTTCTTGTCACCAAAGAATAATTCTATCTTACGTTGAGTGTTGATGTATGCCTTGTAAGTGATTTTGGAAACGGTGGGTTTCTTGTAAACCTCGCACCACTGCTTAAAATAAGTGTATAGAGTGATATCTTCATCAACAGTGATATTATCTTGTAACTTCAGTTCCATTTCAGCCGCAGCCTTGATAGCTTCAGATTTAGTGCGAAAACCGCCCTTTGATTTCGGTTTACGTTTACCAGTGGAGTCGTAGTAGTTTATCCGATACTCCCAGCCGTTTAGGCGTTTGCGATATGATGCCATAGTTAGTCCCCTTATTTTGGTATAATAAAAGGGTTGTGATATTAATTTTACACACTCCCTTGATATAGTTTGGCCAGTCGATAGACTGGTTTTTTGTTTTATTTTTTAGTAGTAAAGACTGCACCGCAGTTCTTGCAGTGCCACTCTTTTTTCCCTTTCTTACCAGCAAAACCAGCTAGAGCACCAACACCGCCGCCAGTCAAAATAGTTCCAGCGGCGGCTTTACCAACTGAGAAACCTTTTCTTTGTTGTACCATAAATTCAACGTCCGTGCTTTTGCAATGAGGGCATTTTACAGCTCTTGCTTGTCGAAATTCCTCTTTCAACTCATCATTCGCTTGTCGAAATTCCTCTTTCGCTTGTCGAAATTCTTCACTTGCTTTTGCTCGTTCTATTTTTAATTGTTCTTTTTGCTCTTTAGTTAGAGGGTGTTTTATCTCCCAAAAAAGTCGTGCGAACAGTAAAGCAATACCCACAAACATTAAAAGCCAAAAAACAGGAAAGATAAAACCTAAAATAAGCCCACCAAAAGTACAGCCAAAAGTTGTTCCGAATTTTAAGTAAGTAGGTATAATTCTAACATCATCCATTTTCATTTTCATTTTCTCCTTTTTTAAATAACAGTTTGCTGAATTTTCCTAAATTCATCTTGTATCATAGCTTCGCCCCAAGTCGTGGAAATATCATACTGTGCAGCGAAGCGAACCCAATTAAAATCGTAGATATCAGTAGATTTTAAATAATCAACTAGTAGCTCATGGATCATATTCCTATTTGCTTGAGCTTCATATTTCTCTCGCAGACGCTCGTAGTCTTTAGGGTCGTGTTCTAGGTGACCTAACTCATGCAGTAGGACCTTTAAACGTATTTCGGTGGGTAAATCCCTATTGATGTAGACCACACGGTTAACAGGGTCTAGGAACCCATCTCGTGGCCACTGGCTAGAGTCGAACTCACAGATAGAGACGTTGAACTGCTCAAGCAATTCACTTTCAGTCATAGCACCTCACTTTTCCTTACTACTCATATAACCGGCGATTATGCCACGAATGGCACGTTTATCATCATCGGTCAATGGTTTACCGTCGAACATCATGGCGTTGTCAATAATGCTGTCTATGTCATGGGAATTTGGTTGTTGGTCGTTCGCCATAGGAGCATCGTACCCCATAAGCCACGCTTCAGAAACACCTAAGGTCTTTGAAAGTAACACAAGCTTTTCTTGGTCCGGTGTTGATTTTCCATTGATGTATTGAGACAAAGCACTCTTTCCAAGTTTTACACCTAATTCTTTTTGGTGTGGTTTTGAAAGAGAAATAACATCAACTTGTTTTAGATTTCGCTCGCTCATGACTTGTTTTAAACGTGAAGCAGTAGTATTTTTCATATTCTTTACCTTTTTCCTTTATAGATTCATTATATAGTAGAAAACACAAAAGTTCAAGAAAAAATAAAAAAAGTTCAAAAAATTGAACAAAACTGTTGACAAATAAAAAGAGAAGGATTAAAATAAAACCATAAAGTTCAAGAGATTGAACTTAGAAAGGAGAACTCAATGAGATTTAACTACGCTAAATTAAAGGGTCGTATTAAAGAAAAATACGGGACGCAAGAAGCTTTTGCAAAAGCTATCGGCTTAACTCCCTCAAGGTTTTCATTCAAGATTAACGGGAAAGCGAAGTGGAAACAAGACGAAATTGTAAAAGCGGTTGAACTATTAGAAATCTCACAAGACGAGATAGTTGAATATTTTTTTAACTATAAAGTTCAAGAGCTTGAACTAAATAATTAAAATTATGAAAGGGAGCAAACATGAAACCAAAACGGTATCCGTATAGTGGAAAGAAAAAAGAATCAAACGCTATTTTGAATATAACGATTGATTCTAAAAGACTAGCAAATGTTTCTAATCTTAGATTTTGCCACATGAGACGCCGGTTATTTGGTCAATAAACAAATAAACAAATGGCATCGTTATTTTTTGATTTGGACTAGTAACCAAAGTGACATCTACTAAGAGAATAGCTTCGAGTGGGTCGTCGCCGTCGAAAGTATGGCCTAAATTTTTACGAAACTCTAAAAATTTTTTTATACCATCATAAGTTTCATCGGGATTATCAGGAAGTAATTTTCCAAAGTATGTTCCAGCCGCTGTCGATATAGCAATATCATAATCAATTTCTGTGGCAAAGAATGCTATATCACCAACTAAGTCAAATTTTTTTGTATTAGACATATTAATTCTCCTTTCCATAATATTTGACTGGCGACTTTCATAAGGAGGTGAGAGGCCCTATTTAATCGTTTGTCATGAATCAATTATATCAGAAAGGATAGAATAACACAATATGTTGTGTTTTCAATACAATCAAAAACTATATATTGTGTTTTGGGGTTGAACATGAAAAAAACTTTAAGCAAGTTACTTATTGACAGAGGAATGACAGTCACAGAGTTAGCTGAAAAGACTGGTATCAGCTATAACACGTTGATGAACATCGGAAAGAGAGACCTTTCTTTCAGTAGAATGGTGAAAATCGCTGACGCTCTAGATGTCAGTTTAGACGTATTCAGAAAGGATAATACATGAACAATTTAATCAATGTAACACTAAACGAAAATCATGAGCCAGTAATCAGTGCGAGACAACTTCACGAAACATTGGAAGTTAAAACTGAATACAAAAAATGGTTCAAACGAATGACAGAGTATGGATTCGTTGAAAATGAAGACTTTGTTAAGGTGACCCAAAAATGTCTCACCTCTTCGACTGGTCAAAATATGACAGACCACGTCTTAAAACTAGACATGGCTAAAGAAATCGCAATGATTCAGCGAACGGATAAAGGCAAGGAAGTCCGAACTTACTTCATCCAAGTTGAGAAAGATTTCAATAGCCCAGAGAAAATCATGGCAAGAGCATTGCTCATGGCCGATAAGAAAATCAAGCTCTTGGAAAACGAAAACGAAAACCTCTTGATTGAGTTGGAAGAAGCTAACAAAAATGCTGATTACCTAGAGATGAACCAACTCTTAAAACAAGAGCGTATCCAACGCATCGTCAATGGTCAGTGGGTACTATACGCCAAATACCTTGGTAAAGGCTATATATCAAGTCGAACATTCGACTACATGGGTAAGGATGGCAAAATCCACAGCAATGTGACAACAGTCTGGACGCAATTAGGACGACGCTTCCTATACGACAAATTGAAAGCTATTGGAGTTTTACCAACTATCGAACAGTAGAGGTGATACCTATGGACAACCCATTCAAACCGCTAGCTGATCAATTCGATAACATGCTGACGGCAGTTATCGCAGATAAGTCGAGAGCGTTCGACATAGACGGAACACTACCCATGATTTTAACTGCGAAAGAATGCCAAGCCATGCTAGGAATTGGCAACTACACCGAATTTTTAAGAATAACCAATATCGACGGCTTTCCGAAAATCGATAAAGGTCGAGGGTCACAAATCAGATACCCACGGGATGCCGTTAGAGAGTGGTTTAACAATAACTGGCAAGAGATTGCCTAGCATAACACCCTAGCCGTAACAGTGAGCTAGTGAGGAGATATAAGCAATACCAACCAAAAAACTACAACGATTTGATATTCATAATTGTCTCCTTAAATATATAAATCTATGAAAAAAATCCTCACTAGTTCTCTAGTGCGGTTAGGGAAAACAGAAAGGAATTAACAATGAAAAAATTATTTGCATGGCTATGGAGCAAAAAGCAACAAGAACCAGAATACTTCTTCGAACCAGTATGGACACCATACGAGGAAAACGAACGCAAATACGAGGCACGCCAAAAACGTGAGCGTGAGTTATTAGCAAAATATAAATAACACCAACATCTTCAATCCGTAGCCACGGCTCACCGTGGAGTGTAACTTATACCTTTCCCCAAAAAATATAAACTTTACCCACACATATCTTTCCCCAAAAAAACATTGAAAAAAACATGACACGGTGGGCGATGGGTGCGGATTGAAGCACTAAAAAAGCACAGGTAAGGGCCTGTGCAAGAAAATTATACCAAGGAGATTATACCATGATTTCACAAACAATTGCAAAACCATCTTACGTTAAAACTAAAGCTTTCGGACTTTGTGGCACGCTAGCTCTTGCTACAGCTCTATTGATTGGAGCTGGCACAGTATCAGCGGACGAAACTGCTCAACCAGTGGTGGATACACAACCAACTGCAGCTAACGTCTACACCGCTGATAACGGCGGCAACATTACAGTGGCACCGTCTGAAACAGTGGCACCAGTAGAAACACCAAAAGTGCTAGCACCAGCTCCAGTAGAATCTCAACCGATTGCAGAAACTCCAGCAACAGTCGAAACTACTCCAGCGGTTGCTACCGAATCAGCACCAGTGGCAGAAGCAGCTCAACCAGTAGCTGAAACGCCTAAACAGCCTACTGAATTTGTCAAAGAAGACAACGAAATTAAAGTAACTAATCCAGATGTTGTCGTTGACCAATCAAACGGAACTGGTAAATACAGTGGTTTTACAGTGGAATATAAAGACGTTAAATTCCCAGATAGCATGCCTATCAACGAAGGGGATAAGGTAACATTCAACCTTCCAAAAGAAATCAACTTCCAAACAAACTATGATTTTGATGTCTATAACCCAGAAAAAGCTGTTGTTGGTAAGGCTTCAACTGACCCTAAGACACAAACAGTAACAACTGTATTTAACGATTACTTCAAGAACCATCCACTCAATAAACAAATGTCATTGAAGCTCGATGCTAAGTGGACTGACAAGGTTGAAAGTGGCAAGCCAGTTAACGTTAATTTCAATGGTACAGTGGTTACTGTAAATATTGGAAAAGAGCAAGAAATCGGTAAAGATGAATTGCTTTCTAAATGGGGTAGTCAAGACGAGAATGACCCAACTGTTATCAACTGGACTGCTCGTATTAACTACGCTAAACGTCTATTGAATTACGTCACAATCATTGATGAGATGAGTGATAATCAAAAGCTTGTTGATAATTACTTCGAAATCAAATCGATTGAAAGCGTAGACCCTTGGATTGATAAAGGTTCTGCTATGGATTTAGTAAAATCAATCAGTAAATCAGACCACGGTTTCACAATTAAAATGGATCGCCTTGATCATATGATTTATATTAACTATAAAACTAAATTGATTAAGCCGGTTAAAGATAGCGTAAACCCAACCAATAAGGTTGAGTTGAAAGCTGAGTCAGACGGTGCTATCTCACACAGTTATGTCCAACTTGTCGGTGGTAAAGGAGATGCCAGCGGCGAAAACAAACCAGAACCAACGTTTGAAATTCCACACGATGCACCTAAAGTTGAAATCCCTGAGTGGAATGGTGGGGTTACACCTCCAGACGCTCCGAAGTATGACAAGCCAGAATTTAATGGTGGGGTAGTGCCTAATGAAGCACCTATCCACGATAAGCCAGAATTCCAAGGCGGCATTCCGGGTATTCCGGAAGAACGTAAATTGCCACCATTCGAAGGTGGAGTAATTCCGAATGACGCACCTATCTTGGACTTGCCAGAGTTGGAAATCCCAGAGGAACCAACTAAGCCTACACCAGTTAAACCTAGCACGCCAGAAAAAGCCCCTAAAACGAGCGTAGAGCGTTCTAATGGCAAAGTGGCACAATCTACCACAGTATCTTATAATCTCGCACCAGTGGGCAAAGAGACACCAAAAACAGCCGTTTACGGCGGTGTTCTCCCTAACACTGGTGAAAAAGAGGGCATCATGTCAACTCTTGGTCTCTTGGTTATCTCTGCAGGTATCGCAGGTTTGGCATTGAGCTTCAAGAAGTACAACGAAGGTGAGGAAGAATAATCATGAAAGAAAACAATAAACAAGTCGTATTTTACAGCGCCGAAAAAGATGGATTCCTTGAAAGTTACAAGGACAAAGGAAGTCTAGTGTTTACAGCAGTGTTTACTGACCGTTTGGGGAAGGCGCTATTCTTGCCGCTTGAGCCATACGAAGAACAAAAAAACGAGCTCGACAAGCTTGCTGAAGCATTTGACTGTGAAGTGCTTATCGTAGAAGCCAAATACAACGTTACTAAACTTGACGGTTCGGACTTTGAACGCACAGAACGTGAAGGGTCCTTGAAGGCTGGAATCGAAGCGCTTATGGAATTATTGACTAATTAATAAATAAAGTAGTGGTGGGAGGGTAGGCATTAAACGACATGGCAACATTATATGGTCTAACTGGTCAATTCCTAGAAATCTATAACATGGAAATTGACGACGAAACTAAGCTCGATACACTCGAAGCGATTGACTGGACTACCGACTACGAGAACAAAGTAGAAGGCTATGTCAAAGTTATTAAATCGCTCGAAGCTGATATCGAAGCTCGCAAAAATGAAAAGAAACGTTTAGATGTTTTGAATAAATCAGACCAATCTAAAATTGACAATCTTAAAGCAGCTCTTGCCACTAGTATGGCTGAGACTGGTCAGGATAGAGTAGACACCACGCTATTCAAAGTCGGTTTCCGTAAGTCGAAGGCAGTAGTAGTGGATGAGGAGAAGCTTCCTAAGAAATATCAAATCGTTAGCTACAAACCGGACAAGAAGACGATTAAAGAGCTACTTAACAGTGGTGCTACCATCCGGGGTGCTCATATTGAAGAAAGGAGAAACCTAAGTATCCGATGAAAATTACGAAAGCTACAGAATTAAAAAATAACGATGCTTGTTATCTGATTTACGGCAATCCGGGATTTGGTAAAACTTCAGCAGTCAAACACATTCCCGGCAAAACATTGGTTATCAATATTGATAAATCAGCTAAGGTGTTAAGTGGTTGTAAGAATATTGATATCGCAGACGTGGACACTCATAAAATTTGGGATGAATGGCTAACAATCGTCAAGGAACTATTAAAAGGGGCTGGGCAACCATACGACACTATCGTGGTTGACAACGTTTCAGAACTGTTCCGAGCGTGCTTATCTAATCTAGGTCGTGAAGGTAATAATAACCGTGTGCCTTCGCAAGCCGATTACCAACGGGTCGATTTCACTATTCTTGATAGCTTGCGAGCTTTGTTACAACTCAACAAACGAATCGTGTTTATCGCATGGGAAACCTCTGATCAGTGGACGGACGAAAACGGCATTATCTACAATCGTGCCATGCCAGATATTCGCTCAAAAATTTTGAATAACTTCCTCGGCCTAACCGATGTGGTAGCTAGACTTGTCAAAAAAACCACTGAAGATGGTGAGGAAGTGAGAGGGTTTATATTGCAACCGTCAGCGAGTGTTTACGCCAAAAATCGTCTCGATGAGCGAAGGGGGTGTAAGGTAGATGAGCTTTTCGCTAAGGAATTACCAGAAGGAACTGATAACTGACATTATTGAATCCATGAAGCGAGGTAATCGCAAAATCATGGTTCAATCGCCCCCTCGAAGTGGCAAGACAGTAGTGATGGCTTACATCGCTAAAAATGCCACGGATAAAAATAAAAAAGTCTTGTTCTTTAGTCACCGCAAAGAGATTAACGAGCAAGTAGTAGAAACCTTTAAACGCGGTGATGTCAATCTTGATAATGTCACTATCGGAACGGTAGGAAGTCTTGTAAAAAAGCTAGACAAACTGCCTAAGTTTGATGTGATATTAGTTGACGAAGCTCATCATATCAAAGCTAAACAATACCAAACTATCTTAACTTATTTCAAAGATGCAACCCAACTATTCTTCACTGGCACACCTATTCGATTAGATGGAGCTGGTTTCCACGATTTAGCTGAAGATTTAGTTAAAGGAAAATCAGTCCAATGGCTACAAGAGAACGGGAATATCTCAGAGTTTAGTTACTATTCAATCAATCTGCTAGATTTAGATAAACTCAAAACCCGTTCGGGTGAATACACCAATCAATCCATAGATAGTGCGTTTGAATCATCAGCGGCAACATACGGTGACTATATCGACCACTACAAGCGTTTAGCAGAAGGCAAACAAGCCATCGTATACGTTCACAATGTGGAATATGCTGAACGAGTAGCCAAGCGGTTTAATGATAATGGCTATAGTGCTGCTATCGTTTCTGGTAAGACACCGAAAAAAGAGCGTGCTGAAGCTATGGAACGATTTAGAAATGGCGAGCTAATGATTATGGTAAACGTCAACCTATTCACCGAAGGCATTGACCTTCCAAACGTTGATGTCTGTATCATGCTGAGACCAACTAAATCGCTATCGTTATATTTACAATTCGCCATGAGGGCGTTAAATCCCAGAGAGGGCAAACGAGCTATCTTAATTGACCACGTTGGAAATTACAACACCCACGGTCTACCAAACGACGACCGTGAGTGGACATTGGACGGTGTGAAATCTAGCAAGAACAATAGTGAAAAATCAACTGTTACTTGCGAAGATTGTTTTGCAACGTTTTGGCGAGATCAATTAATCGATGGGAACTGTCCATATTGTGGAGCAGTGGTTGTTAAGAAAAAGGAACTTAGAGATGTCGAGCAAGAGAGCGTTGATATCGAATTACAAGAGATTAACCAAGGGATGGAATTCGTTTCCATCCAAGGTGAAATGGTAGAGGTCAAAAAAGAAGAAGCGGAAATTTATCGCAGAGTTAAGACCTACAAGAAAAATTACACACGTTGTAAAAACCTAGCGGAACTTAAAGCGTTTCGCATCCTCAATGGCTATCAACCAGGTTGGTTGTGGCACAAACAAAATGAATTAAAGATTTGGAGATAAAAAACTATGGGAATTCTTTCAGTAAATTATGAAGCAGCAGAACAATTCGCAGCAATCGAAAACGGGACTTATGAAGTCTATGTATCACAAGCTGAACAATCAGCAACGCAAAGTGGAACTGATTTCTTGGATATTCGTCTTAAAATCCGTGATGATTATCAACAAAAATTCCGTAACAATTTGATTTTTGACAAGGTATACGTCAATAAAAGCACTTTGCAGTATCCAGAGTGGGTACTTCAAATGTATTGTAAGGCTGCTAAAATTCCGGAAAAAACCGACATTCAAACAATCGAACAATTCCTAGAACTTATCAAAGGTAAATCTATGAAAGTAACAGTGGAAAACGAAACTTCAGAATGGAACGGCAAGGTTTATGAAAACTTGCGTGTTAAAAAACGTGAACAAACAGAATTGCCACCTTATTCTGCAAAAGCAGAAAAAGCACCAGAAGTGTCAGACCTAGATTTGCCGTTCTAATACTATGGTAGGGATGGTAGATTACGCCCTTCATTATCAAAAGCTAGGTTTTTCGGTCATCCCAATAGATAAAACGAGTAAACGTGCAGTCACTAAATTTAAAGATAAAACGTTTAGTGAAGAAGAAGTGAAACGTTTGTGGCACGAACACCCAGACGCTAACATTGCATTACGGACGACTGATTTCTTTGTTATCGATATCGATGTTTCGGAAAGTGAAGATGGCTACCAGTCTTTAGAAGATTGGGAACTATCCAAGTACATTCCAAAAACATTAACGGCTAATACGCCTTCTGGTGGGAAACACATTTTCTTAAAAAAACCAAAAGGCGTAAACATTAGCCAAGATATTCGAGTTAAACCTGGTATTGATATTAAGGCAAACAACAACAATTACATTTTAGTAGCACCAAGCAACAACCCGAAAGGGAAGTATTCTTGGAACAAAGATACCGACACAATAGCTGAAGCTCCTAAAGAAATAGTAGATATTCTGAAATCGGAGCAAGAATACAAACCTTTGAGTTTTTCAACAAACTACAAAAAAGGTGAGTTTTCAAATAAAACCGCTAAATTATTCGAACAAATTGTTTTTGGTTTCGGTGATAAAGGCGGGCGAAACAATGCCCTAGCTAGTTTTGTCGGTGGTTTGCTAATTCGTGGGGTAGACGTTGATGCAGTTTATTTGTTAGCTAAAATTGCCAATCACTACACCCCAGAGAGCTTGCCAGAAAACGAGTTCGACAGAACGTTTACAAGTATGCTTAGAAAGGACACAGACAATAAACATGAAAATACCGCCACACATTCAACGGATTAATGAAGAATACAAGGAAAGAGTCGTTGACCGTCCAGTGTTCCTTAAAAAGCCTAACGATTGGCGAGAAATCCGTTTGGCGTGTAAAAATTACCGTGAAATATGGTTAGAAAAAGCCTCGTGGAAGAAACCCAACCAATATGGCGTAGAAGAAAAAAAGGAAAACCCACCTACCCGCCTTACTGAATTAGCAGTAGCGGAAGGGATTGAAGAAATCCTCTATATCATCAATCTTCCTAACGATCGTGTGGCTATTTACGACCCAGATAAAGGTTACTACCACAAAGACCCTAGTTTTGCTTATCGTGTCATTCGATTGTTAGAGCCTAACTTTAACGAAACCAAGGCTAAAAATGTTCTATTCATGCTTGCATCGACTACCAGGGTTAACCAACGAGAAGATTTCTCTTGCAACTTTGCTGTCGGTGAGTTTGAAGAACCTAATCGTTTTATCCTTGTCAAAAATGGTATCTACGATAAGAAAGAACGCATCTTAAAACCATTCACGCATGAGTTCGTAGCCTTTTCAACAATCGCCACCTCTTACGACCAATTCGCAGAATCACCAGTGATTAACGGCTGGGATGTGGACAGTTGGTTACTAGACCTTATGAGTGGTGATGAAGACCTTGTAAAACTTATCTGGCAAGTCATTTCTGCCAGCCTTAACGGAAATTACTCTTACCGCAAATCAATCTGGTTTGTCGGTGAGGGTAATGACGGTAAGGGTACAGTGCAACAACTTATTACCAACCTTGTTGGTATTAAGAACATTGCCAGTCTGAAGCTCAACCAATTTTCAGAACGTTTCGCACTATCGATGATTGAAGGTAAGACCGTGATTATTGGGGACGATGTCCAGGCAGGTATATATGTGGATGAATCTTCCAACTTTAACTCGGTTGTGACTGGTGAGCCAGTATTGGTCGAGGAAAAGAACAAACAACCTTATACTACGGTCTTTAAAAAGACAGTTATCCAGTCAACTAATGAGTTACCACGGTTTAAAAATAAAACGAACGGGACATATCGCCGTTTCGTGATCATACCGTTTAAAAAATCATTTAGTACCAAGGATGATAATTGGGCAATCAAAGACGATTATATTTATCGCAAGGATGTCCTCGAATACGTTTTGAAGAAAGCGTTAGAACTATCATTCACTCGATTTGACGAACCACAAGCATCTATTGAAGCCTTGGAAGATTTCAAGGAAAGCAACGACACTGTTAAATCATTCGTAGTCGAATGGTTCGATAAATTCAAATCCACTCGCCTACCCTCAAGGTTTTTGTGGTGGTTGTATCAAGAGTGGTGCAAGGAAGAAGGCGTTACGAAATTGACAAAACGCAAATTTGAAAATCAATTGGCTAAAGTAGTGCCGTCTGAATGGGTTAAGAAACGGGCTATACCAGGTAAGGGATTTATCCCATCAGTCGATGTACCGAAACATTATTACACATTCTCTTGGTCGGATGAAGAACGTGATGCAACGACTGTATGTTATGAAAAAATTACCGTTACCGTTTAGATTACCGTTTAAAATGGCATACGGTAACCCTCACAAACCCTTTAACCATACCGTTTTACTCTATTATATTACCTTATTACCTTATTTATATAT
>ERZ1034984.644-NODE-644-length-37914-cov-8.019044_pt1 | contig 37914 bp, 39 predicted proteins | sample MGYA00520589_ERZ1034984 | MGnify/ENA primary metagenome ERZ1034984 (study PRJEB33766, sample SAMN09781790) | gut metagenome | biome: gut microbiome | host: Homo sapiens | place: Madagascar | study: EMG produced TPA metagenomics assembly of the PRJNA485056 data set... | reverse complement strand
CAGCATCATGTCAACGGAAACAGTACGTTTGACAACCACTTTAGGGGAATGGACCCTCCAATGTAAACCGGTCCAGTGATTGTGTAAAACAATCTAGTTTAACCACCCAAAAGTGTCAACCTTTTCCAGGGAAGGTCAAATTGTTTTTGATTATGGTAAGTATGTGTCCGTTTTTTCCAACGGTCATTATTATAGTTATGACATTTGCCATAATGATCAACTCTTAAAACCACTTGATGGCAATAATACCTTCGACGCGGAGGAAATCTTATTTGCAGGAGAGTACGATCTTGAGGAGTTTTTCCAGTCCTGTAAATCAGATATGCTAAAATCAGTTATTTGCATCTTTGCATATAACTGTAAAGTTGATTATTGCGATGTTATCGACTTCATAGTAGAAGAATTCGGTGACATTCCTCCGAATTTTCGGATAACCAAAGAAATCCACTTGGCGGCTTTATATTGCGGTATTTCACATAAGGACAACTTTAATGCAACGATTATCCGTGGAAACGAATCGTGCAAATTTGATGCTTGTGATGGATTGGTCGAGATATTGGATGAATATAGTGAAATCGATGGACCAACTATTGAATTAGATGAACGCTCATTACAAGAGGTGGTCGCTGGTGGATACATGGTTAACAGAGTGAATTATGAGACTAGAAATAATGGCAAATTGTGGCGAAACGTTCTTATTCTTGATTACTTTCCTTATGATATTCGCTATACTACAGCAGATGATGACAAATGCTATTTTCTTTTGTTCTCAGGATACACATTGCCCTCTATAAAAAGGAAAAATATAACTGTAATTCACGAATCCTTCATCTTGTGGCTCAAAATTGGTGATCAAGTATTCAAATGTTATTCTCCATTCATGCTGAGGAGGAATGATGACATACAGCTGGAAATTGATCATGATTGCACAGGTGTTCCTGTTTTCAGGCTTACCTCTGATAATTATCACTATACCTATACCTTTACAATGATGGATTTGTTATCCGCGTCAAGATACGATAATGACAATAATTGAACAATTTCACATCAAGGCTTTTTTCGTTTATCATTGCGAAAAATAGAATACTTTTCCAGAGTAAATATTTTAACTATTTCATTTTCCTATGTACTACAACAAGATTCTAGGTGCAATAGTTGGTGACATTGTCGGTTCCACAAGAAAATGGCACAATGTCAAGACTGAGGATTTTGAATTATTGCCTGCCGGTAGTCGTTTTACCGATGGCACAGTGATGACTTTAGCCGTTGCCGAGTGGTTGATGATTGACCCGACACATAGCAAAAGCAGGCTTGTTGATTGCATGCAACGTTTGGGGCGCAAGTATCTGGATGCAGGTTATGGAGGGATGTTTCGCAAATGGATCGCAACCGAGAATCCAAAACCATATAACAGTTTCGGTAACGGCTCGGCAATGCGTGTGAGTCCTGTTGGCTTATATGCAAATTCGATGGAGGAAGCTCTGGAGTTGGCACGCATAACAGCATCGGTCAGCCACAACCATCCGGAGGGAATCAAAGGAGCGCAAGCCATGGCAGCAGGTGTCTATCTGAAACGAACAGAAACGTTTGATCATGATGGTAAAATAAGGCGATTTGTAGAGCATCGTTTGGGATACAATCTTGATGACGATTTAAGGGGTATCCGTAAGGACTACACATTCGATGCAACTTGTCAAGGTTGTGTTCCTATTGCTATCATGGCATACTTGCAGGAACCATATAGTGCCGAGAAGTCTATCAGATTGGCTATCTCGATGGGAGGCGATTCTGATACCATCGGGGCGATGACAGCTTCAATTGCCACAACCGAAAGACCGCATACGTATAGCAGTGCAAGTCTTTCGGCTGAGATTGAAGATAAGTGCAGAGAACTCCTTCCTCCAGATTTGTTGGACATCAATGATCGCTTTATGGCTTTTATAAGCCGTCCGCTCAATCAGTCATACGAGGTTTATGCTTGTGGTGGAGGAATTATCTATGCCGGAGAATATCCTGGCGATAAGGATGATGAAATTGCCAAACGCAAGATCGCACGGATGTGCCACTTTGGTATCCGTCATTTCATCGACCTCACGGAAGAGGGCGAACTATTCCCATATAACCATCTACTGCCGAAAGGCACAACTTACACCCGTTTCCCGATACGGAATTGCGGTGTACCGAGGAGTATAGAGGATGTCCAGCGCTTGCTGCTGCGTGTTGAAGAACTCAAAAAGTTGGATGGCTACGTCTATCTGCATTGCCGAGACGGTGTTGGCCGTACAGGGACAATTGTGGCTTGTTGCATAGCTCAAAATTTGGATGCTCCCGATTTAAAGAACACATTGGAGGTGCTTCGTAGAAACTTCTCGGAAATGCCTAAATCCACTTATAGAAAAACTCCAGAAACTAAAGATCAAATCAACTTCATTGAGCGATTTATAAAAAACATTGCGTCGTATAAGGATGAGATGGCAACCCGTGTTGTTGATTCTATTCGCGGATGTATGATGGCTGGTGCCGCAGGTGACGCACTCGGCTACGAGGTGGAGTTTATGAGCCGACGAGACATTCTTTCTCGCTTCGGTGAGAATGGCATCACAAAGTTTGTTCTTGATGGCAATGGTAAGGCTACAATAAGTGATGACACGCAGATGACACTCTTCACAGCTAATGGCCTGCTTATGGGGCTTACTCGAGGTTATATGAGAGGTATTGGCGGCATACCGGAAAAGTATGTTGACGGTGCGTATCTTGATTGGTATTACACGCAGACAGGAAAGAAAAGAGAAATACTGATTGATGATTGGCATTTCACTTGGATTCGCGACCTGCCGGAAATGGCTAAATTTCGAGACCCCGAAAAAACATGTTTGAATGCCTGTGAAAAGATATTCCGACGAGAAGAAGTGCACAATGACAGTAAAGGTTGCGGAGGTATTGTACGTGTGGCTCCTATGGCCTTACTCGATGCTGGATATGCTTCAAGAAAGGAAAAAAGAGTTGCCGAGGCTGGTGGTGAGATTGCCGAGTGTACTCATAAACACCCTCTCGGTTTCTTGCCGGCATCGTTACTTTCTGTGCTGCTCTACAAGGTTGTGCCCATGTCGGTAAAACAGGTTAAGGAAGATATTGGCCGTATTGTTTCTGAGACGCTGAACATCCTTGATGTTATTTATAAAGACAAGTACACCAACAGCAAACGCCACCTTGAAAAGTTGACCGAGAAAGCTATGCGTCTAGCACATTCAAACATGTCAGACGCCGATGCAATTCGTAAACTTGGTGAAGGTTGGGCTGCTGAGGAGACTTGGGCTATCGCTCTCTATTGCGCTGTCCGTCATATTGATAGTGTGGAAGATGCGATCGTTGCATCGGTCAACCATGGTGGCAAGAGCGATTCAACAGGATCAGTATGTGGGAATATCATGGGAGCGATTTATGGATATGAGCATTTAAGAAGCCGTAATATATTCTGCCCAGAAGGAAAAGAATTGGAAGATACGCTTGAGTTGTCTGAGATCATCCTTGCCCTTGCCAATGATCTGTCAACGGGATGTATAATCAGTGAGTTCGATCCTATTGACACGCCTGAAAAGCGGCAATGGTACGAGAGATATTGTGAGATAAAGCCTGCTGGTATCGGTTCTAAATAATGTATTGTAATAAATGGGTTTGGAACAAGATGAATAGGAGGTATCAGTTAATACAAACAGTTAGGCGTGGATTATTCAGCGAAGTATGGCACGCAAAAGATCTCGCGACCGGCATTGACGTGGCCATCAAAATCTACATCGCCTTGGATGAAAAGGGTGTTCAAGAATTTAAGGAGGAGTTTTTGCTAACATATTCGCTTAATCATCCTAATCTTTTGCACACCGACTATTTTGATATTAGCGACAATCGCCCATATCTTGTTATGCAGTATTGTCCAAATACCGCATCAGTCATCTCGAATAGGCGGCATGTCTTCCGCCACCATGCCTATTGGCAGATTGTCATATTCCTCATCAAGAATCAAGGTGATACCTAACGCTTTCTCTAGTTTGGAGAGTGTGTCGAGAGACATATTCTCCTTCCCTTTCAGAATCTTCGAGATGTATTGCTGTGTGCAGTTCATACGCTCCGCCAAGGCTTTCTGCATCAGTCCCAAAAGCTTCATACGCAATAATACCTTTATCGCAATCTTTGTGAATGATGTAACCATGCCCAGTTGACACGTCTCCATTGAGCTTCCTCGCGCCACATTGACGGAGTTTCGCTCTGGTTATTCGTCAAGAACTCAAGTGTTTCTGTTTCATAAATCGACCTCCTTGCCGTTGTTGAATCTCTGATAAGAAATCTATGACATTTGCGAATGTTAATAACAATATCAGAATTATACAACTGTCAGTTGTGTCTCCTGAAAAGCACATCAATCTACTCACCCAAGAGTGAGTTTTCTCCGGCCAAACATATCTTTCGGTGGACAAAACTTGATTCATTATCGGTTTGTCCACCGAAATCCGCATTTGAGTGGACATGAGCGCCGGTAAAGCACAGATGCCGGAGACAATGAGATGTTCATACGCTCCGAATAATTATCCCTTATAAATCTTATTATTGAATTTTACTTATTGATATTCAAAATATAATCACTATTTTTGCACGTAATCTTTATTATATGATTATGTGCAATAACAATGAGTATATAAAAAGAATGACTACCTATATAGGTGCAGTTATAAATGAAGATGTTGTAGCGAAACCAGTATGCAAAAGCGTGCTGGATTTATTACCGATGTCCATTGTTGGTAACTTTAAGTTGTACCATGGGCAAATATTGGGAAAGAATCTCATTTTTGTCTATATTGAAGATGCTGACATGATAACACCTGTTATGACGAAGAAACAATTGGATATCATTCAAAAGAGAACAGGGATAATAACGGTTCTTGTGCCTAAGCATCTGCATTCTTATAATGTGGGTAGGTTGATTGCTCAAAAAGTGAATTTCGTAATTCCTGACAAACAGATGTTTATTCCATCACTTTTGCTTGATTTGAAGAATGACAAAGTAATTGATGGTGACATTAAAGATTCCATTACACCGATGACGCAATGCCTGTTGCTTTACCATTTGGAAGTGGAATCCATATCGGGAAAGACCAGCTATGAACTTGCGGATAAGCTCTCGGTATCATACGCTTCAATCAATCGGGCGTTAAGGTGGCTTGTCACCAAAGACCTAATTAAGCAGGAGGGAGTAAAGACCAAGACTGTACAGATTGAGTTAAGTGGCAGGGAACTTTGGGACAAAGCATTGCCGATGTTGGTTTCTCCAATTGAGCAAATTTATTATACGGATGCACCACTTGAAGGACAAATGATAAGTGGAGTTAATGCCTTGGCTTCCTATACTATGCTCAATGAAGAACCAAAGCAGTGTTGCGCCATCTCTAAAAAAGACTTAAAAGTTTTGAATATTCCAACAGATAAACAGTTTGGACAGAACGAAATACAAGTATGGAAGTATAATCCGCGAATGTTTAGCGTGTCTGGAGCGGTTGATAGATTATCGCTTTATCTTTCATTGATAAATAATGAAGACGAACGAATACAAATTGAGTTGGAACGATTAATAAATGAAATGTCATGGTAAGAGGAATAGGCACATTCAAGCGCTTCTTCAAAGGTTTTGAGGACAACTATGTTATAATCGGCGGTACGGCATGTGAAATCCATGAGGATTTGTATGCCCAAGTGCCTCGCGCGACTAAGGATATAGACATCATCTTGATAGTCGAGGCTTTGTCTGTTGAGTTTGTCCTTAAATTCTGGGAATTCGTGAAAAGTGGCAATTATGAACGACGTAACAAGGGAATAAATGAAAATGTTGAACCAAAACATGAATATTTTCGCTTCATGAAGCCATCCAATCTTGATTTTCCATATCAAGTTGAACTCTTCTCCCGTAGTCTTGGCTTGATGAATTTTCCGGAGGAAGCTCGTATTACACCGATTCCTGTAGATGAGGATCTTTCAAGTTTATCGGCGATACTCATGGATGATGACTATTATCGTTTTACGATAGAACATAGCTTGCAAGAAGATGATGTGCATATAGCCAACATAGAGAGTCTTATCTGCTTGAAGAGTAAAGCTTTCTTGGATTTGAGTCAAAGAAAAGCCAAGGGCGAGAGCGTGGATAGCAAGCATATAGCAAAGCACAAGAAAGATGTCTTTCGTCTCGCAGCGATGCTTACTCCAACAAACAGATATGAATTGCCTGAAACTTTAAAAGCAGATGTTGGTAGTTTTTGTACTGCCATCATGCAGGAATTGCCCAATGCCGATTTCATCAAGTCGGCAGGACTTGGCAATGTGACGAGTCAACAAATTGTCGAACAACTTAAGAAATCAATGTTGTAGTTATGGTAAAGATACAATATGCTTCAGATTTACATTTGGAGTTTATAGAGAATACTCGCTACTTGGAGAATAATCCGATTCAACCTGTAGCTGACATCTTGATGTTGGCAGGTGATACTAGCTATTTGGGGGATGAAAGTTTTCTCAAACATCCTTTCTGGGATTGGGCTTCGAAGAATTATAAGCAAGTGATAGTAATACCTGGCAATCATGAGTTTTACAAAGGATATGACCTCGGACAGCTCTATGAAGGTTGGTGTTTGGGCATACGTCCTAATGTGAAATGTTATTATAATGCAGTAGTTCATCTATCGGAAGATACAGACCTTATCGTCTCAACACTTTGGGGGCATATTGAACCTAAGGATGCTTTTGCAACAGAGCGTATGGTTAATGACTTCTATCGTATTAAGGTTGGTGGTGGTGTGATAAATAGTGAGCGATTTAATCAAGAGCACGAGAAATGCCGTACTTTCATCGAAAGAGCAGTTGCCGAAAGTCATGCTCAACACATCGTGGTGGCAACCCATCATGTACCATCGTATGAGTTGGTATCACCTGATTTCATAGGAAGTCCGATAAACGGAGCCTTCACTGCGGAACTTGGAAACTTCATCGCTTATAGTCGCATAAACTATTGGATATATGGTCATCCCCATCAAAACATAGATAAAGTGATAGGAAATACTCACTGTGTTTCGAACCAACTTGGCTATGTGAGTCATGGAGAGGCTGATACTTTTAATTCAAAAAAGTTTATAATTCTATAGTTATCAAGCGAAAAGTTGGTAACACAAAATTATAAAGAACTTTACGATGCAGATAATGGTGATAGTGTTCAATGAATGATATTCAAAAGAATTATAATCAACTGCTTATTCGGTATGATGAGATTCTGAAAGAGAATGAGTCATTAAAAGCATTGCTCTGCTCTCATGGCATCTATTATGCGGGGGATATGCTTGAGCAAATAAGAGACAACCCATATTCCTGTTTGTCTGTTCCCGCAATAAACTTATCGCTTGATGATAGGGTGAGACTCTTCCAATCCTATTTCAAAGGACGGGAAGATGCTCGTAGGTGGTTCAGCAAGGCGACAGAAAAGAGTGACTACCAACCGGTTTGTAAAAATGAATGGCGACAGAACATATGTGACAAGAAGAGACAGAAGTGCGCCGATTGTCCCAATACAGTGTGACTATCATGGGGTTCTGAAAATCAGAACAAACATAAACTGTCCAAATATAAAGACAAGAGTCGCAAATCCTATCCATATCAATGCCGTTTGCCACCTTTTGACGACATTGACTTCTTTCTCGATGACAGTTTCAATGGTTCACTTGCTATTCTTCAACTGCATAAAATCCCTGTTTTGCGACAAATATGGTAATATTGTTTCATCTATCAATCAAATAGATACATAATACAATCTCGATATCTTCTTGATATGAAATAGCAAGTTGGAAAGCTGGAAGCGGCTTCATGAAGACTACTTCGTCCGTGATACTAAAAAAACAGGGCAGAACATTAATTCAAACCCTGTTATTCTATCAGCTCGGAGCTTGCCTCTCCTTGCCATGAAAATCCAATCGCAAAGGTAAAAAGAATTATCTGATTAGCAAGTATAAAATGGGAATTATGTGTTGATTGGCCGTTACATGACATTTTTTTCCGGCCAAATATGCCTTCTGGTGGATAAAGCTTGATTAAGAGCTGTTTTGTCCGGCGAAAATGGCATTCCGTGGACAAGTGACACCGAAGAGTGGCTTTGGTACAGGGAAAGGACTTTGGGCGTACCAATGATGCGGTAATTGGCGGTTGGTACAGGAATAGGGAGCGCCCTCTGGTGTACCAAGCGATGCCGTGCGGCTGTTTAGTACAAGAAATGGCGTCCTGTGTACAAAAGCCAGGTGACAGGAAGAAGATGTTAACAATGACTAAAGGAACGGGGATATTCCTGAAAATTTTTGCGGATTGTTGGGTTACAAACCGGCTGAAATTTCATAAGGGAGTGAACAAAGTAATTTTACTCTTATGAAACTGTCAGATTTTTACGATGATGAGATCATCGTGGGGTACTTTTATGGGGAACTCAGAGGAATGTTGGAGACAATCCGACGCAGGGTGTTCAACGGACGTGTTGAATATGACGAGATGGTCAGCGAGCTTTATCTCTTTTTGGCTCAGGATGATTGGCGGAGGATTAGGACTTTCGACGCGCGGAACGGGTGCTCGTTGAGGACTTGGCTGTCAACGGTGGCTTGGAGGTTCTTCCTGGGGCACAGGAAGTGGTTTTCTTCTTTGCCGGGGGAGTGTCCGGAGGAATGTCCTTGTTATCCATCAAAGGGGGTGGTGGACAGGGTTGACGTACGCATGGTGCTGGAGGCCATGCCTAACCATCGGTATGCGGAGGCGGTGAATCTGCTGGTTCTACGTGGCTACGAGGTCAAGGAGGTAGCGGAGCTTTGGCACACCAATGTCTCGAATGTCTATAACATCAGGCATCGGGCGATAAATCAGTTCCGGGAATGTTATCTGTCTTCGAATCATGGGAAGAGAATCGGATAAAAATGTTACCTTTGCAATGTTGGCGCTTCGACAGGCTCGTCGACCTGAACGGAAAGAACTGAACCGGCGCTTCGGCGGGCTCAGCGACCGATGAAGATTTAGAATGTGGTGAAAACTTGTTTGAATTTACTGTAATCCAATCTAATGCTTTGCAATAGAATAACCTTGACACTGTTGTTATTGACATTATGCCTGTCTTCCCTTGCCGGGACGAGACGGGCTTTGGTTATTGGAATTGGGACTTACGAGGATCCGGAGTGGATGAAAATCAATGGGGACAAGGATGTCAAGCTGGTTGTGGACATGCTGAAACTAAACATTTTCCACGACATCGCGACACTGACACAAAAAGAAGCCACCAAATCAGTCATTGTAAAGGAGTTCAAGGCATTGGCGGAAAGATGCGCCGAAGGCGACACCGTGTATATTCATTTCTCTGGGCATGGGCAGCGGATGACGGACATCGACGGCGATGAGGAGGACGGCTGGGACGAGTCGTGGATTCCATACGACGCTTACAGGAAGTACTGCGGCAAGGATCAAGGTGAGAAGCACCTATGCGATGACGAGATCGGGGTGCTGCTCATGAATATTCGTAAAAAGGTAGGGGAGAGCGGATTGATCGCGGTGGTGGTGGATGCGTGCCATGCGGGAGACTCGACACGGAAGTCTGGCAAAAGCGCCGACGTGGTGAGGGGTGTGTACGACAACTTCGTCATTCCCGGGAAGCATCGGGCGAACAAAAGGAAGCAGCTGCCGGAAAAGTGGCTGACTCTCTGTTCATGCCTTGACTACCAGCTCAACCAGGAGCATCCGGACGGACACGGCAAGCTCACTCTGGCGCTCCACACACTTTGGCCAAAGATGAGGGGATTGGACAACGAGACCTTGGTGCGGACGCTTGACGCTTACTACCAAAGAAGTGACGTGAAAGGGCGGTACCCGCAATCGCCAGTCTTGACAGGCGAGATGGACATACGGCGATTTTCGGAAATATTCAAAAGATAATGACTTGGCCATTGAGGAAATATTCCGATTGCAGATGCGTCAAAGGCGTTCTGGCTGGGAAGGAGGAGGCTCAGAAGCACCTCTACGCGCAATGTCGTGATCGCTTTGACAGACACGCCGCTCATTTTGAACACCTTGCGGAAGCGGAGAGAAATGACTTGTTTCAGGATGCGTTCGTGATTCTGTGGGAGAAGATCGGGAACGGACAGATATTCATAGATGACGGTAAGGTTTATGCGACCAGACGTGGCGGAAAGGCGACGGAGGTTCCCGACTTGGGCGGCTATTTCCTGCGTATCGCGAAGAATCTGTACCATGAGGTTTTGCGGTCTAAAGGGAGGATTCTTGAGGTCATCGGGGAACTTGATGACGAGAGTGTCCTTTGGTGGGCCGACGACAGGGACACCATGCGGAAGATGATCATCAAGCAGTCGGTCATGATGCTCGCTCCTCGTTGCCGGGAGATTCTGACCATGTTCTATTACCACGACATGACGTTGGAGGAAATTCAGGCGGAACGTCCTGAAAGCACAACATATAACGGAGTCAAAAGCGCGAAAGCCAAGTGCATGGCGATCCTGCGGGCACGGATACTGAACAAATTCTCAGATGCCGGGATCAAGGTTTCCGAATATCCCAAACAATAAATCTAATGAATATGAAAGAGATAGATGACACACCTAAGGACGCCCTGACGGACGGGGTCACCGATGCGGTCAGGGACATCGCCCAAAAGCGTGAGGCAATGGCCGGATGGGAGGTTGAATATTCAAGGAAAAAGAAGCGCGCCAGAATTTTGGTGGCATCACTGGCCTTTGCGGCATGCATTGCGTTCGGAGTGTTCCTATTCTTGAGAAACCCTTCCGGGTCGGCCTTGAAAGAGCCCGTGCTCAGAGGTGGCGTGTCATACGACGCGGCCCTTGAGATGATTGACTCGCTCATCCAAGCCGGTGACACAGCCGAGGCACGCGAGCGGATCATAGAAACCCGCCAAGCGATCGGGACAGACACGATTGAAGCGTTCCATTCGGTTGAGCCGAAGCCATCTAAGGATGAGATTGAATATTCAAGGGTCCTCGTCAAGGATCTCCTGTCAAGACTTGATGAATTGGAGAATAAAATATTGAACACCAATGAATAAACGTATTCTATCAATAGCCTTGCTTCTGCTGTCCGCAATGCTGTGGATGTCTGCGCAGGAACAGCGCGTCGATTCTCTGGCCTACGCCCGTGAACGCATGAAAGCCGGTGTGGCCGTGTTTAATGATGCCGACAAAGGCTATCTGAAAGGTCGTCAGTGTTTTCTTGAGGCGTTGCCATACGCTGATTCCGCCTTGACCGTGACGCTTTGCCGCTACATAGGCCTCAGTTGGTACCATCAGACTGCGGATGACATGGAGGTCAGTGATTTTGACAAGGCCGAAAAGGATCTGGAAACCTCATTGGAATGGTACAACAAGGCCGGGGAACGATCTTGGGCTGTCGCTTCGCTGACAGAGTTGTCTTTTCTCAAAGACTATAAAGGCGACATAGACAGGGCTTTGGCCAGTCTGGACGAGGCTGAGAAGAAATTGGACATAGGGATGGATGAAGAACTTGCCGACATTCTGAAAAACAGGTTCAGACTCTTCAACAAGTACGGCATTGTGGACAAGATTCCGGCATTGTCCATCAAAGTGGATTCTTTGATGAGTGCGACATCGGATAAAGGAGTCCGGCTGATGTGCCTGGAACTTCAGATTGACAATGCGGTCAAGGCCGGTCACACTTCCGAGGCGATTTCTTTGTGCCATGATGCGATCGGGCTGTTGGAAACATCAAGTGACACCCAAGGACGTGACACAAAGATGTATGCGATCCTGAACAGACTCCGCCCGTTGTGTCTGGCCACACAAAAATACTCCGAGGCCATGGACATCAGCCGGAAGATGCTAGCAATCAGGGAAAAGGACAGCGGTTCGGATGTCGGGATGGAATATTTCCATGTCGCCGAGGTCTATCAGGCTCTTCGAGACACAACAAAGGCCTTGTCATACGTTGACTCCATCATGAACAATGGAGGTAAACCAAGTGTCGATCCGATGATGGAAGGCCGCCACCTGCAATTGGTCGGCATGCTTCACGGACGGTTCGGAAAATGGGACGAGGCCGTGAGGTACTACGAAAAGGCGGATTCGGCTATGGCCTCTGTGGGTTCAGACAGAGAAAGATTGTGGCTTGGATCATTGAAAGCCTCTGCGTTGTATAACGCGAAAAGGTTGGATGAGAGTGAGGCGGAATATTCAAGATACTATCAAGGATGCAGGAAAGTCTATGGAGATGACGCTGATGTGACAATCACGGCGCTGAACTATCTGGCTAACATCCGTGCATATTCAGGAAGACTTGAAGAGGGGAGTCGTAACCTGCTTGATGTCAAGGAGAGGATGACGAGAAAGATTGCCGAACGGCTGCGTTTTCTGCCTTCGGAGACCAGAGAGTCGTACCTCGACAATTTCCTTGATGTGACGTTCAGGATGACCGCTTACGGGTTCAAGGCCGGACACACATCTGATGAATTCACCGAGAATGCATGGGAAGCTTTGCTATTGTCAAAAGGTCTCCTGCTTGCCTCAGAACGAAGCGTTTACGACATCATCAAAAGCAAGGGTTCTTCAGAGGACATGGCCCTTTACGGCAAAGTTATGAATACGCAAAGGACACTCGCCGCCATGGAATCCCGGTTCGGTTCTGATTCCGACGCAGCCAAGGAGGCCAGCCGGCAGCTTCTGCTGACTGATGCGAAGCTCGCACGTCAATGTGCCGCCTACGGAAATGTCGGCACCTTCCTTGACATTGACGCCAATGCTGTCCGGTCAGCTCTAGGGAACCACGATATCATCGTGGACATGGCGGATTTTAAATCCGATGACGGATCGCACGCTTATTATGCCTACATCGTCAGAAAAGAGGCACCGCATCCGGAACTGGTGCGTCTTTGTGTTGAAAGTCCGCAGGACTCTTTGCGCTATGGTTTCGAAGCTCTGGCGAACTGCGTTGTAAAGACTTTCTTGGCATCGCTTTCATCAAAACTTCAGCATGGTGGCAATGTGTTCCTCGTTCCTTCTGGTGCATTCCACATGATTCCAGTCGAGGCTGGGGCGCTGACCGATGGGCAACTGTTCGGGGAGGCTTACAATATTGTCAGATTGTCTTCCGCAAGGGACATTGTGGGCATCAACGATAAAGACATCAACCACAAGAAACGGCTCTCCGCATACCTCTTCGGAAATCTGGAGTATGGTAATGAATATGCACCGCTGGCCGCGACCGCAACAGAACTCGGGAACATAGCCAAGGCATTGAAGAGGAAAGCCATTGTTCATGAAAATTCCGGTCCGGAGGGTACGGTGGAGGCATTCCTTTCCCTTGGCGGAGAATCCCCGGACCTGATCCACATAGCGACGCACGGCTTCTATTGCGAGCCAACCGGAAGCGAAAGCAAATCAGACGCTTACAGATTGTCGATGAATATGTCTGGCCTTATCATGGCTGGTGGAGAGAAGTTGACCGCAGCCGACATCGCCGCCATGGATCTGAGCGGAACAACCATTGTCAGCCTCTCGGCTTGCGAGACTGGCCTCGGTCATGCGACTCCGGAAGGAATCTATGGCCTCCAGAGGGCGTTCAGGAAAGCTGGTGTCCGCTACCTTCTTGTCAACGTCGGTGAGGCCAGCGACGTAGCTTCCTCGCTTTTTATGGCTGAGTTCTACAAGGCTGTAGTACGCAACGGCTGCGACATCCATGATGCATTCCGTAAAGCCCGCCAAACCGTACGGCAGCGTTATCCGGATCCTTACTACTGGTCAGGATTCCTGCTTTTGGACTGATAATCTGTCGTGTTTGCAGTCGAATCCGCGCGTTAAATGCCAGGGACTACGCTCCGTTGAAGATATTCATAAACTCTTCACCGGTGATGGTCTCTTTTTCGAGGAGGTACCGCGCGCTTTTGTGCATCTTGTCGATGTTGGCGGTGATGATGTCGGTGGCTTTTTTCTTGGCGGCGGCGATCATCTCGCGGACTTCGGTGTCGATGTCAGCGGCAGTCTCATCCGAGCAGGCCAACTGAGATGATCCGCCAAGGTAGGAGTTGCCTTTGGTCTCAAGGGCCATCATTCCGTACTTGTCGCTCATTCCGTAGGTCGTGATCATAGCCCTGGCCATCTGTGTGGCCTTTTCGATGTCGTTCGACGCTCCGGTCGTGCAGGTGTGGCAGATGATCTCCTCCGCGACACGTCCACCGGTCAGGGTGGCGAGACGGTTAAGAAGATATTCCTTGCTGTAGAGGAACTTCTCGCCCTCGTCCACCTGCATCGTGTAGCCGAGCGCTCCGGAAGTTCTCGGAATGATCGTGATTTTCTGAACCGGGGCGGAATTGCTCTGCGCGGCGGCCACCATAGCGTGTCCGATCTCGTGGTAGGCGATGATCTTTTTCTCCTCGGCTGAGATAACGGCGTTCTTTCTCTGCTCGCCGGCCATAACGACCTCGACACTTTCCTCAAGATCTTCGGTCGTGGCGGCTTTCTTGCCGAGACGCACAGCTCTCAAAGCGGCCTCGTTGACGATGTTCGCCAGTTCCGCTCCCGAAGAGCCGGCAGTCGCGCGTCCGATGAGATCCAGATCTATGTCTTCGTGCTTGATATTCTTCAGATGAACCTGAAGGATTGCCTTTCTGCCTTGCAGGTCAGGAAGTTCCATCTGGACACGCCTGTCGAAGCGTCCCGGACGGAGAAGAGCCTTGTCCAGACTGTCCGGCCTGTTGGTCGCGGCAAGGATGATCACACCCTTGTCCCCGTCAAAGCCGTCCATCTCCGTAAGCAATTGGTTGAGAGTCTGCTCACGCTCATCGTTGCCGCCTCCGATGTTGTTCTCACGGCTCTTTCCGATAGCGTCGATCTCATCGATAAAGACGATGCACGGAGCCTTTGCCTGTGCCTGGCTGAACAGGTCACGAACCTTCGCGGCGCCCATTCCCACGAACATCTGGACGAACTCTGATCCGGACATCGAGAAGAACGGGACACCGGCTTCTCCGGCCACGGCCCTTGCGATCAATGTCTTGCCGGTTCCCGGAGGCCCGACCAGAAGGACCCCTTTAGGCAAGTGGGCACCGACCTCGTTATATTTTGCGGGATTGTGCAAGAAATCCACGACTTCCATAAGCCCGTCCTTGGCCTCGTCCTGCCCGGCGACATCCGAGAAACGTGTCTTTATGTCATTCTCGGCATAGACTTTAGCGCCACTTTGTCCGAACTGCATAAAATTACCCATTCCGCCACCTTTGGCCATATTGCTGCCGACACGCCTCATAGCCGAGCTCAGAAGCCAGTACATCAGCATACCCGGAAGCACCCACCAAAGGATGAAATCCAGAAGAGGGGAGCGTTCGCGGTTGAGTTTCTTCACAAAACGGATCTTGCCGTCCTTGTTGGGACTCGGGGCCGTTGACAGGCGGCTCACGAAATCCGGATCCGTGACCGCGCCGGTGACATAGGTCGTGTCTCTCTGCCCTTTGAGTTTTTCCTGATATGTGAGCGGAGCACTCTTTGAATATAACACCTTATCTCCATCAATCACAACGTCATAGACCAAACCTTTATCCACGTCGGAGATGAACGTCCCATAGTCAGTCTCGACCACGCTGCTGCCCCTGCTTCCCGGAAACAGGAATGTGTTGATCAATGCCAGAAAGGCGAACATCAGCACCATAGTCCAGAATATGTTCCCGTTTGGAAACCATCCTCCACGGGTCTGCCCTTCCGTCTCCTTTGGAGAGTCAGTCTTCTTATCTTCAGGATATTCCACGAATTTCATAATATAATATTCATTAAAAGTCACGGCGCGAATAATTCAAAAATCAGGCTACTTCCGGAAGGCTGACATATTGACGGAAAGAAAATTTCATGAATATATTGATACGGCATATTCGTTTTATTGTGTAAATTTGTGGCAACTATTGAAAGTCACTAATAACTGGGATTATGTTTTCTTTTTTGATCAGTCTCGCGGCCCTTGTGGTCGGGTATATTCTTTATGGTAAGTTCGTGGAGCGGAGGTTCGGGGCGGATCCGACCCGTAAGACACCAGCCATCACCAAGGCGGACGGGGTGGATTATATTCCAATGCCGGCGTGGAAGGTCTATATGATCCAGTTTCTGAATATCGCGGGAACGGGACCTATCTTCGGTGCCATTATGGGAGCCAAGTTCGGACCGTCAGCCTACCTGTGGATTGTTCTGGGCTGCATTTTCGCCGGTGCAGTGCACGACTATATGACCGGAATGCTCTCCATAAGGAACGGGGGAGCGGGACTGCCTGACCTGGTCGGGGAATATCTCGGGAAAGGCACAAAGACTTTCATTCTGGCGTTCTCCATCATTGTGCTGATGCTTGTGGGAACGGTGTTCGTGTTCAGCCCTGCGTTGATTCTCGGAGACATCGCGGGGGATGGAGGCCGCATATCGATTATGATATGGGTCGGGGTGATATTCCTTTATTATCTTCTTGCCACGCTGATGCCGATCGACAAGATCATCGGACGGATATATCCGGTTTTCGCTTTCGCGCTGATTTTTATGGCTTTGGCTCTGATGGTCTGCCTGTTTGTCAAATGGCCTTCGCTTCCGGAGCTTTGGGACGGGCTTGGCAATCTAGGTGAGTCGAAGGGGCTTCTGAGCGGCCAGCCGATATTCCCGTGCCTTTTCATCACCATCGCTTGTGGCGCGGTGAGCGGTTTCCACGCCACGCAGAGTCCGATGATGGCCAGGTGCCTGACTGACGAGCGACTTGGCAGGCCGGTGTTTTACGGCGCGATGATCACTGAGGGCATTGTGGCGTTGATCTGGGCGACCGTTTCATCGTGGTTCTTCTTTGATGGTGGTGCCGCTGAGGTCGGTGCGACTGTTTCCGCCGCGGCTCCGGATGTGGTTGTCAAGGTTTCCAAAGGTTGGCTTGGCGTTTTAGGTGGCATTCTGGCCATCCTTGGTGTGGTCGCCGCTCCTATCACGAGCGGGGACACAGCGTTCAGAAGCGCACGCCTGATCGTGGCGGATTTCCTGCATCTGAATCAGAAACCGGTCGCCAACCGGCTTATGATCAGCATTCCGCTGTTTTTGATCGCTGGGGTGTTGCTTTGGTACAACATCGCCGATGAGAACGGGTTCAATGTCATCTGGAGGTATTTCGGATGGGCGAACCAGACTCTTGCCGTGTTTATGTTGTGGACCGCGACTGCTTATCTGGTGAAGTTCATGAAGGGGCTGACTTATCTGATCACGATGATTCCGGCGGCGTTTATGACGGCTGTCTGCACGACCTACATCTGCGTGGCAAAGATCGGGCTCGGGCTGCCTGACTCTTGGAACCGCGCCATCGGACTTGCTACGTTTGTTGTGTCTCTGGTTGTGTTCTATATCCTTTATTTCAGACGCAGGAAGTAGGTTGTCTGATTTCGGATGTCCACCTTGCCCATACTGATTTAATTAATATTCAAAGTATTATCAACTACCATTGCCCACATATTCATAGATGAGGAATAACTTTTCCGCCGTATCTTTGCGTCTGGAAAGTTCAAATTGCATCAATGAATATGAAAAAGTGATTTTTGTTACTTTGCGGCTGTCTGGCCATCGCGTCAGCCTGCTGCAACCAATCGGCCAAGACCGCCGGAATCAATTACGCCTACATGGACACCACTGCGCGTCCAGGAGACGACTTCGCCAAATACGCGACCGGTCATTAGGCCGACTTGAACCCCCAGCCGCTTGAGTACCCTATGTGGGGAACCGTGACAAAAGTCAGCGACGAGAATGTTAAGGCTCTCGCTGGACTGATCAAAGACATCGCCGATCACGGTGGTTTGAATGTCGCCTACGACGCCTTCGGCATCCAGCCGACCGACTCCCTCTACGTCAAACCAGAGGACAGGGTCCGCATCTGGTAATATTCCCCTCTGAATATTCATTTTACTTGTTGTCGCCATTGATCAAGTTTACAACAACCTTTACCATCGTATCCATTTCATCTGTCTTGCTTTCAGCGATCATCAAAGTCAATGCTACCAAGGCATTGTCAGCGATACGTTTGTGTCCATCCGGAGCATAAAGGATCCTGTTGTTTTCCATAAACCAGAGGAACAGTGTGGCGGCAATGCGTTTGTTGCCATCGGAGAACGAATGATTCTTGACAACAAGATACAACAGCATAGCCGCTTTCTCCTCCACTGACGGGTATAGGTCAACTCCATCCCAAGTCTGGTATATCTGACCGATTGAACTGTGGAAGGATTCGTCCTTTTCGTGTCCGAAAAGCTCGCTTCCTCCGAACTTGACTTTCAGGTCGTTGATGACCCCCATCGCATTCTCGTAAGAGGCGTGAAAGCACTCCTTTGTGGTTGATTTTACTCCCAACGTCTGATAGTCGTAGCTATCAAGCGTGTCCAAAGCATAAGTGTAGTCCTTCACTACATCGAATATGCTCTTGATCTGCTCTTCGTCCGTGGAGTCAAGATACCCCATAGTGCGGCCCATCACATCCACAAGAGCCTTCAGATCATCGTATTTCTGCTGTGCAAGGTCATTGCGGACGGCGTAGCCTTTGATAAGGTAGTCTTTTAGGACGGAGTTCGCCCAACGACGGAACTGCGTAGCATTCTTACTGTTGACACGATAACCAACCGACAGGATCATATCCAGATTATAATGGTCAACAGTTCTTCTGATTTGTCGTGTCCCCTCACATTGAACTATTTCCATTTTGGAAATGGTTGAACCCTTGTCCAATTCTCCCTGTTTGTAAATGTTTGAGATGTGTTTTGATATTGCCGGCACGTTTGTGCCCATTAATGCGGCAATCTGCGCCTGCGTCAGCCAAACCGTCTCATTTTCAAGTTTGACATCGATCTTAGTCCTGCCATCGGCAGTCTGATAGAGGATGATTTCTCCTCTTTGCGGAGCATTCAATAGCTCCTTTGTTGTTTGTGTGTCCATAATTGTAACAATTTTGATTACAAAAAAAGGCCATACAGCATTTGCCGTATGACCATATCATATTTCCAAGTTATATAAGTTCAGTAAAACGTTAGTCAGAGAACATATTCAGGATGAGAACCCCATCCAAGTTCTCTATCTATACTTTGGTGGATATTTTTGAAAAAACAAAAAAGCGACATCAGTACGACTATACCAATATCGCGTTGTGGAACTCCAAACGATCCACGGCATTCAGACTTTCCTTGCAAAGATGACTATATTTTTTGAATATAGCAATATCTTTTTAGTAGTTATTCCCGAATTATGAATGTCTCTATATCAAACGAATGACGAATATAAACGCTATTGGTTGCCATCCAGATAGTCGGTGTAGAGGATTCCGTTGAGGTGGTCGCATTCGTGCTGGAAGATCACGGCGGTGAAGCCTTTGATGCTTTCGGTCGTGTCGCGCAAGGTTTTGAGCGAGGTGTAGTTGATGTCGATGTCCTGATAGCGCTCAACATTGCCGCGCTTCCCAGGAATGCTGAGACATCCTTCAGGTCCAAGAGCCTTTTCACCTCTGTGACAAGTGATTTGGATGTTCGGATAGACCTCGAACGGCTCACCGTCCTTATCGAACCTCTGCACCGCCACGACACGGCGTGATATTCCCACCTGCGGCCCGGCGATGCCGACTCCATCCTGTTCCGGAGAGGTCACTGTGGCCACCATCTTCTCAGCCAGGATCTTATATTCATCACTCGTCAGTTCCTTCGTGCTGATTCCGTAGCACTCCGTCCGCAGCACAAGCGAGTCCTCCTTGTCATAAATCGTCAGCACGCGCATAGCTTCGCCATCACACTTTATGAGACTCTTCTCGGCATTGGTCCAGCTTTCATCATTCCGGCACGCCACAACAGACAGCATAAGTACAGCGGTGAGAATATTCCTTCGTGTTTTCATATTCCTTATATCAATTATTGTTTGTTTTTATCGCCTTGCATAGGTGTTCGCCAGTATCGTGACAACGATAGCTATAATTATCATAGAAATCATTGATGACCAAAATATTATGTCGGACATCTCGGCCAAAGGAAGCAGGCCGGTCGGTAAGCATGTGAGCAGCAAACCGTAGCCGCTGACTTTTCTCAGCCTTCCGATGTCATATTTCGCCCTTTCTTCTTTGCTCGCTGTGTTGTAGCCGGCGATAAGATCATCCCCTTTGCCGATGAGGATAAAGATGGAGAATGTGATGAGCATAAGAATCACAATTCCGACTATGATGAAGTTTGCCAACAGCATATTAGGGACTATCTGTTTTGATCTTGACAAAGATAAGTTTTCTGATCAGAAATCCAATATATTTTTCTGATATCTGTATATTCATATTGCCGTACATATCTTCGCAATCGGTTAAGGATCAATTTATTCAGGATATAATCAGACGTACGGCATTGGATCTCCAATATTTCCCCTGCTTTGTAAATATGGCGGCATATATGTCCTGTACAGAATATTGTGAGAGGCTTGTTAATATGCCGCCTATGCTTTTAGGGAACATAGGCGGCATATCAGCACACAATACGCAGGCGTGGAATTATGATTCTGTGCCGGTATTTTTATACCTTGCGGAGTGCCCTTGGTAGCATTGTACTATTATTGAACTAAAAACATTATCTTTACCTGAAAAATTAATGAATATGACAAAAGAGGAAAAATATCTTGCGCTATTGCCTCAGATTCAGGCTCTTCTTGCCGGGGAGACTGACGAGGTGGCGAGGATGTCGAATATAGTTGCGATGCTTAATAGTGAGTTCGGCTTCTGGTGGACAGGTTTTTACCGTGTGGCGTCATCCGAGGAACTTGTGCTCGGGCCGTTCCAAGGACCTGTGGCATGCATGCGCATCGCAAAGGGCAGGGGAGTGTGTGGCACATCATGGAACGAGGAGCGCACTGTCATTGTCCCCGATGTCGAGCTGTTCCCCGGTCACATAGCCTGCTCAAGCGAGAGCCGCAGCGAGATTGTTGTACCTTGCTGGAAACGTGGCCGGATAGCCGCCGTCCTTGACATCGACAGCAAGGATCTGAACACGTTCGATGAAGTTGACAGAAAGTATCTTGAGGAGGTTACCTCCTTGCTCTACGGCAAGGAAAGAGACATCTGGTTCGCCGCCGGCTGCTTCTGGGGAGCGCAGAAGTTTTTCAAACTCGTGGACGGAGTAGTCTTCACGGAAGTCGGCTTCGCGAACGGTTGGGAAATCGACCCGGCCTACAAACAAGTCTATACCGACGAGACCGGTCACGCCGAATGCGTCCACGTCCGCTACGATCCCGAGAAAGTGTCTTTGGAGCGTCTTGTCAATCTATTCCTGAATATGATCGACCCGTTCAGCCTGAACAAACAAGGTGAGGACGAAGGCACAAGGTACCGCACCGGCGTCTATTACGATAACGGTGAGGATAGGGAAGTGATCGAAACTGTACTCGGCTCCTTTGAGAACAAAGCCGGCAGGAAATCCGCCGTCGAGCTACAGCCCCTCCGCTGTTTCTACAAAGCCGAGGAGTACCACCAAAACTACCTCGACAAGAATCCCGGCGGCTACTGCCACCTTTCCCCGGCAATCTTTGAACTCGCCCGGAAAACACTTGATGAGTAATAGGATTCCGTACCTCAGAAGCCCTGTTTCTGTACCAAAGACAAGTCTATTTGCCTTTCGTACACCAGAGCACCTTCTCCTGTACCATTCCAAACAAGCTTCTATCCCAAAGCAACGGCCTCCACTGACGCCTCTTCGCAGAAAGCCTTGCGAAGTGCATCAAGCGAGGTTGTCCCTTTGTCGAACGCGAACCAGATGAAAGGCGCTCCCTCCGTATGGTACATCTTGCCGATATATTCCTCAAAATGAGCCTTTACGAAATCCTTGGCTGAAATCAAAATACACTTTTTATTCAATCAAGCCATTCTCTCAGACAATAGAGGAATTCGTCAAACAAAATTTCTATCTTCTCCACGGAAAGATTTATAATAAGCCCGATGGTACTCTGATACTATCACTTGAGAATGGATATCTGGAGAATGACGGACTCCTGGAGAAGTTACGCAAAGTGTCGCATGTAACAATTTTTCACTAACTTTACAATTCGAAATCAGGCACTATCGGTGTGCACTGTAAGATTGTAATTTGCTTATGAACAAAATATCAATCCGTTTCTTCGACGACCGGGAGGTCCGGGCCATTTGGGATGAGGGGAATTCTAAGTGGTGGTACAGTGTGCTTGACATTGTCGGTGTGCTGAATGCGCAGGATGACTATGCCAAGAACAGGAACTATTGGAAGTATCTGAAGAGCAAGTTGAAGAGGGATGGGGTTGAACTGGTTAGTGACACTAACCAGTTCAAACTGCGAGCGCCAGACGGGAAGATGAGATTGACAGATGTTCTTGATGCTTCTGGAGTTGTGGAATTGGCGAAGAATATGCCGAACAACAAGGCATCGCGATTCATTGAGTGGTTTTCTTACGGTGAAGATACCATTGACGGAAAGAGCAAAGCAAAGGCTTATACTTTATTCGAGAGTTCATTGCTCGATAGCATTGAGGTGGGAACGGTAAAAGGACTTCAGCAGATTCACGCTTATCTGTTTGGAGGATTGTACGACTTTGCAGGACAGATACGTTCAGTGAATATTTCCAAAGGCGGATTCACCTTCGCTCCAGTAGCGTTTCTTTCACAGACGTTGCATAACATTGAACAGATGTCGGAAGAGACTTTTGATGAGATTGCTGACAAGTATGTGGAGATGAATGTGGCGCATCCATTCCGTGAAGGCAATGGGCGAACAACGAGGATTTGGCTAGACCTGATTCTGAAGAAGCGACTTGGACAGTGCATTGATTGGAGCCAAATTGACAAATATGCTTATCTTGCGGCAATGGAAAAGAGCGTGGCGGATAGCACGGAAATCAAGGGGCTTCTGAAAGATGCACTGACGGATAAGGTGAATGACAGGGAGATGTTCATGAAAGGAATAGATTATTCGTATTATTATGAAGAACGGTAAAAGAGAATATGAAGAAAAGGTACGCGGCGCGTACCCAATTGACTTAGATGTACATTCGGTCAAGATGTGAAAGAACTGCTATTGACACTCCGGTCGAGAAGAATCTGTTCGACTACATCACGTCTGCGAATGTTTAACTTTAAATGACATTGAAAATGAAAACGATAAACGTAGTTGCAGCCGTGATATTCAAAGATGGGAAAATCTTCGCCACGCAGCGTGGCTACGGTGCTTTCAAGGATGGTTGGGAGTTTCCTGGAGGAAAGGTCGAGGCGGGGGAGAGTCCTGAGGATGCACTCCGCCGAGAGATCCGCGAAGAACTGGAGACCGAGATCAAAGTCGGCGAACTGATTGACACCATTGAATATGACTACCCGGACTTCCACCTTTCGATGAAGTGCTACGCCTGCACCATCCTTTCCGGTGACCTTCATCTGGTCGAGCACGAGGCCGCCCGTTGGCTGACCGCCGAACAGCTCGGTTCAGTCGAATGGCTGCCTGCTGACATCACCTTGATCCCCAAGATCGCCCGACTGCTGTAAGGTTTGCCATTACGACAGCAGCGGGTTTATAATATTCATTGAGCGGCTGTGAATCTATTCCCGAATCCTTGAGTCGATGATTATCGTCACCGGGCCATCGTTGACAAGGGAGACCTGCATATCCGCGCCGAATACTCCTTTGCCGACCGGCTTGCCGATCGCCGCCGAGACTTCCTCGCAGTACTTCTCGTACAACGGGACTGCCAAATCGTGGCCTGCGGCACGAATGTAGGAAGGGCGGTTCCCTTTCTTGGTGGATGCCGTCAGAGTAAATTGCGACACCGCAAGAACCTCCCCTCCAACATCCACGACACTCCTGTTCATCACGCCATTCTCATCATTGAATATCCTCAGTCCCACAGTCTTGCCCACAAGCCAGCGCATATCCTCTTCCGTATCTCCGGTCTCGACTCCGACAAGCACCAGGAGCCCGTTCCCGATTCCGGACACGGTTCTGCCCTCAATGGCAACGCTTGCGCGCGACACCCTTTGAATCACCAATCTCATTATTATACAATATTTTATATTAATGCCTCTATTATGAAAATACAGACAGACGTAGCCAACTTTGCGGCGTGCTACAGCAGCAATATGTAAATCAGCACCGCCGCGGGAACGGGTCCTGAAATATTCATCAGTGGCTGTGAATATTTATCCTCACCCTTGCGAATATATTGACCGTCAGAATTATACAGCGCGGTGGAATATCTGCTGCCGCCTTGGCGTATGTTTTTCCCGTCCCAGCTGAAAAGCACCTTGGCATATTTGCCACGACCGCCACGCAGCTCCACCCCGTTCCAATTGTATAGAATCTCACCGTAGCGGCTGCCACCCCCGCGGATATATTCACCATCGAAATTAATCAAAACCTCTGAATATTTACTGTTCCCCGCCCGCAGGCAACTTCCGTCCCAATTGTACAAGGGCGCCGAGTAAACATCCTTCCCGCGCCTGATGTAAGACTGCGCGTCCGCCACCACGCAAGCAAGGATCATTATGAATATAACAACCGCTATCCGTTTCATATTTAAACGATTATTCTTGCCGCCTAATTATCGCCTCCACACTGCTCCTTTTCGATCTCATTACGTAGATCCGCAAGAACCTTCCCTTTGAAACTGAAATATTTCGGACCCTGGTAAGCTCCGGAAGTGTTCTGCTTTTCAACAGGAAGAAACGTGCCCGTAAAGGCTGACAAGCTATAAAGCCGCCCGTCATATTCAACCTTGTCATCCGTCGCGACCTTTAATGGAATATTCAGTTCATCGAATATGACCGTGTCTCCTATGTTTATTCCAACCATATGGAATTTAAAATTTGGCCTGGCTATCCGCTTCTTTTTCTCCGCCTCTTCGTTCTTGATGGCGTTGTCCTGTTCCTTATTCTGGGATATTACCGGTTTTCCGTCAACATAGATGGCCAGTTCCGCATCGTCCAGAAGATCGGCCATATCACGCATAATGTCAAGTGCCACAGCGGGAGCGATGTTGAAAAACTCCCTGTTCTGGCGGATCCTCAAATCCGTCAGCCTGTCTATCTGCTTGTGAATCTGCTTTTCAACCTTGCTGTATTTGCTGGTGTAAAGCGTGGCGTAAACCTCAAACGGCAGTGGAACCGCAGTGTTGTCCAATTCCTTCGAGCGAACATCCACAGGACGTGAACTCTTGCCGATCTTGACCCAATCCTCACGAAATGAAGGATTTGTCAATATGTAAACATAACCTTTTCCGGATTCCATAATTGTTTGGATATTTAGTTTTATTCGGTAGCGAATTTAATGATAATCCGATAAATATCCTATGCTTATCTATATGGGTTGACTATAAATGATAAATTTACTCGCCGAAGTTTGAACGGCGAACAGAGGTGGCGCAAAAACATACGATATTGCTCCCGTCGAGGACAATAATGCGTGCGGCGGGAGCATTAAAATGATAAAACGCGGCTTCTGGCGGTTGCGGATTCATTCAGATATAATGTGATTACATACTAACAACAATGGATGTGAACAATATAAATAAATGTCAATATCTCTAATTCTCGGCACTATCAAATTATTTTAGCATATGAGTTCTCTTATTCTTAATCTCGATGGAATTTGATATTCGGCTATTTCCCGATGCACAACGCTTAATCATCTGAGAGTCAATATGAAGCATTTTCTTGGGCCTATTTTGGGCGCCGAAGTCGCACAAAAACGCGCACCATTTCCGGCGGTCGTCACCAGAACTGAGATGGGCAATGCAAATATATGCATATTATGTGATGCTGTCAAGAAAGTTGAGCGACGTGTGCTTTCATTACTTTGACTCCCTGGCAAGTCTGATTTCCTCGTTGATTTCGTCAAGAGACATATCTTGAATGCCTGCATCCGCAGCAGCCTGTCTCATCTCATAGAATGCTGCACGTCCTTTGTTCATTATGTCATCCTTTGCAGGAGCTTCAATGGCGAATGGAATACGACGGCTTCTGACCACCTGGCGCACATAAATGTTGAACGCCGTGTTGGTGCTCATACCAAATTCTTCGCGAAGACTGTCGAATTGCATTTTCAAATCGGAGTCCAATCTAATTGTAAGAGCTGATTGTGCCGTAATTCTTAATGTTTTCCACAAAGATAGCAAAACGATTGCAATGTGCAACTAATATGTATTGGCTTTATTGCTAAAAATATAAATAGCAGATTCTTATTGTCCAAAACGACAGGTATTTTGTATCATAAGTCGTCAATTTCTATTTCTTGATTTACCATCACTTTCCATTTCTTGTCCACTTCGGCGTCATCAACCGATGCGCCCAGTATGAGCGGCACCGCTTTCATTCTCATACCTCCGGCTTTCATCAGGGCGAGCAGACCGTCGGCGATGGCTTCTTCTCCCAATACACAGTCCAGTAGGTAGCCTAGACGTTGGAATGCGGGAGCGGAAGCGACCTTCAGGAAGTCGGCGTCCAACTTGGTGAAATCCAGCTTCAGTGACAATTCTTCCAACACCGTTGCAGCCCTCGTGAGACCACCGATGTGCTCCTGATAGGCCACCAGGTCCACTGCCGTCAGTTCAGGGCAGGAAATGTTCAGCCAGCCGGCAGGTTCCGGGCAAGAGCCCGGTAATATGACAAGGCGGAGCCTTACCTTGGAGAAGGAGCAGGCCCCGGAGGCGAGCCAGCAGCGTATGCTGCACGGAGGACGGCAATGCCGCAGGCGGACTTTCAGCCGTGAACAATGGTACTCCCTTTCATTACCGCTAACTCTGATAAGTGTACTGACGTTCGCATTCCGAAGCAGAAAGTCCAGGGGTGAACAAGCGGCCTAGAGGTCGGTGGCCAGCGAAGCGAACCCCTTATATTGCCGGCCGACCCGACATGGCGTCTTTCGAAGAATGGACCTTCGCATTCTTATAGAGGAGCCGCTTAACATAATCTAGATTGTGTGCGAAGCGTGGTGCGGAACGGCCGCGAGTCTCTGACCAGAGCGCCTTGGCGCGGCGGGAAGAGTCTCTCAGTGGAGCTGCCACCAAGTGGAGTTCTGAGGTGCGATTTGTGCCCAGAAGAACGGAACCAAGCCTTCTGAACGGAGCTATAGCGTAGTGAAGAAGGCATGACCGCTTTCTTATTCCCATCGGTGCAGATGAAAAGAGTAGCTATAATAACTTGATTATTTTCGGTCTTCGCGTCCATGTCTTGAGGAGATTGGAGCGCCATTGTGCATATTCAGCCTTATAACTTAGTGAGCTGCCCCTGTTGTTTTCCTAATTGTTTTCAAGCACACTGCCATTATTGATAGATATTTACAGTATCATTTGTTTGTTAAACAAAATATGTTTAACTTTGAACACGATATGATATTACAGCAATAGATGACTAAAAAGGATTATCAAAACAGGATCCGTGTGGTGCTGGCAGACAAACAGATCACCAATAGATGGCTGGCGGAAAAAATGGGAGTTACAGAAATGACCGTGTCGCGCTGGAAGACAAATAAGGTGCAGCCCTCCATGCCGCAGTTTCTTGAAATCGCCCGTTTGCTTCAAGTAGACATCAAAGACCTTTTGGAAGCTGTTTTAGATTCTACAAGGCAGATTCAATAATACAAAAGGCAAAGACTTAATAATCACACAGCTATCATTAACATGGAAGAACAGAAGCGATATACGGTAATCGATCTCTTCTCAGGAGCTGGAGGGTTGTCGCTCGGCTTGTATCAAGCGGGGTGGCATGGTCTATTTGCCATTGAAAAGAATGCCTTTGCTTTTGAAACGCTGAAGTACAATCTAATTGATAACAAGAAGCATTTTGACTGGCCTGAGTGGCTTCCTCTGATGCCGCATGACATTAATGAGGTCCTTAAGAACTACTCGCATCAGCTGAAGGATTTGAAGGGAACCGTTGATCTGGTTGCCGGAGGACCGCCATGTCAAGGTTTTTCCATGGCGGGGAAGCGTGTCAAAGATGACGTTCGAAATCAATTGGTGTTTTCATATATAAAGTTCATCAAGATTGTGCAGCCCAAGATGCTCCTTTTTGAAAACGTCAAGGGCTTTACGTATGCGTTTAATAAGAATAAACGTAATGATGTGGATTCGTATTCCAATAAAGTCATCAGTGCGTTGGAGGGGCTTGGTTATAATGTCAAGCCCCATGTGATTGACTTTTCCGAATATGGTGTTCCGCAGCGTCGCAAGCGATTTATTTTGGTAGGAATAAGGAAGGATATCGGCTCTCCGGATATGTTTGAAGATATGCTGAAGAAGAATCGTGACTCTTTCCTGAAAGAGAAAGGTATCGAGACGACGGTATCTTTGAGGGAAGCTATATCTGATTTGCTTCGTAACAATGGTACTATGCCGACACCTGATCGTAATGGTTTTCTATCCGGGAAATACGGCGGAGAAGAATTGTCGAACTATGAGAGGTTGATGAGAGGGGATTACCCTTGCAATCATGAAGTACCCGACAGCCATAGTTTTGCCAGGCATTCTGCTGATAAACTGAATTGTTATAAGCGCCTTCTGGCGGATTGTCCGATACGAGGCAAGCGGATTGATGGAAAGGCCAGGGATGAATGGGGTATCCGGCAACGGGGGATTACCCTTCTTGATCCAGATGCGGTTTCGCCAACAATAACCGGACAGCCGGATGATTATCTTCATTATTCAGAGCCTCGCATTATGACTGTTCGCGAGTGTGCACGTATCCAATCCTTTCCGGATTGGTATGAGATTAAAAAGAAGTACACTACGGGCGGTAAGATGCGCAGAATAGAGGTGCCTAGATATTCTCAGGTTGGCAATGCTATTCCACCTCTATTTGCGGAGCAGGCTGGTGTCGTTCTTAAACAGATCTTGCAGCATGAAGGATAATTTGCAATTTCGCGTCAGTGCTGAACTGAAAAACATACTTGGTCGGGATTTGATAACGAGTCCTGACATCGCCATTCTTGAACTTGTCAAGAATTCGTATGATGCACATGCATCAAAGGTGGAAATCACTTTTAACGAAGATTATTTGTCTATAGCTGACAACGGAAAGGGCATGTCAAAAAAAGACTTGATTGACAAGTGGCTTTTCGTGGCCTACTCAGCAAAAAGCGATGGTACGGAGGACCAGAGTTACCGTGATAAATTCAAGCGTCACTATGCCGGTGCCAAAGGTATTGGCCGGCTGTCTTGTGACCGACTGGCCAAGAACCTTGTCCTAACCACCCGAAGTGCTGAAGAAAACAAGACCGAAGTCCTTCATGTTGACTGGAGTAGCTTTGAATTACGCAAGCAGACAGAGTTTGATACTATAGACATTCCACATGAGACTTTTGATTCAATACCAGTTTTCCCACTGTCTTCACCTACAGGCACAATATTAGAGTTTACTGGACTTCATTTGTCCTGGACCCGTGAAGATATCAAGCGATTAAGAAAATCGTTGGAGAAAATGATCAACCCTTTCTCTGGGACTGATGATGATTTCCAGATTGAGATCATTGCCCCCAAGATGAAGGAGGAGGACGCTAAAGCCGAGTCGCAGCATGAAGTAGTAAATGGAGTTATTGAGAATTCAATAGCTGACGTCCTTAAACTTAAAACAACAGAGATAGATAGTCACATTTATGATGGCAAAATCCACACGACATTGACTGATCGTGGGATTGTCATGTATGAAATTGAAGAAAGGAATCAGGACTTTTCCTTGCTTACATCTGCATCAATCAGTCTATTCTTCTTAAACCGTTCAGCTAAGTATAGTTTTACGGCCAGGATGGGAATTGAACCTGTTAATTATGGTAATGTTTTCCTGTTTAGAAACGGTTTTAGAATTCTTCCTTTTGGTGAGTACAATGATGATAGCTGGGGATTGAACCAACGCCAACAACAAGGTTATAACCGTCGAATAGGCACACGTGATTTATTTGGACGAGTTGATATTGAGACGGATGATCCAAATTTGATAAAGGAAGTCTCAAGCCGAGATGGCGGTCTTATAAAAACGGCCGCTTCTCAACAACTTATGGATTATTTTTCTTCGATTCATAAACGATTGGAGCGTTATGTGGTTGGTGTATTATGGGGTGAAGGGTTTATAAGAAAAGAGTATTTCGTCAATCAAGCGTCGGCACTGAATGCACGAAAGCTACTGGAAGGAGATAAGGATTCAGATTCTGCCGAACACTTATTTGAGAATATTGGTAGCAAGGTTGATTTCCTTCAACTTATCAAGTCTTTGGTTAATGACAAATCAATTACTGTTGTTCGATACAATGAAAAACTGGCAAACATCGTTTCCAACCCATCTGAAACAGAGGTACTTCAGGCTCAGATGCTTGATGATGTCCGCAAATTAGCGGAGAAAACTAACGATGAATTGTTGCTAGGCAAGATTCAGGAATTTGAAAGGCACTTGGATGAGTTGCGCCGTCAGAAAGAAGATGCAGAGCGAAGGGAGGCTGAAGCTAAAGAAAAGGCGGAAGAAGAAAAGAAAAAAAGAGAGCGTGCAGAGCAAGAGAGAGATGTTCAAGTCAAAAAAAACAAGTACCTTACTGCTGTTAGAAATACGAGTAGAGATGTAGAAGAACTGCTCCATGTTGTATTGATTTCTTCCACGAATTCTTTAAGTCTAATGGATACCGCCAAAATCCAGTTGGCAGATAAAGATCTGGAAGGATTAAGGGTATCATTAGATAAGTTTGATTATCATATATCGAAGATAAATAAGCTGTCTAAGTTAATTACTAAAGCTGATTTGTCTCTTCTATCTGAATCGAGAGACATTGATATTCAGGGTTTTATACAGGAATATCTTTCAAATTATACAGACTCCTTTAAGATCCAGTATCATTCAGATATAACTGAGCCTTTAGAAAAAAAGATTTCTGTTTTGGACATGTCCATAATTTTAGATAATCTGATTAGCAATTCTAAAAAAGCGAATGCGACAGAACTTCGTCTGGATTTTTCGCGGAACAGGCGTACATACATAGTGGATTTCACAGACAATGGTGATGGTGTGGATTTGGAGTTATTCACTCCGCAGAGCATCTTCGAAGAAGGTATTACTAATAGAAGAGGGGGCTCAGGTATTGGATTAAGCACCATTAAAGACAGAATGAATAAAGAATTGAATGGAACCATTGATTTTCTCGGGAACGGTTTGCATTTTGCAACAGGAGCGACTTTTCGTTTAACATTTGAATAATTGATATGAAAGAGCATAGGTACATTTTGCTTGTTGATGACAAAGATCAAGGCGATGTGACAGAGAGCATTCGGATCCAAATGCGGAGCGAATTCGATCTGGAGTTTATTTTGATTCGAACTGCGGCTCCGGAGTACAAGAAAGATGATTCTGAAGAAATTGATCCAGATAAACTGCGGGCTGGAATCAAGACGAAGATACAATACAAAAGGATTGATGTTGCATTAACAGATTTCGATTTGGATAGTGACATTGTCAATGGTTTGTGTATTGTACATATGGTACATGAATTTCGCCCCAAGATTAATTTCTTGATTTATTCCGGAAACTGGAATGAGGTGATAAGAACGGTAGTGGGAGGTGATTACCAAGAAGCGCCAATTGATCATCTTGTTGATGGGATTAATGCGTTTATTCATGATCGGATTGTCGATTGCATAGGACGGACAGATTATAAGGATGATCTTATCAAGTATTTGAGAAAGAATGAAAACGATTCAATAGAGCATCGTTTAAGTTCATTGTTGAGGGCGCATGGGGACATGTTATTCGAGTCTTGTTATCCCGAATTCAAAGGAATGACTTTTAACGAAATCGCAGATTTGGTAGACAACCACGCAGATGCACGCTCTGATGAATGGATAGATGCTGTGTTGAGTCAGACCATTGCTTATCTTGTAAAAGTGAATCAATGAGTGACGTTATTTGCATATACCCTCAAGACATCACAACGGATTTTCTTAGTCCTTTGTGCGACTTCATATGCTCCACTTTTGGCGCTACTGAGATTGGTTTTGACACCTCTAGAGACGACGATCCGCATGAGGCAATATATGCCGGGATAAGAAATGCCCAAACCATTTTCTTCCTTGGACATGGCAGAAGCGATTGCCTCTATGCCAGTGTTATGGATAATGATAAGTTGATTGAGAAGAGTAATGTTTCATTGTTGGAAAGGAAACAGCTATTCTTGCTTGCATGTGACTCTGATCAATTTATCAAGAATTACGAACTATCCAATGCTACAGGTTTTGGCTTTTTGCCGACAAGTAAAGATGATGTTGACCGGAGAAGGAAACATCACAAAGTGGATATTTCTGGCACGACACAACAAGATGTGGATTGTTTCAAAGCCGCTATGGTGAATAGTTTAATCAAGTCGTTGTCAAAAGAGACCATGGACGACCCTTCTTTGTTTGCTGAGCGATTGAGGTTTAATGCGAGTGTGGAGATTGTTGACTGCTTGATTAATACTAAGTCCCCCAATTATAGGATTGTTGCAGACGAGCTCTATTATTTTTATAAGGATTTGCTAATTAAATAGTTACATCAGCCGTTGTTTTTTCGAATCATTTGATCGTAACTACTCAGGTGCCCCTGTCCTGACCATAAACCGAGGATGACGTGTGCGGATTTCAGTGATGACCACCCAGACATTTCGGCGATAACCACCCACTTGAGTTAACTTTCAAGCCTGGTATGTCAAAGGTACTATTATTTTCTCATACTATCACCAGACAGCTCGATTCTATGAGCCGTTTTTGCAAGTCTGTCGAGCACGGCGTCGGCGACGGTGGTGTTTTTTGCCAGGATATCATACCAGTTTTTTACAGGCATCTGGCTGGTGATGATTGTGGACTTGCGGGCGTGCCGGTCCTCGATCAGTTCCATGAAGTCCATCAGCTGCTGGCCGTCTAGGACCTTCATTCCGAAGTCCTCGATAATAAGCAGATCCACCTCGGCCATCCTGTCGAAGAACTTTGCGGCCTTGGCTTCAATGCGTGACATCTGTATGGCCTCCAGGAGTTTGTTCATGTTGAAGTAACGAACGCGGAAGCCGGAGAGACAGGCCTGGTAGCCGAGTGCCGTGGAGATGTGACTTTTTCCGACGCCGGCGGGCCCGGTGATGAGCACGGACGCACCTTGGCGTAGGTACTCGCAGGATGCGAGCTGCATAATACGTCCTTGATCCCTTCCCCTTGCGGAATCGAAGAGTACCTGTTCGATACTCGCATCGTAACGGAAGCGGGCGTTTTTTATGAGCCTTGCGGTTTTGTTTGCGGCCCGTTGATCGTGTTCCGCCTGGATGAGCATCACGAGACCGTCCTGAAGGGCGATTTCCTGATGTTTCCGCGTTTCTTGAAGGCTCTGCCAGCATTCTGCCATGCCGGACAGGTGCAGACCCTTAAGGTCTTGGAAGATTTGATTTTCCATTTGTAATGATATTAGTGGGTTATTGGAAGTATTCCTTTCCTCGGATGTTGTCATGGTCGGCCGGGAAAAGCGTGGGCTCCTCGTCCTCAGATGGAAGGCCGGCACACTTGCTTTCAATCAGGTTCTTTATGAAGCCGTAGTTGCAGCGGTTGCGCTCCAGAGCCGCCCTGCAGGCGCGTTCAAAGAGTTGCGGGTCCGTTGTCCTCTGGAGACTGAAAAGGCCGTCGCAGGATTTGTAGAAGGTCTCGGGAGGGACAGTCGTGTTCTGTGCGAAGACACCCCGGATGATGTCGGCGAACTGGGCGGATATTCGCTCGGCACGCCAGATATACTTGTCCGGTGACAGCTGGACGTAGTTGCTGTAGTATGAAGGAAGGTGGGCAGGATCGCAGACATATTCTCCGATTTTATATGAACGGATATGGGCTGCGACTCTCTCTCCTTGAGGTGAGTATATGTTTACAAGCGTCCTCGTGTAAATGTATGCCTCCGGTAAACCCCGTCATAGAATCTTGATCTCCTTGCCCGATCTTTGCGTAAAAATCCATTGAATTATGATGACACGCGAAGAAGTGGCAGAGATAATGACTTACTGCCAAGAACACACAGTATCCCACAAAGACAGGTTGGCCGAACTTGGAATCGCTCCATGGCGGTTCTATGATGCAAAATCCAGATATGCTAAACAACAAGCACAAGCCGAATCTTGCGGCGGAGAGTTCTTGCAACTGGTTCCTGGTGGGACATTTGTTCCAGTGCCAGCTTTTGCGTCAACAACCGGCCGCAGGCCAAAGTCCAAGAAGTTAGATGCCAGAGCTCAAATGATGAGCATTGAACTCAGGACACCGAGTGGCGCACTGATGCGTATCCAGGGAGAGTTTGATGCTTCCTTTCTAAGTTCAATCATCCAGGGAGCCTGAATATGTTCAGTTTGAGCGACAGCATGCGGTATATGCTGTACAACCAGCCCACCGACATGCGAAAGAGTTATCACACCCTCAGCGGCATCGTGTCCAATGTACTTGGATGTGATCCTTGCAACGGAGATGTCTATATCTTCATGAACCGTTCCCGGAATCGAATCAAACTGCTTCACTGGGAGCCGGGAGGCATGGTGATATACTCAAAACTTTTGGAGGCCGGCACGTTCGGATACCCATCCAATGTGGGAAAGGATGAGCTCACCGGAGCCATTGAATGGCGGGATCTTGTGCTCATGGTTGAAGGTATCATGGAGCAAGCGGACAGTCGCAAGCAACGTCTTGAAACACTGAAAAAGTTGCGAAAACAATCAATATAAATCGGCCATACACTTGCGTATATCGTGCTTTTTGCGTATCTTTAAGTGTTGAAACATAAGTAAGTTATGACACCTGAAGAACAGTTGGAAGCAGCTCTCGCGGAGGTTGAAAGACTCCGCGCAGCCTTGGCCGAAAAGGATGTCAAACTCGCTTCAAAAGACGAGCAGATCAAGTCTCTTCAGGACCAGCTCTTATGGCTCCGCAAGAAGGTGTATGGCCAGATGTCGGAGAAACATCTCCCTATTGACCCGCTTCAGCTCAACCTCTTTGAGCAGGAGCATATGACGGATGAAGAGCGTGCGCAGCTTGCGGCGGAAATGGCAGCGGCTGAGCAGACAATCACCAAGACAATCACGGTTAAGGAGAAGCCTGCCCGCAGGGATCTCAACACCAGTGCTCTTCCTGTAGAAGAGTGCCATGCCTATCCTGATGGAACAACCGATGAATCCGGAAACCTCAAGGATGAATATGAGGAAATCGGCACTGAGGAATCATCACGACTCGAAAGGATACCGGCGAGGACATATATCGTAAAGACAATCAGGCACAAGGTTATCGCCAAGCCTGACATGGCATCTAAGAAGCCGGAAGACAGGGCAATCCTTGTGGCAGAAATGCCTCTCGCACCTGTTGCAAAGTGTATGGCCGGGGCATCGGTTCTAGCAGACATCGTTATCGGCAAGTTCATGTATCATCTTCCGTTCTACCGCCTTATACAGCAATACAAAGAGTCCGGCATAGTGATAAGTGACTCCACAATGGGAGGCTGGTACGAGCAAACGGTGGACAAACTAAAACCTCTATATGACAGGTTGCGGCAAAAGATACTCTCAAGTGAATACATCCAGATAGACGAGAGCGTCATCCCGGTCATAGACAATGAGAAGCATAAGGCCCGCAAGGGCTATGAGTGGTGCGTGCGTGACGGTATCACGGGTGATGTCATGTTCTACTATGACAGGGGCAGCCGTGGGCATCATGTGGCCAGGGAAATCCTTGGCGGATACCGAGGGAATGTTCAGAGTGACGGCTACGAGGCATACGAGCAGTTCGAACGTATGGAGGGCATCACCATGTACGGATGCTGGGCGCATGCACGCCGCAAGTTCGTTGACGCTCTTCAGGAAGATGAGAGGATGGCTGCCGAGGCCATCCTCTATATCCGCAAGCTTTACAAGGTCGAAGAGGATGCCGACAATGCCGTTCTCTCACCTGATGAGCGCAGAGAGCGGAGGCTTAAGATATCGTACCCCACCTTGAGAGACTTTGAAAAGTGGATGGAGGATACATACACCAATGTGCTTCCCAAGAGCAAACTTGGAGCAGCAATCGCCTACACATACAGCCTTCTGCCAAGACTCTCGCGATATGTGAACGATGGCCGTGTCAATATCGACAACAACCTTATCGAGAATGCCATCAGGCCCTTGGCTTTGGGAAGGAAGAACTACCTGTTCTGCGGCAATGACGCATCTGCCTTCCGCGCTGCCATCGTCTACTCACTTATAAGCACCTGCAAGGCTGCAGGGGTTGAACCCAGAGAATGGATGGAGGATGTTCTCCGCAAGCTGCCTTACTGTCATCGCGACGGCAAGGACATATCCGAACTTCTTCCTCGAACCTGGGCCGAGTCGGCCACTAATCGAGGCTAATAGCAACTAATCGGTCCGACTCGGGGCTAATAGAGCCAACTCGACGACGTTGTTCCAAGTAGGACTTAATCGCATATCACTTTGAAATGTACCACCTGTGGCGGAATGAAATGTACCGCCTGGGTGACAATGCTCCGAAATCATACGTGGTTCACCGGAGGCTTACGTGTAAATGATCTTTACTCTTTGTCCGATGTGCTTGAAGGGAACGGAGTAGTAGTTTTTCGTACGGCCCATGTAGATGAAGCTGTTGGTGCCGACCAGAAGTTCGCAGCGGTATTTTATTTCGAAGCGTTCAGCCCTCAGCGGTTTCAAGGCGGGCTTGTCTATGGAGATGAAGCGTTCTTCCCTGGTGAACGGCAGACGCTGCATCCGCCGTTGGTTGTGAAGCGTCATCTGCCCCGCGATCGCCTTGTTGAGCTCCTCGATGGAGAAGAACCGGCGGTCGCGCAGCGGAGCATATACATTGTGATAGGTAAGCTTGACATGGTTTTCGACCAGCGCCTTGTCCTTTGGCTTGCCCGACCTGGCAGGTATGGTCACGCAGCCGAAGTGTTCGGCAAAGTCTTCCATCGAGCGGTTGACCTCCGGCTCGTACCGATCCGCCTTTACGACAGCCGACTTGAGGTTGTCGGTGACTATGATTTTCGGGACTCCACCGATGTGGCGCAGACAACATTCTGTGGCATACAGGAAGTCATCCACCTTCTGCGAGGGGACGGCCATCGCAAAGCCGTAGTCCGATGCCGGAAGTGTGGCCACAAAGACCTGACACTTCACTTCCTCGCCGGTCTCAATGTTCACATAGGGCATCGTGTCCCCGGCGAAGTCCACGAACAGGTATTGGCCACCCTCCCTATCCGGCGACAGCACGAAGGATGGCTTCTGTGCCTCTGTATATTGATTGACATGATAACAGAACTGAGTGTAACCGTACCCGTCCGGATTCCCTGTCCGGTACTCGCGCCAGAGAAGATACATCGTCATGTGTTTCCGCTCCAGTTCAGATGCGATATACGGGAGACGCTCCTTGAGGTCCTGGAACCTCCCGTCGCTGTACGCCGGACTGCCGCCCGTCAGCACACGCTCAATCTCTGGCTCTTCCATGGCCAGAAGTGCCGGTATGGGTATCCCGCAGGACTCTGCCAGAGTGATGTATTTGTTGACCGTACCTTTGTACAGGTCCAGTTTACGGCCTATCGACCGGTTTGATTCTCCGTCAAGATGGAGACGCAACGCTTGCTTGATCTTGTTCATTTCTTTACATTTACCTGCCATGGCTTGCTCAATTTATGGTTGAGCTGCAAAGTTAACGAACAAGTGGGTGGCCATGCTCCGAAAAGCATTGTCCCTCAAGCGATTTCCTTACAAAACGTGAATTTAACATTAAATTGTATAATTAATCCACAGTCCTTGTTGTAAGAAATTGTAAAACAATTAGACAAACCACACTTTCACTCTTGTAT
>ERZ1034984.642-NODE-642-length-37934-cov-9.638612_pt1 | contig 37934 bp, 37 predicted proteins | sample MGYA00520589_ERZ1034984 | MGnify/ENA primary metagenome ERZ1034984 (study PRJEB33766, sample SAMN09781790) | gut metagenome | biome: gut microbiome | host: Homo sapiens | place: Madagascar | study: EMG produced TPA metagenomics assembly of the PRJNA485056 data set... | reverse complement strand
ATTATTGAATTTTCAAGGTGCGTAGGCACTTATTCAAGTGCGAAGTTTGAGTAAATAATAGAAAAATTGTGGTGTCAATTTAGGCTTTTGCCATAAGCAGGATAGATTGATGCCACTTTTTATGCAATAGGAAAGAATAAATTAGAAAGGGGTAATACTATGAGCAGAATCATCGGTATTGATTTAGGAACAACGAATAGTCTTGCAGCAGTGTGGGAAGATGGGCATGCACAATTAATTCCCAATTCATTTGGTGAGTATTTGACACCAAGTATTGTAAGCATGGAAGCAGATGGAACTTTTTATGTTGGAAAAGTTGCAAAGGAAAGAATGGTGACTCATCCCAAGGATACAGCCTCTGTATTTAAACGATTTATGGGAACCAGTAAACGCTATAAACTGGCAGGAAAGGAATATCGCCCGGAGGAATTGTCAGCATTAGTATTGAGAAAATTAAAAGAAGATGCGGAAGCGTATCTGGGAGAGCCGGTAGAAGAGGCTGTTATTAGTGTACCTGCATATTTTAACGATATGGCGAGAAGTGCCACAAAAAATGCAGGGGAGTTAGCAGGTTTTAAGGTAGAGCGTATTATTAATGAACCATCTGCAGCAGCATTAGCATGTCAAAAGCAGAATCAGGAAGAAGATGCATTGATGCTGGTATTTGATTTTGGTGGAGGAACATTAGATGTTTCTTTAGTAGATTGTTTTGATAATATAATAGAAATATTAGCAGTTAGTGGTGATAATCACTTGGGAGGCAGTGACTTTGATCTTGTAATTGCTAAGGAATATTGTAAAGAAAACCAATTGAATTGGGAAACCTTAGATGGAGAAAAAAAGGCAGTTATATTAGAAAGTGCTATTAATGCCAAAATTGCGTTAACAGGGCAGGAAAACTGCCATATGCTTGTAAATATGGAAAATATTAGTGGAAGCATGGAGTTGTCCAGAAAGAAATTAATACAAATTTCCCAGGAATTATTTTATCGGATGTCAGAACCGGTTCAGCATGTTTTGATGGATGGAAAAACCAGTATTGACGAAATACAAAAAGTGGTGTTAGTTGGTGGCTCTTGCAAAATGCCAATTGTACAAAAATATATGGAACATTTGATGGAAGGTAGACAGATATATACCATAAATCCAGATTACATGATTGCATTGGGAGTTGGAACTTATGCAGGAATCAAAGAACGAAATGAAGATGTAAGAGACATGTTGTTGACGGATATTTGTCCATTTTCCTTAGGAACAGGTGTACATAATGTGGGAGATGAGGAAAATCCTTTAAATAAAATTATAATTGAACGCAATACAGCACTTCCGGCAAGTAGGGAAGCAATTCTTTGCACGGTATATGATAATCAGGAAAGAGTGGAGGTTGAGGTGTACCAAGGGGAAGAAATGTATGCAAAGAATAATATTTTGTTAGGAAAACTTAAAGTAAATGTTCCAAAGGCACCAAAGGGAGAAGAAAGTATTACAGTACGTTATACATACGACATTAATGGAATTCTTATAGTAGATGTAAAGGTAAATTCCACGAAAGAGAAGAAACAGCTTGTTATTTTAAATAAAGAAAATAATATGTCTGAAGGAGAACTTCAAAAGAGAATGAAGGCATTGGAAAAGTTGAAGATACATCCACGGGATAAGGAAGAAAATCAGTTGTTGTTAGCAAGAGGAGCAAAACTCTATACCGAAACGGTAGGATATATGCGAGAAGATATTGAAGGGAAAATGAAATATTTTACGTTCCTATTGGGAAAACAAGATGAAATTCAAATCCAACGTTGGGCAAAACAGTTAACAACATATTTAGATAGTATAGAGCAATATCTTCAGTCAGTACAAGAACCGTGGGAAAAAGTCAATGATTTTGTGCAGTGGTACGAGGAAAGCAGTACACAAGCTACACAGGAAGAAAAAGAAACATGGCAAGAATATGAAGATTGGAAAGGAACTTATTATACAAGTTAAGGGAGAAAATAAGTGGGAAGAATAGAGAGCGTTTTTGAAATATTAGGAATTGAACCAACAAAAGACATAAGAGCAATTAAAAAGGCTTATGCGGCTAAAGTGAAAAGTTGTCATCCGGAAGAAGAACCGGAGTTGTGGAAAAAGTTGCATGATGCATATGATGAGGCAATCAGGTATGCAAAGGAAACGGAAAACTATGATTATTATAGATTTTCCGTGGAACCAATACAACAATCGAATATAAAAGCAGAATTGCCGAAAAGTGAGGAAACACTAGACAAGCAAGAGGACGCAGAGAAAATCTCAAAATCAAAGGAATCCACAAAAGCAAATGTGAATAAAGAAGATGAGTTAAATAAGATTTTCGGAGAATTAGAAGCGCAAGGGGAACAAAAAAAGCAACAATTGAAGCTGGCATATGAGAAAAAATTAGATGAATTGGCGAAATGCCTGAAAAAGCAATCGTTTGCACAGTGGAAGAAATTTTTAGAAGACCCGGATTTTGTGCATTACTGTCAGATAGAAGAATTTTGGAAGAAATTTTTTGATGTACTGATAGAATGTGAAATGGATAAGAAAACAATCCATTATGTTGTGAAACAAATGGAGATGTTAGAAGAACAGTTGGCAAGTGCTATGAAGCTGGATAAGGTATCCAGGGTACGAAGAGCGAAAACAATTTGTAGGGAAAAAGAACAGTATCTTGAGATTGCCAGAGGAAAGATAAAAATAAGAAAAAAACGAATTGCGGTTGTGTTTGCGCTTATTTTATTAGGGCTTTGTATTGGAAGGTATTTCATGACAGGAATGGAAAAACCAACAAAGGAAATTGTAGCAAATTTAAATGAAAAGTATGGAGAAAATCGCTATTCGAAAGAAGATTTTCAGGTAGAAAAGCTGAGTATCAGTGATATCTACGGTTACCAGGGAGAACTGAAAATTTATAAGGCACAATTAAAAACGGATACCAGAAAGGTAGTGTATTATTTAAGTTATAAAAATGTATCTGAGCGAACTGTGCTACAGCTTGATAATTTTCAGCAGGAAGAGATTACAGCAGGATTACAGCAGGAGCTAGTGAACACTTTAGGAACAGAGAAAGGGATGATTTTTTTATCTGCATCAGACCCAAAGTATTTTTCGGAACGATTTAATGGAACAGAGAGTGTTTATAGTACAAAATACAATGGAGATATAAAAAAATTTTTTGAACAGGAAAAATCGGTGCGGGAAAAGTGGATACAAATGGATAAGCATGCTTCGTATAAAATGTTAGATTCAGTGGGAGAACACATTAACGGACGCTGTGCGTTCTGGTTTCCGGACAAGGGCGTGGCAGATGTAAGACAGAGATTGGAAAATCCACAGAACAGTTATGGAGAAGAATTCTGTCAAGCTGTTAAAAATATAGAAGAGACATATGGAATAAAAATTCTAGCAGCGGCATTACCGCAAAGTTATTATGAGAGTATGGAACAGGCGGTGGTAACGAATGAACATATGGAAAAGTGGTATTTGACCAGAACCGGATATCAAGTCGAGAGTGAGGCACCGAGAAATATACCTTTTGTTACCACATGGTACACATCAAAAGATTTTGACGCCACTGAAGTAATAGAGCAACAACAGAATATGTATCAGAATATAGCGGAAGTACAAGGTGAAGTATCACAAGGGGAATCCGAGGAGACAAAAGCAAGCCAGTTACATAGCATTGAAGCACAAATGCTAGAAGAGGGAATTTATTTGTTTGATACAACAGATGATGTAAAAACACCAATTCATGGAAGTGTGGAACATAATGGAAAAGAAATTTCGATTACGTGTTGTAGCATGAATTCTCCTAGATATATGTTAATTCTCGATATGGATAAGTTAGGAATAGAAGAAAATAATTATTATGTAAGGGAAGAATCAGATAATGGAGAAGCAGATGTTTATAAAGAATATCCGTATACTGCTGTAGGGGAAGAGGATTGTAGTGTATGGAAGGGCGAGGGATTACTATTTATTCCATGTACCCAGAGTGCAAATGCGAATAGAACTACTACTTATACAATTGTACTAGAATCATTTTCGAATTAATTTTGACGGAATGGAACCTGTGTGGTAAAATGAATAATTAAGTGAAAAAATAAAAGCTAGAGTGATATAGGAGGAATTTGTCATGGCAGAATCCATGAAAGGGTTACATAGAACCCACAGATGTACCGAAGTATCCAATGCAAATATCGGTGAAAAAGTAACCGTTATGGGATGGGTACAGAAAAGAAGAAATTTAGGAAGTCTGATTTTTATAGATTTAAGAGATCGTTCCGGAATTTTACAGTTGGTATTTGATGAACCAAAAGTAGGAAGTGAAGGATTTGCAAAAGCAGGAACTTTAAGAAGTGAATTCGTAATTGCAGTAACCGGTACCGTACAAAAGCGAGCAGCTGCTGTCAATGAAAGTTTAAAGACAGGAGATATCGAAGTAATTGCAGAAGATATTCGCGTATTGTCAGAGTCTGAGACTCCTCCTTTCCCAATCGAAGAAAATTCTCAGACCAAGGAAGAATTGAGATTACGTTATCGTTACTTAGACCTTAGAAGACCAGATATTCAGAAGAATATTATGATGAAGAGCAAGGTTTCCATGTTACTTCGTAAGTTTATGGAAAAAGAAGGATTTTTAGAGATTGAAACACCTATGCTGACAAAATCTACCCCAGAAGGTGCAAGAGATTATTTAGTACCAAGCCGTGTACATCCGGGAAGTTTTTATGCATTACCACAGTCTCCACAGTTGTTTAAACAGTTATTAATGTGTTCTGGTTATGATCGTTACTTCCAGATTGCAAGATGTTTCCGTGATGAGGATTTAAGAGCAGACCGTCAGCCAGAATTTACGCAGGCAGATATGGAGCTTTCCTTTGTAGATGTAGATGACGTGATTGAAGTAAATGAACGTTTATTACAATATGTATTTAAAGAAGCAATCGGAATCGATGTACAGCTTCCAATTCAGAGAATGACCTGGCAGGAAGCAATGGATCGTTTTGGTTCTGATAAGCCGGATACACGTTTTGGTATGGAATTGGTAAATGTATCTGACGTAGTAAAAGGATGTGGATTCGGTGTATTTACCGGAGCTTTGGAAAATGGCGGTTCTGTTCGTGGTATCAATGCCAAAGGACAGGGAAGTATGCCACGAAAGAAAATTGACAAGCTGGTAGAGTTTGCAAAAGGTTATGGCGCAAAAGGCTTAGCATATCTTGCAGTAAATGAAGATGGAACTTATAAGTCTTCTTTTGCAAAATTCATGACTGAAGAAGAATTAAAAGTATTAGTAGAGAAAATGGAAGGACAACCTGGTGACTTATTGTTATTTGCAGCAGATAAGAACAAAGTAGTTTGGGATGTATTAGGTGCCCTTCGTTTGGAAATTGGTCGTGAACTTGGCTTAATGGATAAGAATAAGTATAACTTCCTTTGGGTAACAGAGTTCCCATTATTAGAGTGGTCCGATGAAGAAAATCGTTTTATGGCAATGCATCATCCATTTACTATGCCAATGGAAGAGGATTGGGATAAGATTGATTCTGATCCAGGTTCAGTTCGTGCTAAGGCATATGATATTGTACTGAATGGTACAGAAATGGGTGGCGGTTCTGTCCGTATTCATCAGGATGATATTCAGGAAAAAATGTTTGAGGTACTTGGCTTTACCAAGGAACGTGCACATGAGCAGTTTGGTTTCTTATTAGATGCATTTAAATATGGTGTGCCACCTCATGCAGGACTTGCATATGGTTTAGACCGTATGGTAATGTTGATGTTACAGTGTGATTCCATTCGTGATGTAATTGCATTCCCGAAAGTAAAAGATGCATCTTGTCTGATGACAGAAGCACCAAACGTAGTAGATGAAAAGCAGTTAGAAGAACTGTGTATTAAAGTAGATGTGCCAGAAGAAGTTGAATAGAGTACAAAAATAAGAAAGTGTTATGCAATGTAGAGTGTTACAAGGTATAACACTTTCTTATACAATAGAAAATGGCGCTTGTATGTGCTGCAAATAAATATGGAAGATATTAGAAGGGAAGAATATTATGAAAAAAGGATTAGCTATTATTATTTCTACAATGTTAATGGTAGGGCAGAGTAGTTTTGTATTTGCAGAAGATACATCAAGGGAAAAGAGTACCTATACAGTAGACACTACACTTATTTGTAATGCTGCGACGGTTACACCAATTGGTGTATATACATATCCGTCTGAGCAGTCGGCAACCTATACTTTGACTAATGCATATGGTGGAGAAGATGTGGTTGGATTTGAGGTAGATGGAAAGTTAGTTGAAGGAACGAATAAAAGTGGTAATACTATGGAATATACATTTCCAGCAGGAACAGTAGGAAATCATACTTTGGGAGCGGGAATTGCATCTGATTTTCCAGATGGATATTATGTACAGTTAAAGGGATTTACCTGGGAGTATAGGGGAGATTCAATAGCAGTAGGATCTGCATATTATACACAGGATTCAAATCCACAGTTCAAGTGGGAAGTATATGATATTGCCAAGAATGAATGGACAACCATTCAGGATTGGTCATCTAGTAACTGGGTGGATTGGAAAGGTGAAAATGGTGATTATTGGTTACATTGCAGTATGAGATCAGAAGACAAGTTGGCAACTACTTCTCAAACAATGGCTTTTCATTATGTAGCCGGGAATTCACAGATCACAGGAACTTATGCAGGATGGGATGCCGATAAAATTTTATTGGGTGTAACAGCGGGTAATTCGGATGCAACATTACAGTTCAAAATATACAACTTAGATACGAAACAATGGGTATATTTGACAGATTCTAAAAATAAATTAAATTGGATAACATGGTCCCCTGAACAGGGAAATTATTGGGTGCATTATGAGTCCTATACACCAGACGGAAGACTTGCAGACACAAGAACGTATTGTTTTGCAGTAAATACTCCGACTATTTTTACAAATTAGAAATATAATTTTTAGGCAATCTAGTAAGTTATTGAAATGAAGTACACCTCAAATGTTAGAAAAAATATTTTTAACATTTTGAGGTGTATTTTATAGTGACAATTTATAAAAAATAAATTACAGAAGTTGTATTGGAAATTCTAAGAGAAGAGTGCAGAAAACATCATATCGTTTATGATGCAGATACTTTATTTCAATATATGGCAACATTTGAAGATAAACAAGCGGGAGAACAACTTACCTTGTTTTAAAGGAATTTTTAATGTAATAGGACGCAATTTCCTATTACATTAAAAAGTTCCTGTCATGCTTACCCTTGGGTAAAGTGTGACAAGAACTGACGAGTACGTTCCTCAGACGGATGTTCAAATATCTGTGTGGGAGTACCTTGTTCTAAAATATAACCATCATCCATAAAAATAACATGATTTGCTACATCACGGGCAAATGCCATTTCATGGGTTACAATAATCATAGTAGTATTCTGGTCGGCAAGCTCTCTTATTACTTTCAAAACTTCTCCGGTCAATTCCGGGTCCAAAGCCGAAGTAGGTTCGTCAAAGCAAAGAATATCTGGCTGAAGAGCAAGTGCACGCGCGATTGCTACACGTTGACATTGACCGCCGGAAAGTTGATGTGGATAGTTGTTCATACGCTCGGACAATCCCATCTGAATTAATAAGGATTCTGCCTGTTCTTTGATTTCAGCAAGTATTTCTGTTTTCCTTGCACGGTAATCCGGTTGTTCTTTTGCAAGAAGTTGTTTTGCCAACATGACATTTTCTAATGCGGTATATTGGGGAAAAAGGTGAAAAGATTGGAAAACTAAGCCAAAATGGAGACGCTTCTTGCGAATTTCCGATTCCTGCTGTGTAGTAGGATTATCAGAATCAAATAAGGTCTCGCCATTTACCCGGATAATACCGGTATCTGGTCGCTCCAAAAAATTTAAACAGCGAAGCAATGTTGTTTTTCCGCTTCCAGAGGAGCCGATAATTGAAACAACTTGTCCCTTTTCTAAAGAAAAGCTGATATCCTTTAATATTTCAGTATGTTCAAATGATTTACGAATATGTTCTACTTCTAAAATTGCCATGGTATGTACCTCCTATTCAAAATAACTCAGTTTTTTCTCTAACTGTCCAAGAAGAACCGTTAAAATACCATTAAAGATAAGGTAATAAATAGCGGTAAAGAATAGAGGCCAGATAGCACCGGAAATTCCCTGAGAGCCTTTCATGAATGCCTGACCTGCCCAGATAATTTCCTGCAAAGCAATGATGCGGGCGAGGGAAGTATCTTTTACCAAAGTAATAATTTCGTTAGACATTGGTGGAACAATACGTTTAATCATTTGAAGCAGTGTGACCTTGAAGAAAATCTGACGTTTTGTCATGCCAAGAACAAGTCCTGCTTCTTCCTGACCCACTGGAACTCCCTGAATTCCACCACGGTAAATCTCGGAAAAATAGCAGGCGTAGTTAAGAATAAAGGACACAGATGCAGCAAGAAAACGTCCTGTTTCGTCACCACCCCAGATTGGATTATGTAATACAAGACCGGGGAAATAGTAAATAATCAGAAGCTGAATCATCAGAGGTGTTCCTCTGACAATCCAGACAATAATTTTTGTAAGGTAACTTAAAGGCTTAAATCGGGACATAGAGCCAAAAGCAATGATTAACCCAAGGGGAAAGGCTCCGATTAGTGTTACAAAGAAAAGCCTTAGTGTTTGTAGAAAACCAATATTTAATGATTTTATAACAATTGGTAACTGATCCAGAATCTGTTCCATGTGTTTTCCTACTTTCTATTACAATATAGTTATAAATTACTGCTTTGCGATAGCAGCCTGAACACCATAAGTTTCTGCACATTTTTCCATGCTTCCGTCTGCATAACTGGAGGCAAAGAAGTCATTAAGAGCAGCGGCAAGGTCAGAACCTTTACGGAATCCAACCCCATACTCTTCATTGTTTAATTGAAGTGTATAGGTTAAATCAGCATAGCTTGTTCCCTCTCCAACCATAGCGGCAGCCATGAGAGAATCAATGATAGCAGCATCGGAAGTACCTGCAGCTACTTCCATAACAGCATCAGACTGAGCTTTTACAGAAGTATAATTTAAACCAAGTGAATTAGCCTGTTCTTCTCCGGCACTTCCTGCTTCTACTGCAAAGGAAAGAGCAGAAAGACTATCGGTGTCTGGGTACTGGTCTGCTTTGTCGGCTGGAAGAACAACAATCTGAGCATTGTTGCAGTATGCTTTAGAGCATTCCATAGAACTTTTTACCTCATCTGTAAGAGTCATTCCATTCCATACACAGTCGATGGTCTTTCCGTCAAGTTCCAGAATTTTGTTATCCCAATCGATTTCTACAAATTCAACGTTAACACCAAGACTTTCTGCAAAAGCAGTTGCCATATCAGCGTCAAAACCAATCCAGTTTCCATTGTCGTCTTTGTAATCCATTGGTTCAAAGTCAGTAATACCTACAACTAAAGTTCCTTTGTCTTTTACATATTCCAAGTCGCTTTTACCAGCAGCATTAGAAGAAGTGTCCTTGCTGTTGGAATTTCCACAGGCGGTCATGGAAAAAGCCATGAATAATGTCATCATAAGTGCGATTATCTTTTTCATAATTAAAATTTCCTTCCCAAATAGTAATAGTGTAATAAAATGTTACGCTACCATACTATCAATCTAATGCGCTAAAGTCAAGCAATTGAATAAAATTAAATGATGATTGTATTATGTCATAAAGGGAAGAAATATTTAACAAGGATGGGAAACAGGTTTGTCACATTCCAAAAGACGGATATAGTGGTTGGCTTCTCGAAGTACATGGTCAGCAAGAAGAGGTAAAATAATGGAATCAATTTTACAGTTTAAGATACCTTCTGTACCGGTTTCTTTAAATTCTCGGTATTTTAAAGTTTCTTTCAGAGAACGTTCTGCTAACTCGGTAGCTGCCATATCCTGACATCGTGCCTGTTCTAAGAGTTCACAGTATTCTTTGGAGAAGTTATCGGCAGTATCAATCAGCTGTTCCTCACAAGGGTCCAATAAGCCTCGAATAAATAAGGCGTGTTCCATCATAATCTGATTCCAGAAGTCCTTGGTTTTTCGTAAGTTTTTGTAGGAAGGACGCTTGTTTTGCATTAATTCTTCTATGGTAGCACGATATAACTTTGCTTCACGCAAAATATGTTTAATTAATAGTGGATAATTTGTAGTGAAAAGTTTGCAATTTCCTACTTCTTTTAAAATGTTTTCCTTAAAATCAATGAGACCATTTAATAGGCGAAAAGCTCGCTCATTTAGTCTGTGAACCAATGGAACCAGTCGGCTCTTTTTATCCATTCTTCCTCCTTACAGGGAAATCCTGCTTCTAGAAAAAGAGCATGCTCTTTCATAATACGGGCAAAAAATAAGTGGGTTTCTATTGATAAAATCACATAATTTTCCATATTGTTTCATATCTTTTCTTTTTATAGTCTTTATAGTATATGAAAAAGTGGAAAATGGGTTAGGTATTATTTTTTGTATTTCTAAAGTTTAGTTTTAAAGCAGTAAGGTTTTGTTGTATAATGAATAAGCGAAAACCCCTTATTTTAGGGCAATGCAACCGCAAGTTTACATGAAAATACGCAAAAGCAACAGAAAATTTATAGACTTTACACCCATGCTAATCTAAGATAAGGCTACCGGAAGCACAGAAGGAATAAAAAGTCAAAAACGAAAAGGTGAAGAAAATATGAGTTTATTCGGAGAAAATTTACAATTTTATAGAAAGAGAAAAAATATGACCCAGGAGCAGTTGGCAGATCAGTTAGAGGTATCCAGACAGACTGTATCCAAGTGGGAAGCAGGAGCTTCTTATCCGGAAATGGAAAAGATATTGCAACTATGTGATTTGTTTTCTTGTAGCATGGACACACTTTTACGGGAAAATGCCAGTGAGCAGGAAATAGAAGATACCCAAAGTTATGAGATTCATATGGAAAAGCGAAGAAAGCATATTACAACAGGGGTAATAATGATTATTTTGGCGGTAGCCTCTTATGAACTTCTGACAGGTGTAGGAATTGCAGAAGTAATTGCTAATACAATATTTTTAGCCATAGCCATTGTATCAATACTGGTATTTGTAGTAGCAGGTATACAGCATGACCAATATAGAAAGAATCATCCCTTAATACCGGAGTTTTATTCTAAAAAGGAAAAAGAACATTTTGAAGAGAAGTTTCCAATTCGTATTGCTGTTGGAATCGGCGTGATTTTAATTGGATTCTTAATTGGAATGAACGGCGACAGTTTACCAACCGCAAAAGGAATGACAGAAGACTTTTATTATGGAATATTTATGGTATTTGTGGCAGTTGGGGTTGGTGCTTTAACCTATGCTGGTCTGGGAAAAGAAAAGTATGATATTGCAGCCTATAATAAGGGAAATAAAAAAGATAAAGAAGATAAAAGAATCGGAGTATGGTGTGGATGTATTATGCTGGTAGCAACCATTATTTATGTGATTACCGGATTTTGCTTTAATTTGTGGTATATTAACTGGGTGGCATATGCGGTGGCCGGTCTTATCTGCGGAATTGTCACATTGATTTTAAATAACAAGAAAAATAAGTCGGAATAGGTAAATGATAATTTTCATCAACAAAAAGCCAGGGGATGCAAAAATTTATTTTTGTGATATAGTAGTTAGTGTGAACGAACGATATATCACAGAAGGAGTGAATGAAAATGGCAACTGCAATTGTAGTAGGAGTTTTGATTATAATAGGGTATTTAGGTTTACGTTCCAGCGTAAAACATTTTAAAGGAGAAGGTGGATGCTGCGGAGGTGGCGGAGATTCTGTTCCAAAGCAAAAAAAGAAGAAAGTAGAGGCATTATATACCAAGATTATTACCATTGAAGGAATGCACTGTGATAACTGTAAAAATAGTGTAGAGAGAAATATCAATGAAATCGAAGGCGCAAGTGCGAGAGTTCATTTAAAGAAGAAACAGGCAGTGGTAGAAATGGATCGTGAAATTCCAGACGAAGCACTAATCGAAGCGGTAGAAAATGCAGGATTTGAAGTTTTAAAGATTGAACGATAGAAGAAGTGTACATATTTTCTAAAACGTGTTGAGTTTTTCGGGACAAGTCTATATAATAGAGAAGATAATACCTATTAAAATTATGGGAAATATGCTTTACAAGAAAGACGAGATATGATGGAAAATATAGAAATAACATGGCAGGAAGTAAATAGCCTTGAAAAAGATAGTTATGTGTTAATTGATATTCGGGATGAATCAGCAGTAAATTATGGGATGATTCCGGGAGCAATTCATATTCCGGAAGAACAATTAACTACGGAAAATGATAAGATTTCTAAAGAGAAAAAAGTCATTTTTTATTGCACCAAGGGAATCTTCAGCAAAGAAAAGGCAGAAGAGTTTCAAAAAGACGGCATACAGGCATATAGTTTGCAAGGCGGCTATATGGGCTGGCTGTTGTCTCGCATGAAGGAGACAGAAAAGTCGGAAGAACATTCCGCAGAGAAAATTGAAAAGAGCATTCGAAAGAAGTTCCATAAGCAGTTGTTTTCTAAATTTGCCAAGGCAGTTCGTGATTATGAGCTGGTACAGGAAGGAGATAAGATAGCAGTCTGTATCTCCGGTGGGAAGGATTCTATGCTTATGGCAAAGCTGTTTCAGGAGCTGCACAGACATAATAAAGTAAAGTTTGATTTAGTGTTTTTGGTGATGGATCCGGGATATAGTGAAGCCAATCGTCAGGTAATCGAAAACAATGCAAAGCGCATGAATATTCCGATTACCGTATTTGAGTCTGATATTTTTGAAGCAGTATATGAAATAGAAAAGTCTCCTTGTTACCTGTGTGCCAGAATGCGTAGAGGACATTTGTATAACAAGGCAAAAGAATTAGGATGCAATAAGATTGCATTGGGACATCATTATGATGATGTGATAGAGACAATTTTAATGGGAATGTTGTATGGAGCACAGGTACAGACTATGATGCCAAAGCTTCACAGTACCAACTTTGAAGGAATGGAACTGATTCGACCAATGTATTATATTCGTGAAGATGATATTAAACATTGGAGAGATTATAATGACCTTCATTTTATTCAGTGCGCCTGTCGCTTTACCGATACCTGTACCACATGCCGTCCGGACGGAAGCAGTGTATCGAAGCGTATGGAAGTGAAGAATCTTATTGCTGAAATGAAAAAGACAAATCCATTTGTAGAAAGCAATATCTTTAAAAGTGTAGAAAATGTAAATTTAAGTACGGTAATTGCATATAAGCAAAATGGTGAAAAGCATCATTTTCTGGAGAATTACGAATGAAAAAGAAAGTAATACAAACTGCAATCCGGCAGTCGTTACCGATTACATGCAGTTATCTTTTTGTCAGTATGGCATATGGGATTGTAATGGAAGAAGCCGGATTTGCATGGTTTTGGTCGCTGTTTACCAGTCTTACGGTATATACAGGGGCCTTTCAATTTGTTCTGGTTACTTTTTTAAGTAGCGGAGCTTCTATTGTAACAGTAGCATTAACGGCACTGTTTATGAATAGCAGACAGGTGTTTTACGGATTGAGTTTTATTGAAGATTTCCGAAATATGGGAAAAAAATATCCCTACATGATTCATACTATGACGGATGAAACTTATGCGGTAAACTGTGCTCTGACAGAAAAAAAAGAACTGTTTGAAAGTGAAGATGAACGTAGAAATGTAATGTTCTATGTAGCGTTGTTTAGTCGAATTTCCTGGATGTTTGGTGCTGTGTTAGGTGGGGTGTTGGGACAAGTGCTACCCATGGAATTAGAGGGAATCGATTTTTGTATGACAGCGTTGTTTGTGGTGATTTTTATAGACCAGTGGAAGGCAGCCAAACATCATGTTCCGGCATTATTGGGACTTGGAGCAGGAATTTTGAGCCTTTTGATATTTGGAGCGGGAAACTTCATACTACCTGCATTGATTCTGGTTTCAGGATTACTATTGTTATTAGAAAAGAAAATACAAAAGGAGGAGACAGACTGTGAGTAATGAGAAAATCCTTTTGTATATATGCGTTGGAGCAGTGTGTACGATTTTTTTGCGGGCATTGCCATTTACCCTGCTTGGAAAAAAAGAAATACCGGATAAAATACAATATTTAGGGAAAATACTGCCACCTGCAATTATGGCAGTATTAATAGTGTATTGTTTAAAGGATGTGCCGGTTTCTTTTTTAGAAAGTGGAGTGCAAAAACTAATTGCAGTAGGTGTGGTAGCAGGAACCTATCTTTGGAAAAAGAATACATTTTTGAGTATCATTTTAGGGACTGCCTGCTACATGATTTTATTACATATTATATAGAAGAAAAACATTAGGTGAGCAGAGAAGCCTTTAATTTTTGCGCAGCAATACTTTGTGAATGAGTAGTGTCCCACAGCAGGCAGACTTCTCGTTCCGGGATAGGTTCTACCAATTGGATAGGAACTACTTCCCCTCTTGCAATAGATTCCTGAGCAAGTGCCTCTGGATAGAATCCGATTCCAAGGTTATGCTGAATCATAGGAAGAATCTGGTCTGTGGTAGCAGCTTCCATATCCGCCTGGAAAGGAAGATTGTAGCGCAAAAAGTATTCAATATAGAGCTCTCGGGTACTGGTTTCTGTACTAAGAGAGACAAAAGGAATGTCATTTAGGTCCTTTAAATTATGAACCTGCGAAGCAAAATCAGCATATTTTAAGCCTCCGATTAAGATTTCACGAAAAGTAGAAAGGGAAATCTTTTGAAGAGGTTTTTTTATGCTTAAAGGAGTAGTTACTATGGCAAAATCCACCAGACCATTTCGCAGAGCAGTGATTGCCTGTGGCGTGGAATGGTTAGAAATTTTTAGACGAACATGTGGATATTTCTCGTGGAAAAGCTCCAGCTTATGCAAAAGCATGAGGTGCAGAGCTGTTTCACTTGCCCCGATGTGAATTAGACCGCTTTCAAGACTTTTGTCTCTTTGCAGCTCCTGTTCTCCGATTAAAAGCTGTTCGTAGGCAATGGAGACATGCTCATATAAACGTAGTCCCTCTGGAGTAAGGGTGATACCACGGTTGGAACGAACAAAGAGTTTGCAGTTTAATTCATGCTCTAAATTGTTCATACATCGGGTAATATTGGGCTGGCTATTATCTAACAGTTCAGCAGCCTTGGTAAAACTTTTGTATTGTGCAACAAAGTAAAAAATGCGGTAATAATCATAATTTACCATAAAAACCTCCTAGTACTATACCAAAATGATATGGTGACAATATCAAAAATACTTTTTACATATCGACAATAAAAAAGTATAATACAATTGTGTTAGAAACACAAGCCAATAAAAGCTATCGACAAAATTTGATATAAGCAGGACAACCTGAGGAGTGCAGACCTCAGGTTGTTTTTTTTAGTTTTTTTGTAAAATCTTCGTAAAATCCCGTACTTTGTAAAATCTGCTGTGCTATAATGAAAAAAGAAAAATCGGAGCAATGCTACGCAAAACAGGAGAAAAAGTATGTGGAAAATAGAATTGAAGATGCACTATCCAAGTTTCAGTAAACAGCAACAGCAAGTAGCAGATTACTTATTAGAAGAAGAACAGCAAGCTGGAACTATGACAATTCGAGAATGTGCCAATGGAGCACAGGTGGGGCAGCCTACCGTATTACGAATGTTAAAAAAATGTGGATATGAGGGGTGGGCAGACTTTCAACATCAGGTATGGAAGAGTGCAGGGGGAGAGAAGAATATGATACCCCTTGAATCTACAGGGAATACCGGGGAGCGGGAAAACGGATTCAAGGAAAGCGGAGTGCTTCAGATTATTCGAGATGATATCCAAATGATTGCCGATATGGCAGAAAAACTGGATATGAATCAGTTAAACCAATTAGTAAAGGTAATGAAAAGGGCAAAAATCATTGATGTTTATGGAACGGATAATTCTGCCAATGCAGCAGCAGAACTTTCCGGAAGACTTTTACATTTAGGACTTACCAGCAGAAATTATTCGGATTTGTTTTTCCAGAAAATCAGTGCAGGTCATTTAGGAGAAAAGGATGTAGCAGTGAGCTTTTCTATTTCCGGGGAGACCATAGCAGTTATTGAAGCATTACAGGCGGCGAAGCAATGTGGGGCAGTTACCGTAGCAGTTACAGGAGATGAACATTCTACTCTGGCAGAAACAGCAGATTATGTGTTTGTAACACCTACCATTTATGCCCATCAGGTTAGTAAGTGGATTGCATCCCGAATTTCACAAATTGCCTTTGTAGATACCCTTTGTGCAGCAATTATGGAAAGTGATATGGAGCGATTCAGTGAACAGTTGAGTAAATCTACCAGGGAATTTGAAGAAGACATCTCAGAACGTGCAAAATAGAGTAAAAAAAGAAATAGAACGCAATTTTCTATTGCATCAAAAAGTCGGAGCATTGCTCCGATTTTTTGCGTTTTAGAGTAAAATTCGTTTACCAAAATTTTACATAGATTTGATGATTGACAGAAAAAAGATGTGCTATGATGCAGGACGTGAAGAAAAGCGACAGAAAGGAATCATCATGCTGAAAAAAATCTTAAAAGATTCCTTGCCCACCATTGCTTCGTTGACATTGTCAGGAATGTACAGTGTGATAGATGGATTATTCATTGGAAGAGCAACAGGAGATATTGGACTTGCGGCTATCAATATTGCATGGCCCATTACTGCGGTGATTACCGCAACCGGTATTGGAATCGGTGCTGGTGGAAGTGTATTGGTTTCCAATTATCGGGGACAAGGCAAACAGAAAGAAAGCAAAGAGGCGGGAAATCATACGGTTACTTTGTTAATAGTAGTGGGAATGTTAGTAACGATGTTGTTTTTGGTGTGTTATCCCTCTCTTTTAAAAATATTGGGCGCACAAGGCAGGGTATATGAAGAAGCACAAAGATACAGTGGAATCATTGTAGCAGGAAGTGTTCTTCAGGTACTAGGCACAGGACTACTTCCTATTTTACGAAATATGGATATGGCAATTGGAGCCATGATAAGTATGATTACCGGATTGTTTACCAATATCGGAATGGATTATTATCTGTTATTTGAGAAAAATTTAGGGATTCAAGGTGTTGCTTATGGAACAGTAACCGCTCAGGGCGTGGTTGTCTGTATCAGCTTCCTTCTTTTATGTAAGCGGCAAAGGATAAAACCATATTTAGAAAAGAATTTGTTTTATCACACCGTAAAAACCGGAGTCACCGCTTTTGGAATGTCCCTTGCACCGTCAGTTACATTGATTTTTACCAATTGGCAGTGCTTAAGGTATGGCGGAGAACAGGCGGTAGCATGTTATGCGGTAATCTCTTATATTACATTCCCGGTACAGTATATGCTATCAGGAATTGGTGATGGAACACAGCCGTTGTTGAGTTACTATCACGGAGCAGATAAGCCAACCGAAGTAAGGCAGATTCAAAAAACAGCGTATGGACTGGCAGCAGTAATTGGAGTATCAGCAACGATTGCAACGATTTTATTGGTACCCTATATCGGCAGGTGGTTTGGATTGTCTGGAGAAGCGTTAGGATATTTTGGATGGGGAATGTGTGTGAGTGCAGTAGCATTTTTGCTTATTGGATTTGTGAAATTCAATACAGCATATCTAAATGCCACAATGCAGACGAAAAAAGCAATCTTTCTTACTTATATCGAAAGTATAGTGATTGCTCCCGTTCTTTTATATTTGTTGCCCGCATTTGCAGGAATAAAAGGAGTATGGTTTTCATTTCCGCTTACAGCGGTATGCATGCTTCTTATCTATAGATGGATGATGTTGTTAGAAAAGCGAAGGAAGGATAAAAAATGAAAAAGAAACTGACATTAAGAAAAATAGGTAGCGTATGGCTTTTTGTGATACCGGCTTTAATACCCCTCATTGTATTTTGGATTTATCCCATTTTAAGATCTATTTATATTAGTTTTACGGATTGGGATTATATGTCACCTACCTATCAATTTGTGTTTTTGGATAATTTTAAGGCATTATTCAAAGATCAACGATTCTACGATGCACTGTGGAATACCGTGGTATTTACCTTAGGAACGTTGATTCCCACCATTGTACTGGGGTTATTATTGGCATTGCTCTTGCAAAAGTCCTTTAAGGGAAGTGGATTGATTAAATTTATTTTGTTTTCTCCGTGGATTACGCCAACAGTTGCAGTTTCTATTGTATGGACATGGATTTATGAACCGAATAATGGAATTGCCAATGCAATTTTGAAATTTTTCGGTTTACCGGGACTTCAGTGGATTAAAAGTTCTCAGACCGCTATGCTGGCAGTTATTATCGTAACCGTTTGGAAAAGTCTTGGATATGCCATGATATTTTATTTATCAGCGTTGGAAAAGGTACCCAAAGAGTTATACGAGGCAAGTGGAATGGATGGAGCGAAAAGCTGGCAGAGATTTCGTGATGTGACCATACCATGCATTTCTCCAACCACTTTTTTCTTAATGATTATTACCATGGTAAATTCCCTCCAGGCATATGACCAGATTCAGATATTGACACAGGGAGGTCCTTCCGGTAGTACCCGAACATTACTTTATATGTATTATCAGCTTGGATTTGAAGAGTTCAATATGGGACAGGCAACCGCAGTAGCAATTGTATTGATATTGATAACTGTTTTGTTATCGGTAGTGCAGTTCACAGGTTCAAAGAAATGGGTACATTACTAAGGAGGCAAAAGTAATATGAAAATAAAAACAGGTTTACAAAAAACAGGAAAAGTATGCTTATTGTTTCTATTCAGTATATTTACAGCATTTCCCTTTGTGTGGATGGTATTAAGTGCCTTAAAAACAAAAGCAGAAATTATGGATGTATCAAAATTTTTTCCGGCAGAGTTTCAATGGAATAATTTTTACGAAGTTATTTTTCATTCACCCTTGTTAAAGTATGTATGGAATAGTTTATTTGTATCAGCAATTACACTGGCAATCCAGATTGTAACAGCAGCTATGATTGCCTATGCCCTTGTGTTTATGAAGTTTAAGGGAAGAAAGGTGCTATTTGCCATTATCATGGGAACTTATATGCTTCCCACAGCAGCAACCTATATACCAAGTTACATTATTTTAGCTGACTGGAATTTGTTAAATACATTTACCGGATTGATTATATCCAATTGTGTCAGCATTTTCGGAATTTTCCTGTTACGTCAGGCATTTATGCAGGTGCCTATGGGAGTGATTGAGGCAGCAAGGATTGATGGAGCATCCCGATGGAAAATTTTATGGCAGGTAGTATGTCCAATGACAAAGTCCTCCTTTATCACCTTTGGACTTATGAACTTTATTACTTGTTATAACAGTTATATGTGGCCGTCTTTAATTACAGATTCCGATGAGAAACTTTTAGTTTCCCAGGGACTACGAAAGTTCTTTATTGAAGGAGGAGCTTATGGAACAGAGTGGCCTCTGGTTATGGCGGGAAGTGCTTTAATTGTATTACCGTTGCTGATTCTTTTTGCATTTACCCAGAAGTGGTTTATCAACGGAATCGGCGGAGATACCGGTATGAAGGGGTAAGAACCCTTTTATATATAGAAATAGCAAACAGCAAAAATAAGGAGAGAAAAACATGAAAAAAAGATTGTTAGCAGCATTGCTTGGAATGACAATGGTTGCAGGATTGCTTACCGGATGTGGAAGCAATGGCGCTAAGGAAACAACAAAAACAGCAGATGGAAAGATTCAGATTAACTTTTGGTATTCTGGTGGAAAGACAGCGGTAAATGTATTTCAGGATATCGTAGATGAGTTTAATGCATCTCAGGATAAATATGAAGTTAAGACCACCACACAGGCAGATTATACAGAAACATACGAAAAGCTTCAGGCAGGAATTGCCGGAAAGAAAGCACCGGATATGGCATTGTTAGATGTGGATAAGTCAAGAAATCTTTCTGAGAAAAATCTGGTAGCAGACATTGGAAAATACATAGAAAAAGATTCTGATTTTCAGAAGGATGATTACTTAAGTGTATTCTATGATCAGGGTGTGGATGAAAATGGAAAGGTTTTTGCATTACCGGCATATGGAACCACACAGGTATTGTATTACAACAAGGAAGCGTTTGAACAGGCAGGAATTGATCCAAGCTCTGTGAAAACATGGCAGGATTTAGCAGAAGCAGCAAAAACAATGACAAGTGCAGATGGTTCTTTTGTAGGATGGGAACCAATGTGGGGAAGTGCCAACCTGGTAGATGCAGCATTGAGTAATGGAGCTTCTCTGTTAAGCGAAGATGGAAAAACAGTAATGATTAACTCTGATGAGTGGGTAGAAGTATGGGAGTCCTTCCGTCAGTGGATTCATGATGATAAGATTATGAAAGTTAATTCCGGTGGACAAGGCTGGGAATACTGGTATACCACTATCGATGATGTACTTCAAAATAAGGCAGGCGGATATACAGGTTCTTCCGGAGATCAGGCAGACCTTGATTTTAATTTAGTAGCAGCAATGGAACAGCCGGGATTTAACAATAATCCTTCTGCACCAACAGCAGATGCATTACAGCTTGTTATGTTAGAAAGCTCCAGTGATGAGACAAAGCAGGGTGTGTATGAATTTATGAAGTATTTTACCACACCGGAGAATCAGGCAAAATGGTCAATGGCAACCGGATATGTAGCAGTTCGTCAGTCTACACTGGAAGTAGCAGACTTTAAAGCATATACCGAGGAAAATCCACAGGCATTGGTACCGATTTCTCAGGCATCCCATGGAACACCTGCATTGACAGACCCAACCGGAGGAAAGATTTTTGATGCATTAAAGATTGCAGCAGATAAAGTAGAGCTGGAAAATGTACCGGCAAAAGAAGCATTGGATGAAGCACAGAAAACAGCACAGGAAGCATTAGATAGTATGCAGTAAGCGAAATTATGAGAGAAAATATTAATTTTACAATTAGCCGTGAGGCAGACAATTTTCATAAGGAATCCTTTGGGGTTCCTTATGAATTAGAAACATTATATTTAGAAATCAAAATGCCGGAAGAATGTCGCTATATGGGATTTGTGATTTTGTGGGACGAAACAGGTGCCATACGTTTGCAAAAGTTATTAGGATATGGAGAACAGAAATTAGCTATAGGTATCGATGGAGAACATACTACCATTGGTGGCGTACCGGGAAAAGTTTCCAAGGGAGAATGGAAACTTGGAATTGGCATTTTTACAGAATATGTACAACAACGCCTTGGAGATAAAACAGAGGTGCTAGAGGTGGTACTTACAGACAAGGAAATTCCAATACCGGACCCTATTGGAACACAGGTATGGGTAGAAGAAGGCAGTCAAAAGATGTCTTTTGAAAACTATAACTGGAAAGAAAAGTATCAGAAAGAAGCACGCTGGTATAAGGGAGATTTTCATACCCATACACGATTATCCGATGGAAAAGAAACCACCGTACATGCCATGGAAAAGGCAAAAAAAATGGAAATGGATTTTTATGTACCAACGGAGCATAACCTGATACATACAGGATGGTGTGATACTGATATTTGTGTGTTGCCGGGAATTGAAATTACCACGGACGGGGGACATTTTAATTTGTTTGGAATCACCGAGATGCCGGAACATGTATTGGATGTTGTAAGAACCAATGGAACTCCTCAGATGGAACAATATGTAGAAGCGACCATGAAAGAAGCTAAGAAAAAGAATTGGATTGTCAGCTTGAATCATCCATTTCTTACCATATGGAAATGGCAGTATGGAAAGACAAGTCTGGAAGATTTTCAGTGTGTGGAAATTATCAATGATCCTACCTATCAGGATGCACCACCTTCCAATGATGAGGCGATTCGTTTTTTAGATGCCCTTTGGATGGATGGACATAAAATCTGGGGCGTAGGGGGAAGCGACTCCCATAATTTAGAAGAAGAACGGTACAAAGGAGCAAATCTTCCATCTATTCCGGGAGATCCTGCTACCTATGTATTTTGTGAAGGATTATCGCCGGAAAGTCTTATGGAACAAGTGAAAAAAGGACACATATGTGTCACAAGATATTGTCAAGTGAAACCGAGAATTCATGCAGAAGGAAAAGAGTATCTTCCGGGAGATGAAATCAAAACAGACAAGGAAAAAACAGTTCTTACTTATGAAGCCCAGTTGCTGGGAATATCGGAAGAGCCAACGGTGTTTATCGTAAAAAACGGAGAAAAACAACCGATAGAAGTACAGGAAAGTTCCTCCGGAAATTACCATATAAAAGCAGAAATTGAAATAGACAGTAGTATCTGGAACTGGGTGCGACTGGAGGTAAGAGGAAAGCAGGGAGAATTTTTAGCATATACAAATCCGGTATGGTCAGGAATCATGCGTTCTAATTACAGCAGAGTAGAAGAAATATGGAAGGCAATGGGAGAACACTGACATGATAAAAGGAATATTATTTGATAAAGATGGAACACTAGTGGATTTTTTTTCCCTTTGGCTTCAGGCGGCAACCGCAGTTGTTCCGGTATTTTTAAGAAAAAACGGAATGGAAGATTCCAAAGAGATGGTGGAACACCTGCTTCAGACGATGGGAGTAAATCAGGGAGAAGTTGACCCGAAAGGGGCATTAGCTTACAAATCCTACGGAGAAATTGCAGAGGATATTTGCAGTGCTCTTGCAAAAAGGGGAATTGAAGTTTCAGTTCCTCTTGCAAAAAAGCAGTTAGAAGAACTTTTCAATGAAAATGTCACCAGTCAGAGTACAAAGTTTCAGTTGTTTACAGATATGAATGTACTTATGGAAAATTTAAAATCCAGAAAAATTGTGATAGGACTTGCAACGGCGGATACAGAGCTTTCTGCCGAAAGCTGTCTGGATTCCATAGGAGTGAAACACTTTTTTGATTATATCGGTGCAGATGATGGCAGAAGAAAACCCAAACCAGATAAGGAAATGTTTTTGGAATTTGCAGAACAATTTTCTTTATTACCGGAAGAAATTGCAGTGGTGGGTGACACTTATAATGATATGATGTTTGCCAAGAAAAATGGTGGAGTTGCCATAGGAGTTTTAAGTGGCGTGAGTGAAAAGAAAGATTTTGAAGATAAAGCAGATTATGTGATTAATTCTATTCATGAGTTACCGGAATTACTGGATAGAATTTGATATAAGGAGGAAATACTGTGGCAGAGATTCAGTTAAAACATATGTACAAAACATTTGAAGATGGAGTAACAGCAATAAAGGATTTTGATTTGGATATCAAAGACAAGGAATTTGTTATCTTTGTAGGACCTTCCGGGTGTGGAAAGTCTACCACTTTGCGAATGATTGCAGGATTAGAAAGTATTTCGGATGGAGAACTTCTGATAGATGGAAAGCGGATGAATGAGACACCTTCCTGTGATCGTGATATGGCAATGGTATTTCAAAATTACGCGCTCTATCCACATATGTCAGTATATGATAATATTGCTTACAGTATGAAATTGAAAAAAGTTCCAAAGGCAGAGATTCGTAAAAAAGTAGAAGAAGTAGCAGAAAAGTTAGGCTTAGAGCAGGTATTAGACAGAAAGCCGAAAGAACTTTCCGGTGGACAGAAGCAACGTGTAGCAATGGGACGTGCCATGGTGCGAAAACCAAAAGTATTTTTAATGGATGAACCATTGTCAAATCTGGATGCAAAATTGAGAAATCAAATGCGTGGAGAAATTTCAAAACTTTATCAGGAGCTGGACAGTACTTTTATCTATGTGACACATGATCAGGTGGAAGCTATGACACTTGGAACCAAAATCGTAGTATTAAAAGATGGGGAGATTCAGCAGGTAGCAACGCCGAAGGAACTTTATGACCATCCGGCGAATCTGTTTGTGGCAGGATTTATAGGAACACCGCCTATGAATATTTTTGAAAGTGTCTGCGAACCGGTAAATGGGGTATTGCATATTCGAATAGGAGATGCATTGTTGCCATTCAAGGAAGAAACAGCAGAAAGACTCAGAAAAAAAGACTATATCAATCAAAATATTATGGTAGGGGTTCGTTCCGAAGATATTTTACTGACACCCAAGGGAGAATTAGAAGGTATCGTGGAAGTATATGAGATGCTGGGAGATTATGTATACTTGTATCTCACATACGCCGGACAGAAAATATCAGTAAGAGTGCCTTCTGATACTACTGTCCGAAGAGGAGATACGATTCGATTCACATTTGATATGGAAAAGATACACCTTTTTGATAAGTTACGAGAAAAAAGAATCTAGTTTACCATTTCATTTTTACGGCGTATCAAAAACATACAAAGGGATGCAGCAAAAATAATAAGATAACCGGTAATGCTAATCCAGTCTGGAAATTCTCCTAGGAACAAAATGCCCCAAAGGGAAGAAAAAATAATTTGTGTATAGTCATAGACAGAGATTTCCTTTGCAGGTGCGTGGGAGTAAGCTGCTGTGATAGAAAATTGTCCGCCGGAAGCTGCCAGTCCTGCTAACAGTAAACAACCAAGCTGCCAAGGTTCCATTGGTGTGTAATGGAATATACAGTAAGGAAGTGCGACAAGGCAGGAAAAAGTGGAAAAGAAGAACACGATAAAAGGTCCCTTTACACCACGCCCACTTAAAATGCGCACCATAGTATAGGCAATACCTGCACCTAATCCGCCCAAAAGTCCGATAAAGGCAGGAAAAGTTACAAGACTGTCAAATCCGGGACGCAAGATAAAGAGCGTTCCTATAAAGGCAACGATGACACACATAATCTGATAAAAAGCAGCTCGTTCTTTTAATAAGAAATAAGAAAAAATAATGGCAAAAAACGGAGACAGCTTATTTAGCATATTGGCATCAGACAAAGCTAGATGGTCGATCGCATAAAAATTACAAAAAATACCCAGTGTACCAAAACCGGCTCGTAAAAGCAGATAAATGGTATTACCCTTTCCGGCACGGAAGGGGATTTTTTCTTTTCGTAAAATAATTGCAGCAAAGGCAAGTGCCACCAGGTTACGGAAAAAACTTTTCTGTATTGCAGGAATATCTCCCGATAAGCGTACAAATAAACTCATCAGAGAAAAGCATAATGCTGCAAGAATAATGTATAAAATACCTTTATTTCGTTCAGACATAATCATACCTCGTTTCCTAAATAATTGTATGCAGTGATTTGACTGCACACCTAATCAATTATAATCCAACAGAACTTGCAAATCAATCATACATTTTTTTGAAAAAAGTGTTGACAAAAGATGCTGTTTGCGTATAATAGCATATATAACCTACGGATAAAGTAGGAAATAAAAAAACCGGAGGTGATAGGACGCAAATGAAAATATCGATGAAAGGAAAGTACGCAGTAAGGTTGATGCTGGACTTGGCAGAACATGATTTTGGTGAACCGGTAAGCCTGAAGGATATAGCAGTGCGACAGGAGATTTCAGAAAAATACTTGGAGCAGGTTGTGTCCTTGTTAAATAAAGCGGGTTTGGTACGCAGTATCCGAGGACCCCAGGGAGGTTACCGATTAGTGCGAAAACCATATGATTATAAGGTTGGCGAGATTTTACGAATGACAGAAAGTTGTTTTGCTAAGGACGGAGACGGAGAAGAAGACGCAAGCATGATTTTGTGGAATCGTATCGATGATGCGGTAAGCAGTGTAATTGATACGGTAACGCTAGAGGATATGCTTACATGGCAGAATGAAAATGCATATAATTATTCAATATAAGGAATGAGAAGAATATAGAAAGGAAGACAGCGATGAGTAAAATAGCAGAACATTTAACAGAACTGATAGGAAAGACTCCATTATTAGAGCTTACCAATTATGAAAAAGAAAATGAACTGGAAGCAAAAATAATCGGAAAATTGGAATATTTCAATCCATTAGGAAGTGTCAAGGATCGTGTTGCTTATGCCATGATTGAAGACGGAATAAAAAAAGGCAAGATTAATAATGAAACAGTCATTATCGAACCAACCAGTGGAAACACAGGAATCGGGCTTGCGTTTGTAGCAGCATCCAAGGGATTACACTTAATTCTTACTATGCCGGATACCATGAGTGTAGAACGTAGAAAAATCGTTTCCGCATTAGGAGCTGAAATTGTTCTGACTCCGGGAAAAGAAGGAATGAAGGGTGCCATTGCAAAGGCAGAGCAGTTAAAAGAAGAATACGGAAATGCCATTATCCCACAGCAGTTTGAAAATGCAGCAAATCCGGCAATTCATAAAGAAACAACTGCAAAAGAAATCTGGGAAGACACTGACGGAAAGGTAGACATCTTTGTTTCTGCAGTAGGAACCGGAGGAACATTGACCGGAACCGGAGCAGGATTAAGAGAAAAGAATCCGGATGTAAAAATTATTGCAGTAGAGCCAAAGGATTCCGCAGTACTTTCCGGAGGAAAGCCGGGACCACATAAGATTCAGGGAATCGGAGCAGGATTTGTACCAAAAGTATTGGATACCCAATTGATTGATGAGATTATACCGGTAGAAAATGAAGCAGCATTCCAGACGGCAAGAAAAGTAGCAAAAACAGATGGTTTGTTGGTTGGAATTTCATCAGGAGCAGCACTTTATGCAGCAGATGTATTAGCAAGAAGACCGGAAAATAAAGGCAAAAACATTGTAGTTTTATTACCGGACACAGGAGAACGTTATTTATCCACTGCATTGTTTGAATAGAATCAGGAGGAGCATTTATGAGAAAGAAGGCAACAAGGATAACCGTTACGATTCTTGCAGCGGTGTTGACGATGACATCTCTGACAGCTTGCGGAAAAAAGAAAAATAGTGATGGAACACTGACGCTAACCAATGTCTCTTATGATCCGACCCGAGAACTGTATGAGGAATACAATCAGGCCTTTGAGAAGCATTACAAGGAAGAGCATGGAAAAGATATTAAAATTATTCAATCTCATGGAGGCTCTGGCAGTCAGGCGAGATCCGTAGTGGAAGGCAGTGATGCAGATGTGGTAACATTGGCACTTGCTCACGATATTAGCCTGATAGAAAAGTCCGGACTCATCGAACCGGGATGGATAGAAGAATTTGACGGAAACTCAGCACCTTATACATCTACCATTGTATTTTTAGTACGCAAGGGAAATGAAAAAGGAATCAAAGATTGGGATGACTTGGTGAAAAAAGGTGTAGATGTCATAACACCGGACCCAAAGAGTAGTGGCGGAGCTTGTTGGAACTTTTTGGCTGCATGGGAATATGCCAGTGAAAAATATGATTCAGAAAAGAAAGTAAAGAAATTTGTAACAGATTTGTATCAGAATGTATCTGTTATGGATTCCGGAGCGAGAGGAGCTACAACGACTTTTGTAGAAAACGGACAGGGAGATGTGCTGATTGCATGGGAAAATGAAGCAATTACAGCAATGAAGGAATATCCGGGAAAATATGAAATTGTAACTCCAAGTGTTAGTATTCTGGCAGAACCTAATGTTGCGATTGTAGATGCCAATGCAAAAAAAGATAACACTCAGGAAGCGGCAAAGGAATATTTGCAATACTTATATTCAGATGAAGCACAAAGAATTATTGGAGAAAATGGATATCGACCAACGAATCCGGATATTTTACAGGAATTTTCCGATAAGTTTGATTTGAATGTTAAGTTATGTACCATAGATGATTTTGGCGGCTGGGATGAAGCCTACGAAAAGTTTTTCACTGATGGCGCGATTTTTGATGAAATATATGATAATTAAGTAGAATGACTAGGAGAAAGAGGAGGAACCATGAAAGGGTTAAGGAGGCAAAAACAGGCAAAAACCTGTAGGGTCATACCGGGATTTGGACTTAGTATGGGAGTGACAGTTACCATGTTGTCATTACTGGTATTGATTCCACTGGCATCAGTTTTAATTTATTCCATGAAGTTATCACCGGAAGAATTTTTTCAGCTGATTGGAAGAAAAGAAGTAAGAAGTGCATTTTCCACCAGTATCATGTGTTCCTTCATCGCAGCTGTGGTAAATTGTGTATTTGGAGTGATTTTGGCATGGATATTAGTTCGGTATGAATTTCCGGGAAAACGATTATTAGATGGCTTGATAGAACTTCCGTTTGCATTACCAACAGCGGTTGCCGGAATCACCTTATCTAAGATGTATGCAGATACCGGATTTCCGGGAAAATATTTAGCAAAGCTTGGAATACAGGTGTCCTACACGAAGATAGGTCTTACCATAGCATTGATATTTGTGGGAATCCCATTTGTAGTAAGAGCAATCCAGCCTATATTAGAAAAGCTGGATCCCTCCTATGAAGAAGCAGGAAATATGTTGGGGGCAAGCAAGGCAAGAATTTTTCGAAAAATAGTTTTACCGGAGCTTCGCCCGGCATTGCTAACCGGATTTGGATTAGCCTTTGCAAGAGGTGTTGGAGAATACGGAAGTGTCATTTACATATCAGGAAATAGTGCAAGAAAGCATACACAGGTAGTTTCCTATGTAATTATGCAAAAGCTCAATTATGTAGATTATGCTGCTGCAACAGCCATTGCACTGGTAATGTTGATTTTATCCTTTTTGATTTTATTTTTGGTAAATATGGTGCAGGTACATCAGGCAAAACGAACAGCATAAGGAGGAAGACATGGAGAAAAAAGAACAGAAAAAACGGAGTAAAACAGAAATTATACTGATTACCGTGGGCGTACTTTTTATTGTCTGTATGCTGGTATTGCCATTGATATCGGTAGTAACCAATTCATTAAAAGAAGGAATTCAATTTTACTTTCAGTCCTTAGCATCCGAATATGTAGTGTCTGCCTTGGGAGTAACATTACTTGCAACTGTCATAGCCGTAGTAGTAAATACATTTTTTGGAATTATGGCAGCGTGGTTGTTAACGAAATTTTCCTTCCGGGGAAAACATATTTTAGCAACTTTAATAGATATTCCATTCTCTATTTCACCGGTTATTGCAGGACTTGCATTTTTGATGACATTTGGAAGACTTGGGTGGGCAGGAAAATACATTGAAAAAATCAATGAAGCACTTGGAACAGATATTAAAATTGTATTTGCAATTCCCGGTGTAATACTTGCCACCATATTTGTTACATTTCCATTTGTATCAAGAGAAATCATTCCGGTATTGAATGCGCAGGGAAAAGAAGAGGAAGAAGCGGCAACCTTGATGGGAGCCAGCGGATTTCGGATTTTCCGAAAAATTACATTACCTCATATGAAATGGGCATTACTCTATGGAATTATCCTTTGTACAGCCCGAGCACTGGGAGAATTTGGAGCAGTAAATGCATTATCTAAGACCCGAGGCGAAACTTTTACTTTACCACTGGAAATCGATGCATTATACTTATCTGGGTCGGCTGATTCAATTACAGCTGCATTTGCAGTATCATCCTTACTGGTTATCATAGCAGTGTTGGTATTGGTATTACGAAATTTTGTAGAATATAAGTCAAAGAAAAAAGGAAAGGCATAGGAGGTGAAGGCATGTACGTTGAAATGAAAGATATTGAAAAACATTATGGAGATTTCAAAGCATCGGATCATGTAAACTTTGGAATCGAAAAAGGAAAGCTGGTAGCATTACTGGGACCAAGCGGAAGTGGAAAAACAACCATACTTCGTATGCTGGCAGGATTAGAGAATCCGGACTCAGGAGACATTCTCATTGACGGAAAAAGAATCAATGACATTCCGGCAGCAAAACGAGATATTGGGTTTGTATTTCAAAATTATGCATTGTTTCGATATATGACAGTATTTGATAACATTGCCTTCGGCCTTGAAGTACAAAAGGTACCAAAAGCTCAGATTAAAGAGCGAGTAATGGAACTGATTCAGCTAACAGGACTTTCCGGAATGGAAAAGCGTTATCCAAGTCAGTTGTCAGGAGGACAGAGACAAAGAGTTGCTTTTGCAAGAGCCCTTGCTCCCAATCCACAGGTACTTCTTTTGGATGAACCGTTTGCAGCCATAGATGCGAAGGTAAGAACAGAACTTCGTAACTGGTTGAAAGATATGATACATAAAGTTGGAATTACCAGTATTTTCGTTACCCATGATCAGGATGAGGCAGTAGAAGTAGCAGATGAGATTATCATTACCAATCATGGAAGAATTGAACAGACCGGAACTCCAATGGAAATATATAAGACACCGGAAACCCCGTTCGTAGCACAGTTTATTGGAAAATCTACCGTAGTAAGTCACTATGAACAATTAAATGGATTTGATTCTGTGGCAGGAGCATCTCAGGCAGTAATTCGACCGGAGTTTGTGAGAGTTTCTAAGAGCGGAAGACTAGAACAGTATATGAGTGCGGCAGAAGAAGGTACCGTGGAAGAAGTGGTATTCCGGGGAAATCATTTAGAGCTTACCATTAACATTAAAGGAATTTCCATTAAGGCAGAGCGTTCCTTAGAAAAAGAACCGGTAAGTGTAGGAGAAAAAGTACAGGTATTGATTTATCGATTGTACATTTTTGATGAGAACAGAACTTATCTGATGGAAAACAGCGCAATGCAGGAGAACGATGTATTCTATATCTAGGAGGCAGTTATGAAGATTCAGAACAAGAAAATAATCCATACGGATGTTTTGATTATAGGTGGTGGAACCGCTGGATGTTATGCAGCACTTACCATTCGAGAACAGTCCAATCTGTCGGTTGTAATTGCAGAAAAGGCAAACATCAAACGAAGCGGTTGTCTGGCAGCAGGAGTAAATGCCATCAATGCTTATATCGTAAAGGGACGTAAACCGGAAGATTATGTGGATTATGCAAAAAAAGATGCAGATGACATTGTAAGAGAAGATTTGCTTCTTACCATGTCAGAAGGATTAAACCGTGTTACAGCAAAATTAGAACAATTAGGACTTGTGATTTTAAAGGATGAAAACGGAGAATACGTTGCAAGAGGAAATCGAAATATCAAGATTAATGGAGAAAACATTAAGCCGATTTTAGCAGATGCAGTAAAAGAATTAGAAGATGTAACCGTAATCAATCACTTAAATATCACAGATTACATAGTAAAAGACAATCAGATTTTGGGTGCATTTGGATTTAGTATAGAAGATGGAACTGCTTATGAGATAAGAGCAAAATCAGTGATTTGTGCTACCGGAGGAGCTTCTGGATTATATAAGCCAAATAATCCGGGATTTTCCAGACATAAGATGTGGTATCCACCATTTAATACAGGAGCCGGATATGCCATGGGAATTCGGGCAGGTGCAGAAATGACAACCTTTGAGATGCGTTTCATCGCACTACGATGCAAAGATACCATTGCACCAACCGGAACTATCGCACAGGGTGTAGGAGCAAAACAGGTAAATGCGTTAGGCGAAGTATACGAGAACAAATACGGACTTACCACTTCACAACGTGTATACGGAACAGTAAAAGAAAACTTAGAAGGACGCGGACCGTGTTACCTTCGTACAGAAGGAATTACACCAAAGCAGGATGAGGAGCTGTTAAAGGCATATTTAAATATGGCACCTAGCCAGACCTTAAAGTGGATAGAAGCAGGAAAAAATCCAAGTCAGCAAAATGTGGAAATCGAAGGAACAGAACCTTATGTAGTAGGCGGTCATACAGCCAGTGGTTACTGGGTAGATACCAATCGTCAAAGTACCATTCAGGGATTGTATGCAGCAGGAGATGTGGCAGGAGGATGTCCACAAAAATATGTAACCGGTGCTCTTGTGGAAGGTGAGATTGCAGCAGAAGCTATTGTACATAGCAATAACCAACTTACAAAGCAATACGAAGAACACAAGCTTACGGAACAGGAAGAAGAACAACTTCTTACAGAAAAAGTGCAGGAATATGATAAGATTTTAAATGAAAAGCAGCCGATATTTACAGTAGAACAGTTAGAAGAAGCAATGCAAAAGGTAATGGACACCTATGCAGGCGGAATCGGCAGTCACTATCAGTTCAATGAAAAACAGCTTTCTCTGGCAGAAGAGAAAATCAATCAGATTGAGCAGTTAGCAGAAGGTTTAAGTGCAGAAGATATGCATGAGCTGATGTTCGTATATGAATTAAAAGAACGACTTACCGTATGTAAGGTATTGATTGCACACTTAAGAGCCAGAAAAGAGACCAGATGGCATAGTTTTGCCGAGAATCTGGATTATCCGGAAAAAAGTGATGAATGGTTAAAATATGTAAACTCCCGTATGGAGGATGGAAAGATTCAGATCATATACCGAGATTTGGTAGAGAGAGGAGAACAGTATGAGCATAGTCATTAACCAAAAGAAATGTGTGGGATGCAGAAAATGTATGCAGGTATGTCCAGGAACCTTAATTAAGGCGAATGAGAATGGCAAGGCATACATCAAATACCCAAAAGACTGCTGGGGCTGTGTCTCCTGTGTAAAAGAATGTCAGTTTGATGCCATTGATTTTTATCTTGGTGCCGACATTGGAGGAATGGGAAGTAAGATGAATGTAACAAGTAAAGGGGATATGATTTACTGGAATATTACCAAGTCTTGTGGTGAAAAACAAACCATAGAAATTGATAGAACAAAATCAAACCAATACTAGAAAAAAGGAGAAAAATATGAGCGAATTATCACATCTTGATGAATTAGAAGCAGAAGCCATCTACATCATCCGTGAGGTGGCGGCAGAATGCGAAAAGCCGGTAATGTTATATTCTATTGGAAAGGACAGTTCCGTTATGCTTCATCTGGCACTGAAAGCTTTCTATCCGGAGAAGCCACCTTTTCCGTTTTTACATGTAAACACTACCTGGAAGTTTAAAGAAATGATTGAGTTCCGTGACAAGGTAGCACAAAAATACGGAATCGAAATGTTAGAGTACATTAACCAGGATGGTGTAAAGCAGGGAATCAACCCATTTGATCATGGTTCTGCTTATACCGATATTATGAAAACACAGGCATTAAAACAGGCATTAAATAAATACGGATTTACCGCAGCATTTGGTGGCGGAAGACGTGACGAAGAAAAGTCCAGAGCAAAAGAAAGAATCTTTTCCTTCCGAAACGAAGCACAGGCATGGGACCCGAAAAATCAAAGACCGGAAATGTGGAAGTTATATAACACCAAGATTCATAAGGGTGAAAGTATTCGAGTATTCCCGATTTCCAACTGGACAGAAAAGGATATCTGGCAGTATATTAAACGAGAAAATATTGATATCGTACCATTGTATTTTGCAAAAGAACGTCCGGTAGTATACCGAGATGGAAACATCATTATGGTAGATGATGACAGAATGAGACTTCGTCCGGGAGAAAAAATCGAACATAAGAGTATTCGATTCCGTACCTTGGGTTGCTACCCACTAACCGGAGGTGTAGAGTCCACAGCAACTACTTTGGATGAGATTATAGAAGAAACCTTGAGTGCAGTATCCTCAGAGCGAACCAGCCGAGTAATTGATAATGAAGAGGCAGGAAGCATGGAAAGAAGAAAAAGGGAGGGATATTTCTAAGATGAGTGGATTATTAAAATTTATTACTTGCGGAAGCGTAGACGATGGAAAGTCCACCTTAATCGGACATATTTTGTATGATGCAAAATTGTTATATGCAGATCAGGAAAAAGCATTGGAATTAGACAGTAAGGTAGGAAGTCGTGGAGGAGCTATTGACTATTCTTTATTACTGGATGGACTTATGGCAGAAAGAGAACAGGGAATTACCATTGATGTGGCATATCGTTATTTTACCACAGACAATCGTAGCTTTATTGTAGCCGATACTCCGGGACATGAAGAGTACACCAGAAATATGGCAGTAGGAGCTTCCTTTGCAGACTTAGCGGTTATCTTAGTAGATGCAAAGCAGGGTGTATTGGTACAGACCAGAAGACATGCAAGAATCTGTTCCTTAATGGGAATTCGTTATTTTGTATTTGCAGTAAACAAAATGGATTTGGTAGGATATGATGAAAAACGATTCAAAGAAATCGAAGCACAGATTGCAGAACTTACCAAAGAATTAAAACTTGCAAGTGTAAAAATCATTCCGGTATCAGCAACCGAGGGTGATAACGTTACAGAAAAGTCTCCAAATATGCCATGGTATGAAGGAGAAGCATTGCTTCCGTATTTGGAGCAGGTAGATGTTTCCGAAAAGTCCAAAGAAGAAGGATTTTATCTTCCGGTACAGCGTGTATGCCGACCAAATCATACCTTCCGTGGTTTTCAGGGACAGGTGGAATCGGGAAGCATTCAGGTGGGTGATGTAATTACAACCTTGCCAAGCCGTGAAGAAGCAAAAGTAAAGAGTATTTTAGTAGGGAACAAAGAAAGTCAGAGTGCTGTAAAAGGCAATCCGGTTACCATTCAGTTAGATAAAGAAGTGGATGTTTCCAGAGGATGTGTATTGGTAAATGGAAGTGACCTTCCGGTAAGCAATCACATTGTGGTAACTCTTTTGTGGATGGATGACGAAGAACTTGTTATCGGAAAAGATTATCTGGTAAAATTAGGAACGAGACAAATTCCAGGTGTATTAACTGCAATTAAACATAAAATTGATGTAAATTCCGGTGAATTTATCGAAACAGACCATTTAGTAAAAAATGAAATTGCATTATGCGAGATTTCCTTACAGGAAAACATCGTAGTGGATGTATTCTCTCGTCACAAGACATTAGGAGAATTGATTTTAATTGACAGAATCACCAATATGACCTCTGCCTGCGGTGTAGTAGAAGAAGTAAAGCAGGGACAGGAAGATGGAAACTATTCTTTCGTAGCCGGAGATATTAAGGCAAGAGGTGATGTTTTCGAAGAGTTCTATTACAATATGGAGAGCTTAAATATTGCCAAGGCAAAACCGGTAAAAGACATTTATACCGTAGGTGATACCATTCCGGTTAAGGGAGAAAGCTATCATTACCCGGATAACTTTGATATTTTAGTACTTCGTGATAAAGTAGTAGTAGAAATCAGAGAAGAGAAAGTAGCAGCAATTAAATTGATTTCCGAATACAATTATAGTGGTTATCCATTAGTAAACGGAAGAGGATTTGCAATCGGCGTAGAATCCAAAGAGCAGTATGAAGAATTCCTTGCAGATGTGAAGAAGACAGGAGAAAATCCGGATGCGGAACTTATGGATAAGTGGATGAAGTTTGAAACATATCGTAGCATTACATTCCATGATAATTTCTGGATTATTTAAGGAGGTAACAACAGATGGTAGAATCAGCAGGATTTAATACCTCATTATTACATAGCTGTCAAGAAGGCGATAAAAGTACAGGAGCAACACTGACACCGATTTTTCAGTCCAGTGCGTTCTATCAACCTTCTGCCAGCCAGCATGAAAAGTTATTTCACAATCAGGCACCGGGATATTCTTATACAAGATTAGGAAATCCAACCATTACAGCCTTTGAAGAAAGAATGACAAAGTTAGAAGGCGGTGTGGCTTCTATCGCATGTGCCTCCGGTATGGCAGCATTGACCAATGCACTGTTGAATATTTTACAGGCTGGAGATGAAATTGTCTCCAGTGCCAGCCTGTATGGCGGCAGTATTGATTTGTTTCGGGATTTAGAGGCATTTGGAATACACACCATTTATGTGCGAAATAACGATTGGAAACAGATTGAGGAAAGCATTACAGAAAAAACCAGAGTTATTTTTGCAGAAACCATTGGAAATCCAAGATTAGATGTAACAGATATTCGCTCCTTAAGCGAATTGGCACATAAGCATGGACTTCCACTGATTATGGATAATACCGTTGCTACTGCATATCTGGTAAAACCATTAGAGCTGGGAGCGGATATCGTAATCAATTCCACCTCTAAGTACATCAACGGTCACAGCGATGCCATTAGCGGAGTAATTACCGATGGTGGAAGTTTTAAATGGGATGTAGAAAAATATCCGGGAATGAAAGAATTTAAGAAGTTTGGTAAATTTGCCTATACAGCAAAGCTTCGTAACGGATTATTCCGAAACACCGGAGCATGTATGGCACCACAGACAGCTTATTATAATCTTCTTGGTATAGAGACCTTAGGACTTCGTATGGAGCGAGAGTGTGAAAATGCTTATAAACTTGCGGAATATTTAGATAGTTTAGACGGTATTGAAGTAAATTATCCGGGACTTGCAAAAAGTCCATATCATACAATTGCAAAAGAAGAATTGGTAAGAGGATTCGGAGCGATTCTTACCATTCGTGTAGGAAGTAAGGAACGTGCATTTTCTATAATGGATCAATTAAAGATTCCAATGATTGTTTCAAATATAGGAGATACTAAGTCATTGGTTATCCATCCGGAATCAACATTGAATGTACACAGTACAGAGGAAGAAAAAGAAAGTGCCGGAGTATTTGATGATTTGATTCGAATTAGTGTCGGAATTGAAGATATCGAAGATTTAATTGAAGATTTTAAACAAGCAATCGAAAACAGCAACCAATAAGGTAGGCGATACGAAAGGAGAAATAAGATGGCAGTTGATTATGGAGCATTAAAAAAAGGCGGCTTCATGCGTCAGAAACAAAAAAATAATTTTTCTTTAAGGTTACAGGTGGTAGGAGGAACTCTTACCGCAGAAAACCTTAAAATCATTGCAGAGGTAGCAGAAAAATATGGTGATGGTCATGTTCATCTTACCTCTCGTCAGGGAGTGGAAATTCCATTTATCAAACTTGATGATATTGATGAAGTAAAGGAAGAACTGGCAAAGGGAGACTGTCATCCGGGTGTATGTGGTCCTCGTGTTCGTACCGTTACCGCCTGTCAGGGGTCTGAAATCTGTCCAAGCGGAAATATTGATTCTTATAAAATTGCATTGGAACTGGATAAACGGTATTTTGCAAGAGAATTGCCTCATAAGTTTAAGTTTGGTGTAACAGGATGTCAGAACAACTGCTTAAAGGCAGAAGAAAATGACGTAGGAATCAAAGGAGCACAAATCGTAAACTGGAAAAAAGAAGACTGCATTATGTGCGGTGTCTGTGAGAAGGCCTGTCGTGAAGGTGCCATTACCATTCAGGACGGCAATATCACCCTGGATGAGCAAAAATGTAATAACTGCGGAAGATGTGTAAAGTCATGTCCAACCGATGCATGGGAAGGAACTCCGGGATTTATGGTATCCTTCGGAGGAACTTTCGGAAATCATATCAGTGAAGGAAAGTCTTTACTTCCTGTTATTACAAGTGAAGAACAGTTGTATCGTGTAACAGATGCAGCAATTCAGTTCTTTGATGACTATGCAAATCCGGGAGAAAGATTTAAGTTTACCATTGACAGAGTAGGCGTTGACAAATTAGAAAAAGTATTGAAGGAGGCATATAATGGCTGATTATGTAATTGATGAAAGAGTAGATATTACCGATGTGGTTTGCCCAATGACCTTTGTAAAGGCAAAAGTGGCAATGGAAGAATTGGAAATTGGTCAGGTACTTGCAGTTACCATGAATGATGGTGAGCCGGTACAGAACGTACCAAGAAGTTTTAAAGAAGAAGGTCAGCAGATTTTAAAACTGATTGATAATGAAAACGGAACTTATGATTTGATAGTGAAAAAGTTAGAAGACTAGAGGTGAAAAAATGGCAGCAAGAGTAAATCAAGAGCAGTTTGAGACAGAAGTGTTAAAAAGTGCAATCCCGGTATTAGCCGAGTTTTATTCAGATTCTTGTATTCCTTGCAAGCAATTATCCCCGATTTTAGGAGATATCGAAGATGACTATGAAGATAAGGTGAAAGTAGTAAAAATCAATGTAAACTTTGATAGTGATCTTGCAGCACAATATGAGGTAATGGCATCTCCCACAATCTTATTTTTCAAGGATGGTGCAGAAGTAAAACGGACACGCGGTCTGGTAAAAAAAGAAGAATTGGAAACAATTA
>ERZ1034984.641-NODE-641-length-38032-cov-8.695000_pt1 | contig 38032 bp, 38 predicted proteins | sample MGYA00520589_ERZ1034984 | MGnify/ENA primary metagenome ERZ1034984 (study PRJEB33766, sample SAMN09781790) | gut metagenome | biome: gut microbiome | host: Homo sapiens | place: Madagascar | study: EMG produced TPA metagenomics assembly of the PRJNA485056 data set... | reverse complement strand
TATGAATACAGTGAAGGAGGATATTCGACAAATCAAATAGAAGATTATTTTGATATGATTATTGCGCAAAAAAAGAAATTAGAGGATAGATTAAGTATATGTGATACGCAAATTGGCATTTTAAATGAGAGAATTTCATGTACCATGAATGAGAGCATTGATTGTAATAAATTATTGGATGAGCTATATCAAGACAGTACTTTACTTGGAATGGCACAATTATGGGAGAATATGCAAAGTGATTTTGAGATTGAATATGAACGACTGAAATTACAAAAAGTCAATATAGGCGATAAAATAGAAAAATGTAAAGAAGCTATAAAAGCAGTTGAATATTCAAATTATTATGATATTGCTGTAAAAAAAGATACTATTCAAGATTTACTGAAGGAACAGGAAGAAATTAGAAAGACATTAAAAGAGTATTTGGAATTGTTGAGTTATGATTCTGTTGAAATTATGAACCTCGAACAATCTTTGCGAGAAAATATTACAAAAAATAGTTGCCTGATCGAAGTCTTACAACAAATATGTGAAGAAAATGGTGCTCGAAAATACTATGAGCACTATATGGAGAAAAGTAAACAATTAAAAAAAGAAGAAGCTCAAAAAAAGATAATAGATGACAAAATTATACGACAGAAAAAATCGGTGGAGACTGTTAAAAATGGTCTTCAAATAGCGTTGGCAGAGTATTTTGGACAATCTTCTATGGATGAAATTTATCAAAAAATAGATGCACATGATGTTATGAAACATTTACGTTACGAACTTTCTTTTAATGATAATCAAAAAGGTGAGTTAGTAATTCATGCTATGGAAAACATAGATGAAAATACGGAGGATTCTAATTATCGACCAGAAATTTATTTTAGCACTGCTCAGTTAAATACTGTTGCATTTAGTTCTTTTTTTAGTAGAGCGCTTAATTCATTTTCCAAGCTGCCTATACAATCTATTTTTATAGATGATCCTATTGGTAGTTATGATGATATGAATGCATTAGGATTTGCTGATTTGATACGTAGCTTATTAGAAAATTCAAAGTGCCAGATTATAATGTCGACTCATGATGAAACAATTTTCAAGATTTTACAAAGAAAATTGGATAACAGGTATTATAGTTCTTGTTTTATAGAATTACCTTATGGCAATGGTATAAAATGGGAAATTTAAAAATGAGGTGAAGTGAGTATGGAATTATACCATGCAAGTAAAGAAATCGTTCAATATCCCGAAATACGAAAAGCAAAATACACAAAAGATTTTTCATGGGGATTTTATTGTACGAATAATATGCAGCAGACTATACGATGGGCAAATCGAGGTGCAGGCGAGCCTATAATTTGAAGTAAATGAAAACTTGAATATTTTAAGATTTTCAGAAATATCGGATGAGTGGTTGGATTTTATTGCATTATGCAGGAGTGGAAAAACACATAACTATGATATTGTAGAGGGGCCTATGGCGAATGATACTGTCTGGAACTATGTAAATGACTTTCTGGCAGGACGAATTAATAGAAAACAGTTTTGGGCTTTGACTGAATTCAAATATCCGACCCACCAGATTAGTTTTCATACATTGTCAGCACTTGATTGTTTAAAGTATGTGAAAAGTGAGATAATCTATGACTGAAAAAGAACGAAACGATTACTTTTATGTGTGCTCTCTCATTGAGTACATTGCGAGAGAAACTTTGAATCATCGAAGTGATATTGTTAAGACAATAGGAAAAGAAGGCATAGAAAAACTTTTGCATGATGCGGAAGTAGATCATTGTCTTAGCTTTGAACAGGTAGGTGATGAAGTTATTTCTTATTATGGAATAGAGCAGGGAAATTTTGATACTGTAACTGGCTGCAAATATTACGTGCCAAGTTTTTTGGATATTGGAAAACTCTATAGTATTATGATAGAGGACTGTGCAAATTCTGGGGAAGAAGTACAGGAATTATTAAAAATATTTTCTTCTTTTATTAATGATGAAATATCAAATTTTAATACAGATTTATATTATCAAAATCCAGACTATCTTGAATGGTCGTACCGTGAAGGAAAGTTATTGGATTAAAAGATACCGTATTTTGATAGCAAGAAAAATTTTCTCATCATGACACCTTGAACCCCCTGTTTATTTATGTTAAAATTAAAAAGTTTCAAAAATTCAATTAACAACTACCTGACCATGTTTCACACAGTTTTTCAAATGATTTTATACTGTGAAAAGACATGGTCATACTTAAGATAAAGAGGTATATATCCTCACATTAAAAGGAGATTACAAACACAATGGCAATGAGTCCGATGATGCAGGAATACTGCAAAACAAAGGAAAAATATAAGGATTGTGTGCTTTTTTACAGGCTGGGTGACTTTTACGAGATGTTTTTTGATGATGCGCTTCTTGTATCTAAAGAACTGGAACTGACACTGACCGGAAAGGACTGCGGACTGGAAGAACGTGCGCCGATGTGCGGGATTCCGTTTCATGCATCCGAAGTGTATATCAAACGCCTGATCGAAAAAGGGCATAAGGTTGCGATCTGTGAGCAGGTAGAAGACCCAAAGAAAGCAAAGGGACTTGTAAAGCGTGAAGTTATCCGAGTGGTGACACCGGGAACAACGCTGGATGCCACATCACTGGATGAATCCAAAAACAACTATCTGATGTCGATCGTCTCACTCGAAGATCATTTTGGCTGTGCCATTGCAGATATTACGACTGGTGACTGTTTCCTCACTGAGGTAGACAGACCACAGAAACTGCTTGACGAGATCAACAAATTCGTTCCGGCAGAAATTATCTGTAATGACGCCTTTTTTATGAGCGGAGTTGATACAGAAGATTTAAAAGAACGTCTGAGAATCTGCATCTTTCCTCTGGATAACTGGTATTTTGATGACAGCCTTTGCCAGCGTACTCTGAAAGACCATTTTCATGTAAATACACTGGAAGGACTGGGACTGCAGGATTATGACAGCGGCGTGATCGCAGCAGGTGCTTTGTTCCAGTATCTTAACGAGACGCAAAAAACAGCGCTGTCACATATGGCAACGATCCACCCGTATACCGCAGATAAATTTATGCTGATTGACAGTTCTACAAGACGAAATCTTGAACTTGTAGAAACACTTCGCGAAAAACAGAAACGTGGATCCCTTCTGTGGGTTCTGGACAAGACAAAGACAGCAATGGGTGCCCGTACACTGCGTGGATATGTAGAGCAGCCACTGATCGATGCCCAGGAGATCAACCGGAGACTGGCAGCAGTGGAAGAACTGACACAGAAACCGATGCTCCGCGAAGAAATCAGAGAATACTTAAACCCGATCTATGATCTTGAGCGACTGGTCAGCCGTATCAGCTATCAATCTGCAAATCCGAGAGATATGGTTTCTTTTGCATCTTCGCTTGAAATGCTTCCGTTTATTCGTCAGATCCTGAAAGATTTCGAAGCGCCTGTCCTGAAGCAGATCTATGAAGATATGGATCCGCTGGAAGATGTGACGGATCTGATCAAACGTGCAATCGTAGAAGATCCGCCGCTTGCACAGAAAGACGGAGGTATCATCCGGGAGGGCTTTAATGCGGATGTTGATAAATACCGTCGTTCCCGTACAGACGGCAAGAAATGGCTTGCAGAACTTGAAGCAAGAGAAAAAGAACGCACCGGCATCAAAAACCTTAAGATCAAATATAACCGTGTATTCGGCTATTCTCTGGAAGTAACCAATTCATTCAAAGACCAGGTCCCGGATAATTATGTCCGTAAGCAGACACTGGCAAATGCAGAGCGTTACATCACGCAGGAACTGAAAGATCTGGAAGACCTGATCCTTGGCGCGGAAGACCGCCTCTATGCCCTGGAATATGAACTGTTTGCTGATGTAAGAGAAAAAGTCGGACAGGAAGTTGTACGTATCCAGAAGACCGCAAAAGCAGTTGCAGCGCTCGACGTATTTGCTTCACTTGCACTTGTGGCAGAACGCAACAATTTCGTGAAACCAAAGATCAACGAGAATGGTGTCCTTGACATCAAAGGCGGACGCCATCCGGTTGTTGAGCAGATGATTGAAAATGACATGTTCATTGCGAACGATACATATCTGGACAATCAGAAAAAGCGTGTTTCTGTCATTACGGGACCGAATATGGCAGGTAAATCTACATATATGCGTCAGACTGCACTGATCGTTCTGATGGCGCAGATCGGAAGTTTTGTTCCGGCGGAAAAAGCAAATATCGGAATCGTAGACCGGATTTTTACCCGTGTCGGGGCTTCTGATGATCTTGCAAGCGGTCAGAGTACTTTTATGGTAGAGATGACAGAGGTTGCAAATATTCTCCGTAATGCTACCGCAAAGAGTCTTCTGATCCTCGATGAGATCGGACGTGGTACAAGTACATTTGACGGACTTGCCATTGCCTGGGCAGTGATCGAACACATCAGCAATACAAAGCTTTGCGGTGCGAAGACTCTTTTTGCGACACACTATCACGAACTGACCGAGCTGGAAGGCAAGATTCCGGGAGTGAACAACTACTGTATTGCAGTCAAAGAAAAGGGCGACGATATTGTTTTCCTTCGAAAGATTGTCAAAGGCGGCGCTGACAAGAGTTATGGTATTCAGGTTGCCAAGCTGGCAGGCGTTCCGGATTCTGTTATCAGCCGCGCAAAGGAGCTGGTAGAGGAACTGAGCGACGCAGACATTACAGCTGCCGTTAAAGATCTGACCGCTCCGAAGAAAAAGCAGAAAATCATGTATGATCAGGTGGACATGGCACAGATGTCGCTTTTTGACACCGTGCAGGACAATGATATCGTAGATGAAATCCGTGATCTTGATATGACACATCTGACACCGATGGAAGCTATGAATATTTTATATAATTTACAGAACAAGATCAAAAATCGCTGGTAAAAGGGCAGGGTGATCGTTACTGTTCACTCCGTTCATAGTAACGGACAATCTGCCATATGGAGGGTGCTTTGAAAAAAATCGCAGTTTTAGATCAGAACACAATTGACAAGATTGCTGCCGGAGAGGTAGTGGAGCGTCCATCTTCGGTTGTAAAAGAACTGGTAGAGAATGCTATAGATGCCGGAGCAACGGCTGTGACTGTGGAGATCACAGATGGCGGAAAAAAGCTGATCCGCATCACAGATAATGGATCCGGAATGGAATCTGAGCAGATTCCGCTTGCATTTTTGCGTCATGCGACAAGTAAAATTGAAAAGGTCGAAGATTTGGAGCACATTGCATCGCTGGGGTTTCGTGGTGAGGCACTTTCCAGTATTGCAGCTGTTTCACAGGTAGAACTGATCACAAAAACTCCTTCAGATATCAGCGGTTCCCGTTATGTGATTGAAGGTGGGAAGGAAATTGCGCTGGAAGAGCTCGGAGCGCCGGAAGGAACGACGTTTCTTGTGCGAAATCTTTTTTACAATACACCGGCGAGAAGTAAATTCCTGAAATCAGATATGACAGAAGCAAATTATATCCATACGCTGATGGAACAGCTTGCCCTGTCGCATCCGGAGATTTCGTTTAAATATATTCAGAACAAACAGGTCAAACTGCATACATCCGGAAATTACAGTGTGAAAGATGTAATATACAGCGTGTATGGCAGGAAAATTGCAAAAGCTCTTCTGGATGTAAACTATGAAAATTCTTTTATGAAAGTAGAGGGATTTGTAGGAAAACCGGAGATCGCCAGAGGAAACCGCAGCTTTGAGAATTATTATATCAATGGACGCTATGTAAAAAACAATATCATCACAAAGGCTATTGAAAATGCATACAGAGGCTTTCTGATGCAACATAAATTTCCATTTGTTTCATTGCGCATGGAGATGGAGGGAAATGATCTCGATGTCAACGTACACCCGGCGAAAAGAGAGGTACGCTTTGCCAGAGAACAGGAAGTTTATGATGCAGTGTATGATATGGTACGCAGTGCACTGACCAGAAGGGAAATGATACCGAAAGTATCTGTAGACAGTACTCCTGCAAAAACAGAAACAAAAGAAGAAAAAATCACCCGTGCTGCGGTACCGGAACCGTTTGAAACGAAACGCCGTGAAGAAATGTACCCGAACACGGTGAGAAAGCCAGAAGTACAGGCAAGTTTAAATCCAAAGCCGGAAGTACAGGCAAACTTAAATCCAAAGCCGGAAGCAAGGGATGGCTTAAATGAAAGAACGGAAATACGAAAGCCTCTTTCTCAGAGTACCCCATCCGGAACACTTGTCCGTGAACCGGCAGCAGAATACAGCCCCGCATTCTCTAGGGCAGAAGAAGAAATGTTCAGTGGTACACTTCGTGAAAACCAGAAACTGGATGAAGAGAAGAAGCTGACAGAGTTAAAGCCGACAGAGTTAAAACAGACAGAAGAGCCGGAGAAGAAACAGGCGCCTCCGCAGCAGCTTGAGCTTTTTGAAGAGAAACTTCTTGCACCGGAATCCAGAAGCCGTATCCGCGTGATCGGACAGATTTTTGATACTTACTGGCTGGTGCAGTTTGAAGATAATTTTTATATCATCGATCAGCACGCGGCACACGAAAAAGTATATTATGAGCGCATGGTGAAACAGTTCCGTGAACATTCCATCGATTCGCAGTATCTGAGTCCGCCGATGATCGTTACTTTAAGTATGCAGGAAGAAGAAGTACTGAATTCAAATAAAGACTATTTTGAACAATTCGGTTTTGAAATTGAGAATTTCGGTGGTCGAGAGTATCGTATCAGCGCCGTTCCGTCGAACCTTTATGGGCTGACGGAGGAAGATCTGTTTCTGGAGATGCTTGACAATCTTTCTGGTAACAACAGCACAGATGCGTTGGATATTTTTGCATCAAAACTTGCTACTATGGCATGCAAAGCAGCAGTAAAAGGCAATCATGCGATGTCTTTTGAAGAAGCGGAAAAGCTGATCGACGAGCTTCTGACACTGGATAATCCGTATCATTGTCCGCACGGACGTCCGACAATCATTGCGATGACGCGCACAGAACTGGAAAAGAAATTTAAAAGAATTGTATAAAAATACAGGAGCAGTTATGAAAAGACCTTTAATTGTCCTTACCGGACCGACGGCAGTGGGAAAAACAAGCCTGTCTATCTCACTTGCAAAGGCGGTGAATGGGGAAATTATTTCTGCGGATTCCATGCAGGTATATAAAAGAATGGATATCGGCTCGGCAAAGATCCGTAAGGAAGAAATGCAGGGCGTGGAGCATTATCTGGTGGATGTACTTGAACCGGAAGAGGAATTTCATATTGTGAAATTTCAGGAGATGGCAAAAGCTGCCATGGAAGAAATCTATGCAAAAGGAAAAGTACCGATTCTTGTCGGCGGAACCGGATTTTATATTCAGGCAGTAACAAGAGATATTGATTTTACAGAGGCGCAGCAGGAAGATACCTACCGTGCCGAACTGGAAAAGCTGGCAGAAGAAAAAGGTGCCGAGTATCTTCATGAGCGTCTTCGCGAGGTCGATCCGGCGAGTGCCGAGTCGATTCATGCCAATAATGTCAAACGTGTGATCCGGGCACTGGAATTTTATCATCAGAACGGAACACCGATTTCTGAACATAATGAAGAACAGAAAAAACAGGTAAGCCCATATAATCTTGCCTATTTTGTGCTGAATGCTCCACGTGAAATTTTATATGAGAGAATTGACAGGCGCGTGGATCAGATGCTGGAAGAAGGTCTGGTAAAAGAAGTCGAAGAGCTTAAGCGAGAAGGCTGCCATCGTGGAATGGTTTCCATGCAGGGACTTGGTTATAAGGAAATCCTTGCGTATCTGGAAGGAGAATATTCGCTGGAAGAAGCAGTGCGCATTCTGAAACGCGACACCAGACATTTTGCGAAGCGGCAGCTTACCTGGTTCCGAAGAGAGTCTGATGTGATCTGGGTAGATAAAGAGAAATTTGACTGGGATGAAAAAGAAATCCTGAAATATATGAAACACATTTGTGAGGAAAGGAAGATCGTTTAGTATGAAAGAACTTTATGAACAGCTTGGGATTTCTTCTCAGGTATATGATTTTGGGGCAGAGATCGAGGAATCTCTGAAGGAACGTTTTGAGCAGTTTGATAAAACAGCAGAATACAATCAGCTTAAAGTGCTGATGGCAATGCAGAAAAATAAAGTAAGCGCAGAGTGTTTTCAGTCTTCTTCCGGTTATGGATATGATGATTTTGGAAGAGATACCCTGGAGAAAGTCTATGCGGACACCTTCCATACAGAAGCCTGTCTGATCCGTTCACAGATTACCTGTGGTACACATGCACTTGCAATTGCACTTTTTGGAAATCTCCGTCCAGGTGATGAACTTCTTGCACCGGCAGGAAAACCATATGATACTCTGGAAGAGGTAATTGGAATCCGTCCATCCAGAGGTTCTCTTGCAGAATATGGTGTAACCTACAGACAGGTTGATCTGAAAGAAGACGGAACATTCGATTATGATGCGATTCGTGCAGCTATCAATGAAAAAACAAAACTTGTCGAAATTCAGCGTTCAAAAGGTTATCAGACAAGACCGTCATATTCTGTAAAACAGATTGGAGAACTGATCTCTTTTGTCAAGAGTATCAAGCCGGATGTGATCTGTATGGTTGACAACTGCTACGGAGAATTTGTAGATACAGTAGAACCGAGTGATGTAGGTGCAGACATGATCGTTGGTTCACTGATCAAAAATCCGGGAGGCGGACTTGCACCGATCGGTGGTTATATTGCAGGAACAAAAGAATGCGTGGAAAATGCAGCAACACGTATGACCTGTCCTGGACTTGGCATGGAAGTCGGAGCATCTCTTGGTGTAAATCGCTCTTTCTATCAGGGATTTTTCCTTGCTCCAATGGTGACGAAGGGTGCATTAAAGGGTGCTGTATTTGCAGCAAATATTTATGAAAAACTTGGTTTCCCGGTTGTTCCGAACGGAAGCGAGCCACGTCAGGATATCATTCAGGCAGTGACTTTGGGCACGCCGGAAGGGCTGATTGCATTTTGCAAAGGTATTCAGGCAGCAGCACCGGTAGACAGTTATGTAGATCCGGAACCGTGGGATATGCCGGGATATGACAGTCAGGTAATCATGGCGGCAGGTGCTTTTGTGCAGGGATCTTCAATCGAACTTTCTGCAGACGGTCCGGTAAAACCGCCATATGCAGTTTATTTTCAGGGTGGACTGACATGGGAGCATGCAAAACTCGGTGTACTGATGTCTTTACAGAAGCTTGTTGATGCAAAGATTGTAACACTTCCCTGACAGGGAAAAGGAGAAAGTATGAACGAAAATCCGCAGGTGATCGTTGTTGGCGGCGGCGCATCAGGACTGACCGCGGCAATTGTGGCGGCACAGAACGGTGCAACCGTAACTGTTCTTGAACAGAATGAAAATCCGGGTCGTAAAATCTGTGTGACCGGAAACGGCCGCTGTAATCTGACCAATAAAGATATGCGTCCGGAAATTTTTCGTGGAGAACACCCGGAAATTGTACAAAACGTTTTAAAACAGTTTTCCATGGAAGATACACTGGAGTTTTTTGGACAGATGGGTGTGGCTTTTACTGACCGTAATGGATGGATTTATCCCAGAAGTAATCAGGCAAAATGCATTCCGGAACTGATGCTTTTGAAAGCGCGCTCTCTGAAAGTAAAAATTAAAACAAGAGAAAAAGTGAAGGATGTTTATCAGCAAAATGGCAGATGGAAAGTGCAGACCGAAGGATGGACCTATGAAGGTGACAGGGTAATACTGGCGAATGGTTCCAGTGCTTCACAGGTCCCAGGTTCTGACGGAAGCGGATATGCGATTGCAGAGAAGCTCGGACACCGTATCATCAAGCCGCTGCCGGCCCTTACAGGACTGCGCTGCAGGGGAAATGCTTTTTCTGCCTGGGCAGGCGTGCGTACGGAGGGTGAAGTGACCCTGCTTCTGGATGGAAAGCCGTTTTGTAAAGAACGGGGCGAAATTCAGCTTACGGACTATGGCATTTCGGGAATTCCGGTCTTTCAGCTAAGCAGATATGCAGTCCGTGCATTGGCAGAAGGCAAAATAGCAGAACTTTCTGTTAATTTTTTCCCGGAGTATACGACGGAAGACCTGGCGAAACTGCTGAATAAACGAAGAGAACTTTGTCCGTATCAGTCAGATGCAGAACTTCTTGTAGGACTTCTGCCGGACAAACTGATCCGTGCTTTTCGCAAACAAAAGGATCTGATTCAGACGCTGACTTCATACAGACTGACGGTCAGAGAAAGCACCGGACTGGAACAGGCCCAGGTTTGCTCCGGTGGTGTCGACACAACTCAGGTAAATGAGGAAACACTTGAATCACATATCCATAAAGGCCTGTATCTGGCAGGAGAACTTCTGGATATTGATGGCCCGTGTGGTGGCTATAATCTGCAGTGGGCATGGTCAAGCGGCGCGGTAGCCGGCTTACACAGTGCGAGGGAGAAGTTATGATACGTATTACACAGTTAAAACTTCCTGTCGATCACAGGCAGGAGCAGTTACGAAAAAAAATAGCCAGAACTCTGAAATGTGGGGAAGATACTTTTTCTTATGAAATTGTACGTCAGTCACTGGATGCCCGTCATAAAGACGATAAAAAATTTGTTTATACAGTAGATGTGAGTACTCCGGCAGAAAAGAAAATGCTTCGCAAAAACAGAGATAAAAATGTGACTTTCTTTGAGAAAAAAGAATATTGTTTTCCGAAACCAGGGGAGGAGGTTCTGAAGAATCCTCCGGTAGTTGTCGGAAGCGGTCCGGCAGGCCTTTTTTGTGCGTGGTATCTCGCGAGAGCCGGTTATCGTCCGCTGGTACTGGAACGCGGACAGGAGGCACAGAAGCGTAAGAAAACGGTTGATCGTTTCTGGAAAGATGGGATTCTTGATCCGGAGTCCAATGTACAGTTTGGAGAAGGCGGCGCAGGAACGTTTTCTGATGGAAAGCTGAATACGTTGGTAAAAGATCCGAACGGACGTAATCATGAGGTGCTGAAACGCTTTGTGGAGGCGGGAGCACCGCAGGAAATCGTATATCAGCAGAAACCGCACCTCGGAACAGATGTGCTGATCGGGATTGTTGAGACCATGCGCCATCAGATTGAAGAAATGGGCGGGGCGTTCCGTTTTGAATCAAAAGTAACAGACCTTTGTATGGAAAAAGGACGGCTTTGTGCTGTGGAAATTAATGACAAAGAAAAAATACCGGCGGAGGTCTGTGTACTTGCACTTGGACACAGTGCCCGCGATACTTTTTCCATGATTCACAGACGCGGGATCTTTATGCAGCCGAAATCTTTTGCGGTAGGACTTCGTATAGAGCATCCTCAGAAAATGATCAATATGGATCTTTATGGCGAAGAAGAAAACGAAGCGCTGGGAGCAGCCAGCTATAAAGTGACCCATACCTGTGAGAATGGCAGAGGTGTCTATTCGTTCTGTATGTGTCCGGGAGGTTATGTAGTCAATGCGTCCTCAGAAGAAGGAATGCTTGCAGTCAACGGGATGAGCTATCGGGCACGTGACAGCAAAAATGCCAACAGTGCGCTGATCGTTACTGTTTCACCGGAAGATTTTCCGGAGGAAGGTGTTCTGGGAGGCATTACTTTTCAGAGAAATCTGGAAAAGGCAGCATGGGAACTTGGAAAAGGCAGAATCCCGGTACAGCTTTTCGAAGATTTTAAAGAACACAGGAAAAGTACGGAATTTGGCGAGGTTGTGCCACAGATGAAAGGGGCATATGTCCTTGCAGATGTCCGTTCGATTCTTCCGAAAGAAATAGGAGATTCCATTGAAGAAGGTGTGACTGCATTTGGCAGAAAGATAAAAGGTTTCGACCGGCCGGATGCACTTTTGAGCGGCATCGAAAGCCGTACGTCTTCTCCTGTGCGTATTGTGCGGGACAGACAGGGGTGTGCAAATATTGAGGGAATTTACCCCTGTGGTGAAGGTGCCGGATATGCGGGAGGTATTACTTCTGCGGCTATGGACGGGATAAAAACTGCTGAATTCATATGTGAAAAATTTAAGAATTTTTAGGAGGGAGTGTACATCTCCCTCTTTTTATGCTAGAATAATCTTTGATTCTTTTGAAATTCTGTCACAGAGAGCGGCAGGTAAATCAAATGAACCATACGATCAAAGAAATGCCGGAATCACAGAGACCCTATGAGAAGTGTATACGGGAAGGCGAAGGTTCTTTAAGCGACAGCGAGCTTCTGGCAGTGATACTCCGGACAGGAACCAGAGGAAGCAATTCACTGACTCTGGCAAATGATATTTTAAAACACATGGAGCAGTCTTCTTATCCGGGACTTCCGGGAATCATTCACAGTTCACTTCCTGAACTGCGCAGGATTCATGGAATAGGTGCCGTCAAGGCAGTTCAGCTAAAATGTATCGGGGAACTGTCGAAGCGGATTGCCAGTGAGGCCGCGAGGCCTATGCTGGATTTCAAAAATCCGGATTCGATTGCTGCGTATTATATGGAGCAGCTCCGTCATCAGGAGCAGGAAGTGATGATCTGCATGATGCTGGATAATCAGAACCATCTGCTTGGTGATACGGTGCTGTCTAAGGGAACCGTCAATGCAACGCTGATCACTCCGAGAGAAGTTTTTCTGGAAGCTCTGCGTTATCATGCGGTCAACCTGATACTGATTCACAATCATCCGGGAGGAAATCCATCCCCCAGTGTATGCGACAAAGAAATCACAGAGAGAATCAGTCAGGCGGGTGAGATGCTTGGCATCTGTCTGCTGGATCATATTATCATCGGTGATCAGAGATACGTAAGCTTCAGAGAACAGGGACTGTTGGACGAATATCCGGTATGAAGGGATTGTTTTATGCTTTTAAGAAAAACATACGGAATAGATCTGGGAAGCAGCAGCATTAAAGTCTATTCCTTTTTTAAAAACAAAAGTTACATGGAAAAGAACATGCTTGCATCAAAGGGACGCAGGATTATCGCCGTGGGCAATGAAGCATACGATATGTTTGAAAAAGCACCTGCTGATATCGTAGTTAATTCGCCGATGGCTTTTGGTATGATTGCCAATCTGGAACTGCAGGAGATCGCACTGTACAGTATGATGAAAAAGATCGACCGTTTTCTCGGTATCGGTTCCGATATGTTTTTTTCGGTACCGCTTGATATGACGGCTATCGAAAAAAGAGCATACTATCATGTGGCAAACGGACACTGGCTCCGTCAGAACAAAGTCTATATGGTAGAGGCACCGATCGCAGATGCGATTGCCATGGGAGTGGATCTTAATAAAAATGCAGGAAGCATGATTGTTAATATCGGCGCACAGAGTACGCAGTTTTCGGTTATTACTGACGGTAAGATCATCATTGCCAGGAAGATTCCGATCGGTGGCAGGCAGATGAATGAGGCAATCTGCAATGAGATACGTAAGCGCTACAATCTTCAGATCGGTACGCGTACAGGAAAACGTCTGAAACTTGCGATGGGACGTCTGAATGATCAGCGTAAGGATGCGCGTAAAGTCGTTGGTATCGACGGAATATCCGGCCTTCCCAGAGAAGAAGTAATCTCCGGATATGTGGTCAATGCAGGGATCATGAACTGCGTCAATGAGATTGCGGCAGAGATGAAGACTTTTCTTGAACGTATTCCTCCGCAGATTTCCTATCACATTGCGCGCGAGGGGATTTTCCTTACAGGAGGAAGTACAAAGATTCCATACATAGATAATTATCTTGCAAGTTACACCGGCTTTTCGTTTAAGCTTTCAGATCTTTACGAAAAAGCAACGGTCACGGGATTGGAAAAAATCATCCGTGACCGTGACATGATGAAGTGGGCTCAGCCCGTAAAACAACGTAAATTATGATCTTTTAGGGGTATGATACATGAAAAACCTGAAAAAAAAGTTTCGGTTTCGTATACATTTAAAAAGTAAACATCTGCTTGTTATTATGACGCTTTTCTGTGGCAGTACGATTGTTGCCACACTGGCATCCGGTATTACGGCAGCTCCGTTTCAGGAGGCCGCCGGAGCAATTGTAGTTCCTTTCGAAAAGAGTATCACTACGATTGGTGTATGGCTTACTGATCTTAACAGGGCATTTAAGGACAAGCGGGATCTTGTAGATGCAAATAAGGAACTTCAGAATACGGTAGATACGCTGACAGAGCAGAATAATATTCTGATTCAGAATCAGTCTGAGCTTACACGGCTTCAGGAACTGTATAAGCTGGATGAAGAGTATTCCGATTATCCCAAAATTGCGGCAAGGATCATTTCGAAAGATCCGGGCAACTGGTATGATACATTTATGATCAATAAAGGAAGTAAAGACGGAATACGTGTAGACAATAATGTTATTGCCGGAAAAGGTCTGGTTGGTATTGTCACTGAGGTCGGCAGCAACTGGGCAACTGTCCGTTCGATCATTGACGACAGCAGTAATGTAAGCGCAATGACTGTCGGTACCGATGATACCTGCGTAGTCGAAGGTGATCTGGAACTGATCGATGAGGGTAAACTGCGTTTTACACAGCTTTATGACAAAGAAGATAAAGTAACAGCAGGAGAACGGATTGTTACTTCAAATATCAGCGAAAAGTATGTTGAGGGACTTTTTATCGGATATGTCAGTGAGATCTCACTGGATTCCAATAATCTGACAAAGACAGGTACACTTGTTACACCTGTTGATTTTCAGCATCTCAAAGATGTGTTTGTAATTACCGTAAATAAACAGGATTCCATAGAGGAAGGAGAACAGTAATGAGAAGCAAGTTTGTTTTGCTTTTGACGACAGTTGTCTGTTTTCTGATCCAGTCGACTGTGCTGCATCTGATTTCTATTGGTTCGATCACACCTAATCTGCTGCTGATTCTCTGTGTTTCCATGGGACTTATGAGAGGACGTAAAGTGGGTTTGTGGACAGGTTTTTTCAGCGGTTTTCTGATAGATCTGTTTTATGGCTCTGTATTTGGTTTCTATGCACTGATCTATATGTATGTCGGCTTTTTCAGCGGTTACACATTTCGTATTTATTATGATGACGACATTAAAGTGCCGATCGTGCTGACAGTGATCATGGATACATTCTATAATCTTGCTGTATATGGACTGCAGTTTCTGCTCCGTGGAAGACTGGGGCTGGGTACATATTTTACAAGAATCATTGTTCCGGAGGTTTTTTACACAGTGTTCCTTACTGTGATCGTGTATCGGATCTTTCACTATATTAACTATCATTTCATGAGCGCAACAAGGAAAGAAAGTGAGTCTATTTGGGTACTAAAATAAAAAAACTATTCAAAAAAATTCAGTTAAAGAGAACATCTGTACTTCTTCTTGTGTTTTTTCTTATGGCATTTGTACTGATCAGACAGTTATTTAATCTCCAGATCATTCAGGGAGAAAACTACATCGATGAGTTTCAGACAAGAACGACCAAGACGCGTGTGCTTAAGAGCACCCGTGGAAATATTTATGACAAAAACAATAAGCTGATCGCGTCAAATGTTCTGTCGTATTCTCTTACATTTGAGGACAACGGAACGTATGATACAACAAGGGAAAAAAACCTTACACTGAACGGGGTTGCATATAAAGTATTGAAAATTCTTGCATCCAACGGAGATTCGCTGTCTAATTCCTTCCATATCCAGCTGGATAAAGAAGGAAATTACAGTTTTGACGTAGATGAGGGATTTACTCTGAACCGATTCCGGGCGGATATTTATGGTCATGCATTGATCGATGATCTGACGGAAGATGAGGCAAATGCCACGGCAGATGAGATGATGAATTACCTTACCGGAAGTAAGGGCTTTTCTATCGTTCTTTACGGAGATAATGCTTATACGGATGCAGAACTGGAGCAATATGGTCTTCCGAAAGAACTTACGAAGCAGGAAATCCTGAATATTGCTATCATGCGTTATGAGCTCAGCACAAACAGTTTTCAGAAATATATGGCAGTTACGATCGCGACCAATGTCAGTGAAAGTACAGTTGCTGCTGTAATGGAAAATCAGAATGAATTACAGGGTATTGATGTGCTGGAAGATTCTGTCCGTCAGTATGTAGATGATGACAGTATGGGACCTCTTCTTGGTTATACCGGACGTGCATCATCAGAAGAGCTGGAAAGCCTCAAAAAACAAAATGCAGATTATTCCAATGATGCGATCATTGGTAAAGCCGGCATCGAACAGTATATGGAACTTCAGCTGCAGGGCAAAGACGGTCAGGAAACAGTTACAGTCGACAACCTCGGTAAAGTACTTAAGATTGACAATGCTACAACCGTAGAACCTGTTGCCGGAAATGATGTCTATCTTTCTGTGGATTCTGACTGGCAGAGTGCAATTTATCAGATTCTGAAACAGCGTGTGGCAGGTATCCTTCTGAACAAGATCGAGGCAGTCAAAGAATATGATTATGAAGGTGAAAATGATGCCAGCCGGATCATCATTCCAATTTATGATGTTTACAATGCACTGATTTCAAACAGCGTAATTGATATTGATAAATTCAGTGACGAGAAAGCCTCCGATACAGAAAAAAATCTTTATGCCAAATTTCAACAAAAGCAGCAGGAAGTTTTTGATACAATAACTAACAGGCTGACAAGTTCAAATCCGGCAGCCTATAAAGATGAAAGTAAAGAAGTACAGGAATATTTAAGTTATATCTGTGATACAGTTCTGAGAGATACACTTGGTGTCATTGACAAAAATGCAGTAGATACTTCTGATGCGACGTATCAGGCATGGGTGAATGACCAGAGTATCAGCCTGAAAGATTATCTGAATTATGCAGCGAGCCAGAACTGGATCAATATTTCGGTAATTTCTCCAAAAGGAGAATATCTGGATTCACAGGAAATTTATCAGGCACTGACGGATTATGTGATAGATTATCTGAAGACGGATACCGGATTTTCAAAACTTCTGTATAAATATCTGCTTATGAATGATCAGATCTCCGGGCAGCAGATCTGTCTGGTGCTGTATGAACAGGGCATTCTGTCAAAAGAAGACAACTGCTATGAAAATCTGGCATCTGGTGCGATGTCATCATATGATTTTATGATCAATAAGATTTCTGATCTTGAGATTGAACCTGCACAGCTTGCACTGACTCCATGTTCTGCATCTGCGGTAGTCACAGATGCAAAGACCGGTAAGGTACTGGCATGCGTTTCCTATCCGGGATATGACAACAACCGTCTCAGTAATAATATGGATACGTCTTATTACACGAAACTTGCACTGGATCAGTCCAGCCCGTTTTTCAATAAGGCAACACAGCAGACAACAGCACCTGGTTCTACACTGAAGCTTCTGTCTGCAGTTACCGGTATGATGGAAGGTGTCATTGACGATGGTACTTATTTTGACTGTACCGGTGAATTTGATCTGGTAACACCATCTATCTGGTGCTGGAATAAGCAGGGTCATGGATCGCTTGAAATCAGAGGGGCAATCGAACAGTCCTGTAACTATTTCTTTAATATGGTCGGCTTTCTTGCAGGCAAGAATTCAGACGGAGATTTTTCTGAGAACTTAAGTCTGACGAAACTTCAGAAATATGCATCGGAGTTTTATCTGGACAAAAAGACCGGAATCGAGATTTCTGAGGCATCACCGCATGTTTCAGACAGTAAGGCGGTACCGTCTTATATTGGACAGGGTAACCATCTGTTTACAACGACACAGCTTGCCCGTTATGCGACAGCACTTGCCACTTCCGGTACAGTTTATGACCTGTCACTGCTTGATAAGGTGACTGATGCACAGGGCAAAACGATTGAAGAATATGCACCATCAGTTGCAAATGAGATGAGTGATGTTCCGGGTAATGTATGGGAAGATATTCATGACGGTATGCGTCGAGTAGTAGAAACTCATGAGCAGTTTAACGGACTTGGAGTGACATTATCCGGTAAGACAGGTACGGCAGAGCTTGATATTTACCATCCGAACCATGGCCTCTTTATCGGATATACTACATCATCCGAGTCAAATGAACCGGAATATTCTATTGCAGTCAGAATTGCGAACGGCTATTCGTCCGGTAATGCATGTCTGACAGCAAATGATATATTAAAATATATTTACAATCTGGCAGATGAAGATACCATTCTGACAGGCTATGCCTCCAGTGATACCAGTAATACATCAAATGACTGATGTGTCTTCCGAAAAAATCTTTCCGGAAATGGCAGAAAAGCTACACAGGAGAATACCAGAAGTCTGGAACATATTTTCAGGAGGGAACAAAAATGGGAGAAGTCATAGTAGTAACATCCGGCAAGGGCGGCGTCGGCAAAACGACAACAGTTGCGAATCTCGGAACAGGCCTTGCCATGCTGAACAAAAAAACGGTCGTAGTAGATACCGATATCGGACTTCGTAATCTTGACGTTATTCTTGGTCTGGAAAACAGGATTGTATATAATCTGGTAGATGTGATCAACGGAAGCTGCAGGCTGAAACAGGCATTGATCAAAGACAGGCGTTATCCGGATCTGTTTTTACTTCCGTCAGCGCAGACGAAGGACAAGTCTGCTGTTTCTCCGGAGCAGATGATCAAACTGACAGATGAACTCAGGGAAGAATTTGATTATGTTCTTCTGGACTGCCCGGCAGGGATTGAACAGGGATTTCGAAATGCGATTGCGGGAGCTGATAAGGCAATTGTAGTGACCACTCCGGAAGTGTCTGCAATTCGCGATGCAGACCGTATTATCGGACTTCTGGAAGCATCAGACCTTCGGGATATCCATCTGATCATTAATCGTTTAAGAGCGGATATGATTGCCAGAGGAGATATGATGTCTGTGGATGATGTGACAGAGATTCTTGCTGTGGATCTGATCGGAACTATTCTTGATGATGAGCAGATCGTTGTGGCTGCAAATCAGGGAGAGCCACTGTCCGGTCAGAATTCTCAGGCGGAAGAAGAATATAAGAATATCTGCCGGAGACTTCTGGGGGAGGATGTTCCGTTTGCGGAGCTGAAACAGAAAAAAGGCATGTTCAGGAGGTTAAGTGAAATCTTTCATAAATAGACAGCCGGTTCTGTTTTCGTAAAGCTTCGTTAAAGGAGGGTGTTCCCTGTGAAATCTGTCAATAAGATAAAAGGCCGCTCGGCAGAATACGCAAGAAAGAGGATGACACTTCTTCTTGTGTCGGAACGGCTTGACTGCTCTCCGCAAATGATAAATATGCTGAAAAACGATTTGATCCGTACCGTAAAAAAATATATTCCGGTGGATGAGAAAGGTGTTAATATCTGTATTACGCAGGAACCTCCGATCATTCATGCAAAGATACCGGTACGGTCTGAAAATAAAGGAATACAGGAAAATGATAAAACAATATAAATTAAGATTTTATAATTTCAGACTGGTAATATTTTTGCTTGCAATCAGTACGTTTGGTATTATTCTGGTAGGAAGCGCAAGAGAGGATCTGAGATCCAAGCAGCTTGCCGGAGTTATTATCGGTTTGATCATTATGATAATCCTTTCGTTGATGGATTATTCATGGATTTCGAACTTTCAGTGGATTATGTATGGCATCAATATTGCTCTGCTTCTGATCGTGCGTCTGTTTGGTGACTCAGCAAATGGTGCGGCGAGATGGATTGATTTTGGTTTTATTCGATTTCAGCCGACAGAGCTGTCAAAGATTATAATAATATTGTTTTTTGCACGATTTTTTATGGATCATGAGGAAGACCTGAATACGTTTCGAACGCTGGCAAAATCTGTAATTCTGCTGGCAATCCCGCTGATCTTGATCTATGAACAGCCGGACATGAAAAATACACTGATGATGCTTGCTGTATTTTGTATTCTGATTTATATTGCAGGATTGAGTTATAGGATCATTGGCGGAATGTTTCTGATCATAATTCCGCTTTCTATTATATTTTTATCAATTGTTGTTCAGCCGGATCAGAATCTGATCAAAGATTACCAGAGAAAGCGTATTATGGCTTTTCTTTATCCGGAGAATGAAGAGTACGGTGATGACATTGAACAGCAGAATAACTCCAAGACAGCAATTGCTTCCGGAGAGCTGATTGGTAAAAAGCTCTCCGGAGATAAAGAAGTGGCTTCTGTAAATGAAGGTAACTTCGTATCAGAGAATCAGACAGACTTTATTTTTGCTGTGGCCGGTGAGGAATATGGTTTTATGGGATGCTGTGCAATCGTCCTTTTGCTGCTGGCAATTTCGGTAGAATGTATTCGGATGAGTCTCAGGGCAAAAGACCTGTCGGGTCGGATCATATGTTGCGGTATGGCGAGTATTGTATCGCTTCAGAGTTTTCTGAATATCTGTGTAGCGACAGGAATTGCACCAAATACCGGTACACCGCTTCCTTTTGTCAGTTATGGACTTACATCTCTTGTAAGTCTTTATATTGGTATGGGACTTGTATTGAATGTAGGACTTCAGAGCAGTGCCTATAATAAAGAAATCCGCAAGAGCACGATTGATAAGAAAGAGGATTATTTATGACAGAAAGACAGCAAAAAAGAAATGCAGCTGGACAGGGACGCAAAACAGCAAGACCGGAACAATTGACCAGAAAAGCTCCTGAAACGGCACATCTGCAGGAGCGCAGAAACCCGAGAAGAACTCCGAGAATGCACAAAATGCGCCAGAAACGTATAAAAAGTACGGTTATACTGATACTTTTTCTGATAGTTGTTTTTGCCGGTACATTCGGTGGCTTTTATGTCCTCAGAGGAGGCAGTATTTCCACTCCGGCGCAGGCATATGACATTACCAGAGAATTTCAGCATCAGAGTCTTGTAGGAACCAGTCAGAGAGCATCAGCATTTGCGGCGGATCTCTGTGTGGTAGACGGGGATCAGCCAATGGATTCTGTATCACTGGAAGATGGACAGGAGGGCATTTTGCTGGATCTGAAAGATAAATCCGTGTTATTTGCCCAAAATGCATATGAGCGTGTATATCCGGCCAGCATCACAAAAATCATCACAGCACTCCTTGCGTTTAAGAACAGCAACATGGATGATGTAGTGACAATTTCACAGGAAAACATTACATTAGAGGAGGGTTCTCAGGTAGTAGGATTTCAGGAAGGGGATCAGGTGACAATGGATCAGCTGGTACATTGTCTTCTTGTTTATTCCGGAAATGATGCTGCATCTGCGATTGCGACACACGTAGGCGGCACGACAGAGAATTTTGTTTCCATGATGAACGAGTATGCTGCCCAGCTGGGATGTACAGGAACTCATTTTACGAATCCACATGGGCTGCAGGATGAAAACCATTATACAACACCATATGATATTTATCTGATGTTGAAAGAGGCATTGAATTATCCGGAATTTACAGAGATTACACAGATGCCGAGTTATACAGTTACATTTACACACAGTGACGGATCAGAGGACAGTGTGGCGCTGACTGCAACGGACCATTATTTGACGGGTGAGGCAAATGTGCCGAAAGGTGTTACCATTCTTGGAGGAAAGACCGGTACGACAAACAGTGCGGGTAACTGCCTGGCGTTACTCAGCCAGAATTCCTATGGCTCTCCATATATTTCGATTGTTATGGGAGCATCAAGCAAGGAGCTTCTTTACCAGCAGATGACATCACTTCTTGAAAAAATTAATCAGTAGATATAATAGACAAAAGCCTTTGCTGTTCAACTGTTTACAGCAAAGGCTTAAAATTTCACAAAAAGTTACATTTATCTATTGAAATTTAAGATAAAATGCACTATAATACAAACATATTAATTATCGTTTTTGTTCAAAATTAATATTATATTGTGTCTAAGGAGGAAAACAGGATGGTTGAACTGATCGTAGGTAAGAAAGGTAAGGGCAAAACAAAAGTACTGTTAGACAAAGTGAACGGCGCAATTAAAGAAGCCAATGGCAGCATTGTTTACTTAGATAAAAGTGCAAAACATATGTATGAATTAAATAATAAAGTTCGTCTGATCGATGTATCCGGATATCCGATTAAGAATGCAGACGAGTTTGTAGGATTTGTTTGTGGTATTATTTCTCAGGATCATGATCTTGAGCAGATTTATCTTGACAGTTTTCTGACAACAGCGAAACTTGAGGGACAGGATGTTACGAATGCATTAGAGCAGTTAAGTGCAGTTGGCGAGAAGTTCAATGTAAAATTTGTTGTAAGTATGTCTCTTGACAAAGAAGAAGTTCCTGCTTCCTTACAGGACAAGATTATTACAGCATTATAAACCGTAAAAAAGAAATTTGGGATTAGTCTTTTTAAACCATATAAGGTACATATGATGGGGAAATCAGAGAGGATTCTGTTGGGGGACAGGATCCTCTTTTTGTGCAATTATATTGTGCAAATTGTATGGTTGATCAAGCGTTGACTTTTAAGAAGGCATACGTTATAATGTGTACGTCAAAAAATAATTTTAAAGTAAAGGCAGGTGAACAGAATGGATAATTGTGATTCTCACGGGCGAAGTAGTTACACAGGACAGAAATTAAAAGCAGTCTGTGAGTACAGTTACTACATTCTGTTTTAATTTGGTTATTATTCTCTTTTTCATTTCCAGATAATTTTCTGTTCTGTAAAAATCCCTGAACACAATTAAGTTCAAATCAGATATTTGACATGTTTTGCAGAAAGACATGCTTTTTTTGTGTTGCCATGTTTATTGATGGCAGCTTCTATGGCTATGCCTTTTTGTACGATTATTATGGGAGAAAAGGAGGAAATACAGAATGGAAAAAAGAGTACAGGATTATGGAAAAGAAATCCTGAATGTTGTGAGAAGCAATGTTTCTCCGGCAGTTTTGGCAAAGAGACTTCAGGATTTCCACGAAAATGATCTTGCAGATGTTCTGGAAGAACTGTCTGTAGTAGAACGCTGTAAGCTCTATCGTGTACTGGATATGGATATGCTGTCCGATATTTTTGAGTATACGGATGAAGATACCGTAGTAAAGTATCTGGAAGAAATGGAGGTAAAAAAAGCTGCAGCAATACTGTCAAAGATGGAAACAAATGTACTGGCAGATGTACTTCAGCAGTTTGAACGCTCCAAAAGAAAGATTTTAATTGAGCTTCTTGATGATAAAGTAAGACACGATATTGAACTGATCACGTCATTTGATGACGATGAGATCGGTAGTCGTATGACAACAAATTATATTGTGATACATGAAAACATCAGTGTCAAAGAGGCAATGAGTCAGTTGGTTACACAGGCGGCAGAGAATGATAATATCTCAACGATTTTTGTAATCAATGATGCTGAAGAATTTTATGGAGCAATTGATCTTAAGGACCTCATTATCGCGAGACAGAATCATCCGCTGGAGGAACTGATCGTTACTTCTTATCCATATGTTTATGGAACGGAACTGATTGATGACTGTATCGAAGATCTGAAAGATTATTCCGAGGATTCTATTCCGGTGCTGGATAATGATAACCGTCTTCTGGGCGTTATTACTTCGGCGAATATCGTAGATCTTGTTGATGATGAAATGGGAGAGGACTATGCGAAGCTGGCTGGTCTGACTGCGGAGGAAGATCTGCAGGAACCATTGAAAGAAAGTATGAAAAAAAGAATGCCTTGGCTGATCATTCTTTTGGGATTGGGTATGGTAGTTTCTTCTGTTGTTGGGATATTCGAAAAAGTTGTTACAAATCTGCCGATTATCATGTGCTTCCAGTCGCTGATTCTTGATATGGCAGGAAATGTCGGCACACAGTCTCTGGCTGTCACAATCCGTGTCCTTATGGATGAATCACTTACCGGAAGACAGAAACTGGAACTTGTACTGAAAGAGATGAAAATTGGCCTCTGTAACGGTGGGGTACTTGGCATTTTATCTTTCGTACTGATTGGTCTGTATATCTGGCTGTTTAAGGGAAAAACGCTGGTATTTGCATATGCGGTCTCCGGCTGTATTGGTCTTTCCCTGCTTCTGGCAATGCTGATATCAAGTGCGGTGGGAACCTGTATTCCTCTGTTTTTCAAAAAGATCCATATCGATCCGGCAGTTGCATCCGGACCGTTGATCACCACAGTAAATGACCTGATTGCGGTTATTTCCTACTATGGACTGAGCTGGATTTTTCTGATCGAGGTACTTCATCTTTAGTCTTCGCGAAGTCTGACTGCTGTGGCTGCCTGACGCCGTCTGGCATCGTCTAAGGCTGCGTAGTGCTTCTTGGTAGTATTGACATCCTTATGCCCCAGAACGTCCGCTACAAGGTAAATATCGCCGGTTTCCTGATACAGGGCTGTGCCATATGTACTGCGGAGTTTATGGGGCGTTATTTTTTTGGTAGTTGTGATCTGGCGGGAGTACTTTTTGACCATGTTTTCGACTGCCTGCACTCCCATACGTTTACGCTGGGCAGAGTAGAAGAGAGCATGTTCATGACCAGCAAGAGGAGTGATGCCTGCACGTACCTCTAGATAGCGTTTCAGAGCTTTTTCAACTTCTTCACCAAAATAAACAACCATTTCGTTGCCACCTTTTCGGGTGACTTTAATTCCATTATTTTTAAAATCTACATCTTCAATATCAAGACCGACGCATTCAGATACACGGATTCCGGTGCCGAGAAGAAGCGTGACAATTGCCAGGTCACGTTCCTTTGTTTTTTCGTAATATACACGTTTCTGACCGGTCAGGCTATCTCCGCAGTGCTCGATATAGTCCAGAAGCAACGCAACTTCATCTGTGTCCAGGCGGATAATGCTTTTGTCATGGATTTTCGGGACATCAATCAGGACAGTCGGGTTTGTGTGGATCATTTCACGTTTATAGTAATAAGCATAAAAACTGCGCAGAGCAGAAATTTTGCGTTTTAATCCACGCTCACCGTTGGTTTCGGTTTTGTCACCGTTCTGGTATACCTTGAGATATTCCATGTATTCTTCAAGATCGACGGCTTTGATCTGATCCAGAACCTTCACAGAAAAATCAGTCATTGCATAATTTTTGAATGCCGGATTTTCATCAAGAAGAAACTGAAAAAAAATCCGTATGTCGTATGCATAAGAAATTCGTGTCTTTGTGGTTGTCGTAGAATCAATGGCACGAAAATAATCTTTGCAAAACGCAGGCAGCGTCGAAAGAACCTGCCGAAGCTTTAAGATGTTTTCGGTATCGGTATGTTCACGGTAAGTGGTTTTTGAGGTATTTACGGGCATAATAAAAACTCCTTATACATCTATTTGAAAAACTCGGGTTTGTCGTATAGATCTATTGCATTCATAAAATCTTCTATTCCTCGTTGTTATAAAATCTTTTCATCTAAAATGACTGTAAACGGTCCATCGTTAAGAAGGGACACTTTCATGTCTGCACCAAATTCGCCGTGCTCAACGACCGGAACGGATTTCTTTGCTTCCTCGATCATATATTCATACAAAGCCTCTGCCATGTGTGGTTCTCCGGCTTCGATAAAGCTCGGGCGATTTCCCTTTTTGCAGTTGGCATATAAGGTAAACTGCGACACAATCAGCAATTCACCATCTACATCTTTCAATGATAAATTGGTTTTACCATTTTCATCTTCAAAAATGCGAAGACCGAGAAGTTTGCGAAGATATTTATCTGCAATTTCCTTTGTATCGTCCTGACCGGCTCCGACAAAAACAAGAAGTCCCTTCCCTATTTTTCCGATTGTATTTCCATCTACCTGTACCTCCGCATGAAGTACACGCTGAATGACCAGACGCATAAATATTCCTCCGATTATTTTTATTTAAACTTAAATATTTCAGACAATACATCTATTATAGCATGTTTGGACAAAGAAAAAAAGCTCCGACTCAGTAATCCTGCCAGATGCAGTTTGATGAATCGGAACTGTAAATTCAAGAATATGTAGCTTTAACGAGATGCTTTTGTTGAATCAAAAATTTTAATAGATTCGACAATCGCTTTGACGGTATTGTCGATTCCGTACTTGCTGCTGTCAATGCAGAGGTTGTAGCTCTTGGCAGATCCCCATTTTTTATTCGTGTAATAATTATAATAACTTGCTCTGCTCTTATCGGTTTTGGTGATGATATCGCGTGCTTCCTTAGGTGTTTTATTGTATTTGGCGGCAATCCGGTTGATTCGCCAGTCAAAATCTGCGTGTACGAAAACACTGAAACAGTCTTTCCAGTCAGCAAGGGCATAATCAGCACAACGGCCGACCATTACACACGGACCTTCTCCTGCAAGCTTCTTGATAGCATCAAACTGTGCAAGGAAAATTTTGTGATTCATAGGCATATCTGAAAAACCTGCGGAGGAATAACCAAATGAATAGGTGTCCATCACGAGCGAATAAAGAAAACTGTTTGTTGGTTTCTCGTCGTGATGTTCAAAAAGTTCTTTACAAATACCGCTGTCATTTGCTGCATGCTCCAACAGTTCTTTATCATAATATTTAATGCCGAAATAATTGGCAATCTCCTTTCCGATCTGTCTGCCACCACTTCCATATTCACGACCGATTGTAATAATTGAACTAGTATTGTTCATAATAGACACTCCCTTCTGCAAGAATCATATTGACATTATACAATATATACAAAGAAAATCCAACTATTTTCTCAATTTTTCTAAAAGCTTTGAAAAATATTCAGGCAAAGGAGCTTCGAACTCCAGATATTCTCCCGTTATCGGATGAACAAAACCAAGAATCATTGCATGTAATGCCTGGCCCTGAAGGTGATAAGGATTTTTGGAAGAACCATATACAGTATCTCCGAGAAGCGGATGTCCGAGGCTTGCCATATGAACACGGATCTGGTGTGTACGACCTGTTTCCAGACGGCATTCAATATAAGTTGCCTGTCCAAAACGCTCAAGTACTTTATAATGTGTGATTGCCTCTTTGCCGTTTTTATGGTTGATTGCCATTTTTTTGCGGTCTGTAGGATGACGGCCGACAGGTGCATTGACAGTTCCTTCATCTTCTTTGAGGTTTCCCTGCACAACCGCGCGATAACGGCGTTTGATGCTGTGTTCTTTGAGCTGTTCGGCAAGGTCACGGTGTACGACATCATCTTTGCAGATCAGAAGCGCACCGGTGGTATCTTTGTCAATTCGGTGTACAATACCTGGGCGAAGCACTCCGTTAATACCGGATAAATGCTCTCCACAGTGTGCCATAACAGCATTGACAAGTGTGCCGGAAGTATGTCCGGCACTGGGATGTACGACCATGTCTTTTGGTTTGTTTACGACAAGTACATAGTCATCTTCATACAGAATATCCAGAGGAATATTTTCGGGGAGGATATCCAGAACTTCCGGATCAGGGATATGAAACTCAATATAATCTCCGGACTGAGTCTTATAATTGGCTTTGATGACGCGGCCATTTACGAGCACCTGTTCTTCTTTGAGAAGTTTTTGAATATAAGAACGGGAATGCTCCGGGCACTGATCCGCAAGATAACGGTCGATCCGTATATTGTTTGCGGATGCATCTACGTTAAATTCTAATGTTTCCATGTGTTATCCTTTATGATTAATAAAATAAAAATCTTCATCTTTGTAGCGGAAAATAACAAGCACCGCCAGCAGAATGCCGCCACAGACAACGTAGATATCGGCAATATTGAATACCGGAAAATCAATCAGAGCAAAATAAATAAAGTCTGTGACATAACCGTAAAATGCGCGGTCAATAAAATTGCCGAGTGCGCCGCTGAAAAGAATTCCGCCAATGATGCTCAGAGGCGCGTAATAGTCGTTTTTAGGGATTCTGGCATATAAATAGAGAATTCCTGCGCAGAAGGCAACGCAAAGGATTAAAAACAGGATCTGGCGCCCCTGAAGCAATCCAAAAGCCATGCCGCGGTTTTCTACGTATTGAAATTCAAGAACATTCGGAATCAGTATGATCCCGGATGTCCCCTTCAGATATTTTACTGCTAGATGTTTGGTAAGCTGATCAATGACAGTCAGAATGGTAATTCCTCCGAACCAGAGTAGCATATACCAGATCTGGCTGTTCTGTTGGGATGTTTTTTTCATTGAAGAATCTCCTGAATACCGGAAAGAAGTTCTTCATCTGTCACGGTGCGGTCAATAAAGCTTTTGCCGATGCCGTTCATCAGAATGAATTTGATGGTGCCCTGTTCCATCTTTTTGTCTTTTTTGGTAGCGGCAAGCACCTTTTGCGGATCCAGACCATTTACATGAGCCGGAAGACGATAAAGTTCACAGCTGGTTCTAATCTGCTGATACTCGTTTTCGGTAAGAAGGCCACGCTTCATAGAGATGAAAGCTGCGGCAACAAGACCGATTGCAACACACTGTCCGTGAAGAAGCTGAAAATCCATCAGTTTTTCGACAGCATGTCCGATAGTATGCCCAAGGTTTAAAAGAGCACGCTCACCCTGCTCTTTCGGATCACGTTCTACGACGCCGGCTTTGATCTCACAGCAACGCCGGATCATCTGGGCAAGAAGTTCCGGATCAAGATTCTGAATGGTCTTTTGATGCTCACACACAAAGTGATAAAAATCACCATCACAGATCAGCCCGGTTTTTAAGACTTCACCCATTCCACATGCAAACTGCGTATCAGGAAGGCTTTTCAGTGTCTGAAGATTCATATAGACAAGACGTGGCTGATGAAATGCTCCGACCATATTTTTGTACTGGTTAAAATCTACACCGGTTTTGCCTCCGACACTGCTGTCCACCTGAGCGAGAAGTGTGGTTGGTACCTGAATAAAATCGATTCCGCGAAGGTAAGTTGCTGCACTGAATCCTGCGAGGTCACCAACGACACCGCCTCCAAGTGCAACAATCAGACTTTTACGATCCAGCTCAGATTCAATCAGTTTTTCGTACAGATTCTGTACGGTATGAAGATGCTTACTTTTTTCGCCTGCTTCAAAAACAAAAAGGGAAATAGACGAGGCAACAGAAGAAAGGGCAGATTTCAGAGAATCTGCGTACAAGGGTGCAACGTTGGTATCGGAAACAATACACATTTTGCGACTGTCTAGTCCTTCTGCACGGATGGCGTCTGCAAGGGAATCAAATCCCTCTTCGAAATATATCGGATAATAAAAATCACCGCTGCGCTTTACCTGTAATGGCTCTGTTTTCATAATATGGTCCTCCTCATCTATTTGTAGCGTGATAATTTTATGCTGTAGCGACCTTTTTTCGTCTGACCGAAAACCCCCTCATAGCGAAAACGTCCCTTGCTGCGGACGGAAATAATATCACCGTCTTTGGGTTCATATCCATTAGAAGTGATCAGTTTGCCGTTTACGAAGACCTGACCACCTTCAATGAAGGAAACCATGCTGCTGCGGGAACTCTGAAAAGCAAGCCCGATCAGACTGTCCAGACGAACAGATGCACATGTACCGCTGATCGTTTCAAACTGCGGTGTCGGGAAGTGCTCCGGATTGTCAACTCTGGAAATTTTCATAGTGGTATGACGTACCCGGGTGAGATTTTCAATAATATAATCCGAAATTTTATTGTGGCAGAATATCCAGGCCGTGTGTTCCTGCACAAGGATGTCCCCGATCACGGAACGCTCAATACCGAGATTGAGGACAGCTCCCAGAAAGTCACGATGTGTCAGTGATTCAGAAAATTTGGCTGCCAGAGGTTCGATTTTTAGACATGTGATCGGGTATTCCCACGGAAACAAAAGAGCATCAGGATGAAATGCCACCATCTGACGCTCTGCTTGCTCATAACCGCCTGAGCATTCTGTGATTACGCCCGGCATCTGATTCTTTTGTTCATTTACAATATTTTGTTCGTTTAAATTAAGAAAATCCGAAAAGGTGACAATATCTCTCTGATAAGAGAGATTTGCCAGTTCCCGGATCCTCTTGATAAAGAATTCGTCTTTGTTCATTGATCTTAGTATCCTGCTCTTACGGACGGAATGGAATTACCACCGAGAATATTCTGAAGGTCTCCGGTAATATCTACGTTATATGGTCCAAGAATAAAGATATAACTGGATACTTTCTGAAGAGTTCCACCCAGAGAATAACATGCTCCTGAAGTAAAGTCGATGATACGCTGTGCAAGTTCCATATCGATTCCCTCAAGGTTCAGGATTACGGTAGAGTTATCAACAAGTGTATCTGCAATTTCACGTGTATCTTCCATAGAGGTTGGGCGAATAACACAGACTTCCATGTTAGTTGCCTGTGAACCTTTGCGGCTGCTTCTCATAGGTGTGATTTTTGAAGAAGTACGTGCAGGCTTGTCCTGCTTGAAAGTTGTCTTCGGAACAGAGATGGATTTGGATGCGGACTGTTTGGAAACAGGAGTCTCCGGTTCATCATCGAAATCATCATAATCATCCTCTTCGGACTTTTTGGAGAATTTCTGGAAGAATTTCTTGACTGGCTTGTCTTCCCGATCTTCATCGAGAAAATCATCGTCATCACCGTCAAGGAGATCATCATCTAAATAATCATCCTCATCGTAGTCATCATTCAGTTTTACAGCATCTAAAAGTTTATCTAAAACACTCATTTTAATCTCCAATCTTATTGTTCTGCGCGTCAGACTGCATAATTTCTTTCACCGAAAATTCCGGTTCCGACGCGAACCATTGTAGCGCCTTCCTGCACGGCTACCTGATAATCTCCGGTCATACCCATGCTCAAAACACTCATATTAACATTATTAATGTTTTTGGCAGCAATGTCAACACTTAATTTCTTTAATTGACGGAAAATGCCGCGGTTCTCTTCCGGATCTTCTACATATGGAGCAATCGTCATAAGTCCTTCTATATGTATATGCGGAAAGGCTGCGACAGATTCCACGAGAGAAAGAACTTCTTCGGTTTTCAGACCGAATTTACTCTCCTCCTGTGCTACATTCACCTCAATAAGAACCGGAACAGTAACATTATGTTTGGCTGCTTCATGCTCGATCGTTTCTGCAAGACGGAGAGAATCCACGGAATGGATAAGAGCCACTTTATCTACAATATATTTGACTTTGTTGCGTTGCAGATGTCCGATCATGTGCCAGCGGATATCAGACGGAAGCTGCGGTACCTTATCCATGATCTCCTGTACTTTGTTTTCTCCGAAATCCCTGGAACCGGCATCATATGCTTCCTGAAGCATAGACACAGGCTTGGTTTTGCTGACAGAGATCAATGTAACCTCTTTCGGATCACGTCCTGCTTCTTTGCATGCAAGTTCAATGTTTTTTCTTACCTGTTCAAGATTTTCTGCTACCATAATAGATTAAGCCTCCTGATTTGTATATATCTAGTATAAAATCTCTTCTTCATTTACTTTGTCTGCATTCCGGACGATATGGTCATAACGGGAAAGACCGTATGAGGTGGATTTGGATGCAATGGCATATTCTTCGTTCTGATCAAGGATTTCAATCCGGCGGAATACCGAATATCCCTGATTAATGCAATAAACACCTTCGAGTACACCTACATCACTTACAACGTATTTACTCTGGTCCTTCTGGCTGACGATTACATCACCCTCGGCAAATGACTTCTTATCTACATAATAAATATATGATTTCTGGTCTTCAGGTTTGTCTACATTATCAGCAGTGTCTTCCTCAATGCTGGCATAGATGGAAGCCTTGACAAAGGAAAGACTGTCTTTATTATCTTTGCCCTGCACCATGAAACCGATATCCTGACTGTCTTCGTTTTTTGTTGAATATTTGGAAGGAATCAGATAAAATTCCTTGGTCACAATGGAGGAAAGTGGAATCTTAAGACCGGTCACAGTATTGGTAACCAGCTCTATTTCCAGAAAACGGTCTGCTGCATAACGGATTACACCTTTGTTAAAATCAATCTTACCGTATTTGGAACCGTCAATTTCGACAATGCTGAAATCGCCGGTCTGTGTCATATCGTCTTTCAGAAATTTTACACGCACAGTACTGCGGTCGGCAAGTTTGGCGGCCTGTTTGGCACTGAGCGGAATCATAAGACTCCAGTTTTCATCAGAAATCAGTGTATACAAGCTGTCACCGGCTGATACTGAATTCTGCGTCTTTAAGTCTGTTTCATGGTATGCATTCTGGTCGAAATCTTCGGTGCTCAGTGAGGATACAGACTTGTTCTCATATCCGTCCATAGAGTAAAGAACGATGCCGTCCTGTTCTGCTTTACTTAGGGTCTGATTACCATAAGTAACCACACTGGGTGTGGAATCGGAAGAATCTGATGAAGAAGTTCCTCCGGTAACACCTGCATATTGAAGAATGCTGCCTTCCAGATTGTACTTAAAACTGTAGGTAGTGTTAAATTTGCTGGTATTGAAGCCTTTTGAAAAGCTCTGGAGCTGGCTTCGGATGCTGGAAAGTTCTTCGTTACTTAATTCTGTCGTGCCTTCTGTTTTTTTGGAACTGCTGATGCCGTATACTACACCGTTTGCATTGATCTTGGAACCTTCACGGGCATAATAATTAACATAACCGCCGGTCTCCGCTTTGTGAACGGTCTCCTCACGTATAGCAAGACCGGTATACGTTTCGTTTCGGGAAAGTGGTCCTGCGATTACCAGATAGGATTCGATGTTTGAGGAAGTCAGATAAAGAATCATACTGAACAGCATATAAATAAACAATACACCAAACAGCATGGTGCCGATATTCATGCCGAATAAGTTTTTTAGTTTTTTGAGGATACCGGAACCGGATCCGTTTTGTTTATTATTAACAGGCAAAAAAATGCCTCCTTTATTTTCTAATTCTCATTAAAAATCATATAAAAAGACAATACTAGTATTGTAACATTTTGTGGGGTATCTGACAAGAAAAAGGAAAAATAATTAGGGAAGAAAACAAATATATATGGAAGCGAACATATTTTCCGAATATCTGTTTGCTATTTCTAAAAGGGTATGTTATACTTTTTTTAAAAAATAATGTTCATATTTCTTGGAGGTGAACCTATGTCATACGGTCGAATCAGTAAAAAACAGCAGGAAATTCTTGATTATATAAAAAACGAAATTCTGAACCGTGGATTTCCACCGGCAGTACGTGAAATCTGTGAGGCGGTTAATCTGAAATCCACTTCTTCGGTTCATTCACATCTGGAAGCACTGGAAAAGAATGGATATATCCGCAGAGATGCTACAAAGCCCAGAGCAATCGAGATTATCGATGATAATTTTAATTTAGTACGCAGAGAGGTTGTCAATGTACCGCTTGTAGGTACGGTTGCGGCCGGCCAGCCGATTCTGGCAGTAGAGAATATCGAAGGTTATTTCCCGGTGCCGGCAGAATACATGCCGAATGCACAGAGCTTTATGCTGAAAGTTAAGGGAGACAGTATGATAAATGCAGGAATCTTTGATGGTGATCAGGTGCTGGTAAAGCAGCAGGCTTCGGCATCTAACGGAGATATTGTCGTAGCGCTGGTAGAAGATTCTGCTACAGTGAAGACTTTTTATAAAGAGGATGGCTATTATCGTCTTCAGCCGGAAAATGATTCTATGGATCCGATTCTGGTACATGGTGATCTTCAGATACTTGGAAAGGTATTTGGTGTGTTCCGCCTGTATCAGTAATCAGCAGATTAATACTGCTGAAATTTGCATATGAAAAATTAAAAGACATGTCCGTAAGTCTTTGCATGACTCTGCGGGCATGTCTTTTTTGTTGATTTGATTTACATAATTTTATTATTGTAAACTTATTTTAAAAAATCAGCAGCATCCAGTTCTTTTCCATCTCTCCAGATTCGTTCCAGATCATAGAAAAGACGGTTTTCTTCATCGAAAACATGGATGATCACATCGCCGTAATCCATCAGGATCCAGTTGGAACCACGGGTTCCTTCTACTTGTTTGGGCTCATAACCGGCTCTTCCGAGCTGTTCTTCTACATTATCGACAATTGCCTGTACCTGATTCAGGTTGTTTCCGCTTGCGATAATGAAATAATCAGCAATTACAGATACTTCGTGAATGTCGATTACTTTGATGTCAATTGCTTTTTTGTCATCGATCGCCTTGCAGGCGATACGTACCATTTCCTGTTCTTTATTCATAGTTGTATCATCCTTTCCGGTCAGACAGAAAATCAGGTATTATCTGCTCTCCTGCCGTTCCTTATGTAAGGTGTCATAATAGGCGAATGCATCTTTTGTTGCAGAATCGACATCACCCGGATTTTTGTCAAGATAAGTCAGGGTATCCCGGAGAATTGCATACATACATTCATCCAGATCCTCGAAAGCAAGCTTACGGACTTCAGTCAGGTTCGGTGCTTTATTTCTCGCCGGTTCAATATAATCTGCAATATAAACAATCTTTTCGAGGGTACTCATCTCTGGCTTACCGGTAGTATGGAATGTGATGGAAGAAAGAATTTCTTCATCAGTGATTCCGTATTTTGCACGTGCAACATAAGCTCCGAGTTTGGCATGAAGAAGAAAAGGATGTTCCTTTTCAAATGGAGTAACCGGGATATTGTGTTCTGCACACATTTTTAGTTTCTTTTTATTTGGAATGCATTTTGCGCTGTCATGGAGCAGCCCTGCAGCTTGGGCATCTTTGAGATCATATCCGTGGACCATTGCCAGCGAGGCACAGGTAAACATAACACCGAGCGTATGCTCAAAACGATCTTCGTCGAGATATTTGGAAAGTTTTTTCTGCATTTTTATAAAATCGTAATCAGCCATTCGTTTCGGGTGCTCCTTCCGTAATGTGATAAATATGGTGCTCATTGATATAGTCGGCAACTGCGTCCGGTACATAATAACGAAGGCTTTTGCCCTCCTGATGCCATTGGCGCAGCAGCTGACTGGAAATATCAATATTCATGGTGTCCAGCCGTACAAAATGACCATGATAAAGCTGTGTCAGGCGTTCTATTTCTTCAGACAGCTCTTTTATGGGTGTATGGTCTCTCGTGGCAACCACGATCGTACATGCAGCACAAATTCTCTCTGGCTTCATCCAGGTGGTGAAACTGTAAAGGGAATCTGCACCGATGATAAAGTAGTAATCGGTATCAGGGTTCTGCTTTCTGAGATTCTCAAGTGTGTGATACGTGTAAGATAAACCATGGTCATACATCTCGATCAGAGAAAGCTCAAAATGTGGATTTCCGGAAATTGCCCGCTCTACCATGGCAACTCTTTGCTCATCGGTTGCACGGCCGGCGCGGTTACGTTTATGAGGCGGATTGCCAGCAGGCATAAACCATATTTTGTCCAACCCAAGCTGTTCGTATGTTTTTTCACCCAGAATCAGATGGCCTATATGGATCGGATCAAAAGTTCCGCCCATGATCCCGATTTTTTTTCGTCTGGTATCCATGCGGGTTTTACTTCCTTCCTGAATATATTTTGGACAATATATGCCGGTTTATGGAAGAATGATTTTCTTTTTGTCTTTTTTACCTTCGCGGTAAAGAACGATTTTTCTTCCGATTACCTGAACAACTTCAGAATGTGTTCTTTCTGCAAGGACTTCTGCCATCTGACGAGGGTCATCCAGACAGTTCTGGAGAACGCTGATCTTGATCAGTTCACGGGCTGCAAGAGCCTCATCAACGGAAGCTGTATTTTCCGGTGTCACGCTGCCCTTTCCGAGCTGCATGATCGGATCCATTTTCATCGCAAGGCTTTTCAGATATGCTCTCTGTTTACTTGTCATATTTTTACGACCTTTCTGTTATTTGTAATAATCAAAGTCAAAACCGTACATACGAACCGTATTGCCTTCTTCGATTCCGGCTTTTTCCAGTTCTTCAAGAATACCGCCCTCTTTCAGGAAACGCTGGAAGAAAGCAAAACCTTTTTCGGAGTCCAGATTGGTATAGCCAAGCATTTTTTCAATCTTCGGACCTTCTACAACAAAAATTTCAGGATCTTCCGGAAGTCTTTCGACTGTAAATGGAAGATTCTCTGTAAACAGCTCATCTTCAGGGAAGAATTCCTGTTCAAATACGATACGCTCGGCAGGGACACTCAGAAGAAGATCTTTAATCGCAAAGAGAAGCTCTTTGATACCCTGTCCGGTCACTGCAGAGATAGGATAGACTTTGATACCTTTTGGTTCAAATTCTGCTTTTAATTTATCTATCGGGTTTTCATCATCACCGTCAAAAATACAGTCGACTTTGTTGGCTGCAATCAGCTGTGGTCTGGCTGCGATTTCCGGATTATATGCTTCGAGTTCGTGATTGATCTTGTAAATATCATCAATCGGATCACGGCCTTCGGTAGATGCTGCATCTACAATGTGCACCAGAACTCTGGTACGTTCGATATGACGAAGAAATTCATGACCCAGACCAACACCTTCGGAAGCTCCTTCAATCAGTCCCGGTATATCTGCGATAACAAAACCACCGTTTGCAGTGTCAACAACACCGAGATTCGGACTTAATGTTGTAAAGTGATAATTGGCAATCTTGGGCTGGGCGTTGGTGACGCGAGACAGGAATGTGGATTTTCCGACATTTGGGAAACCTACAAGACCAACGTCTGCAATCACCTTTAATTCAAGAAGCACTTCAAGCTCCTGCGCAGGCTGTCCCGGCTGTGCATACTTCGGGACCTGCATGGTAGGAGTTGCATAATGCTGGTTGCCTTTACCACCGCGTCCGCCTTTTAAGACAATCTGACGGCGGTTTTCACCGGACATATCAGCAATTACTTTGTGTGACTGTGCTTCCATGATTACGGTTCCTTCCGGCACTTTCAGGATGATATCATCTCCGTCTGCACCGTGGCAGCGTTTCTTGCCGCCTTCCTGACCGTCCTGTGCTTTAAATTTGTGTTTATGACGGTATTCGCCAAGTGTGTTCTGGCCTTCATCTACTTCAAAGATCACATCACCGCCGCGTCCGCCGTCGCCGCCGTCAGGACCGCCATTGGGTACATAAAGCTCCCGGCGAAAGCTTACATGTCCGTCTCCGCCTTTTCCTGAACGGATGATGATTTTTGCTCTGTCTGCAAACATATGTCGCTCCTTATTATTTTTGGATTCAAAGAAAGGCTCCAAACCTGAACGATTTGAAGCCTCACGCTGAACTTGATTATTCTGCCTCTACCGGAACGATAGAAACCTGTTTCTTATCGCGTCCTTTTCTGGTGAATCTTACTACACCATCTGTCAGTGCAAATAATGTATAATCTTTACCACAGCCTACGTTCTCACCTGCATGAATCTTGGTTCCACGCTGTCTGTAAAGGATGTTTCCAGCTTTAACAAACTGTCCGTCTGCTCTTTTGACACCTAATCTCTTGGATTCGGAGTCACGGCCGTTCTTTGTAGAACCAACACCTTTTTTATGTGCGAATAACTGAAGGTTCATTTTCATCATGTCGTTACACCTCCCTGACTTTTACTTTTAAATAACGTTTTGAATAACTATGTTCAATTTCTGTCAGACCAAGAAGTAATGAATCCATCAAAAGTGTTCCACCCTCCGAAATCGGAGCCGTAAAAGTAAAAGAAACAAAACCGTCCTTTTCTTTTGCTTTAATGGAATCCTTAGTCAGCTGTTCCAGAGAATTGACGGTATTGATTACCAGAGCGGAAACAGCGGCACATATAATGTCCTGCCCCTCTTCTGCATAACCGGCATGTCCTTCAGAAACAAAACTGATATAGGAATTATTTTTCTTGCTGACTGTCACTGTAATCATGCAAACACCAGATTAAGCGTTGATCTTTTCGATTTTAACTTTTGTAAACTGCTGTCTGTGACCGTTTTTCTTGTGATATCCAGTTTTTCTTTTGTATTTGTAAACGATAACTTTTTTAGCTTTTCCGTTTTCAACTACAGAAGCGGTAACACTGGCATTAGCTACGTCAGCTCCAACTTTTAAACCTTCATTGCTAACTGCAAGAACGTTATCAAAAGTAACGGTTTCACCAGCTTCAACACCGAGCTTTTCAACTCTGATTACGTCGCCCTCGGCAACTTTGTACTGTTTACCACCTGTTGCAATAATTGCGTACATCTGTGGCACCT
>ERZ1034984.636-NODE-636-length-38300-cov-301.118185_pt1 | contig 38300 bp, 63 predicted proteins | sample MGYA00520589_ERZ1034984 | MGnify/ENA primary metagenome ERZ1034984 (study PRJEB33766, sample SAMN09781790) | gut metagenome | biome: gut microbiome | host: Homo sapiens | place: Madagascar | study: EMG produced TPA metagenomics assembly of the PRJNA485056 data... | reverse complement strand
AGGCAAAGGCCCTGTGCGGCCTCCTCGGCACGACACCGGAGGCTTTGCGCTCCGATGCCAACAAGATACTCGGCGGCACACAAAACGCCTCACAGCCCCCGCAAAAGGACAAAGCGGGGCACTCAACCAAATTCCCCCGGCTAAAATAGCCGTTGGAATAATTTTTTGAGGAAAGGAGAATGCATTATGAACAACGATCAGAGCACCGGCATGAGCTGGCTTGCGGTACTGTTTATCATCATCGTCATTGCGGCGCTGTTCGGCGGCTTTGGCAACGGGTTTGGCTTTGGCCGCGGCAATATGCCGTATCCTGTCAATGACACCGGCTGCAACCGCGTGAGCAACTGCGAGGTCGAAAAGCAGGGAATCGTCGACACGGCCCGCACGCAGTATCTCATTGAGCAGCAGAGCAACGACACGCGCATGGCGATCAACGCCAGCACCGAGGCAATCACCAGTCAGGCCAGCCGCATCTACGAGCAGCGCTTGCAGGAGACCATCTACGACCTCAAGATGGAGAACCAAAGCCTCAAAAACGGCATCTTTACCAAGAAGCAGACGGACGCTTTGGCGGCGAAGATCTCCGATTGCTGCTGCGGCTTCAACCGCCGCCTCGACGCGATCGAGGGCCGCATGCTGACCAAGCCTGCACTGTACGGCGTGGCTTCGACCTGCGCAGGCCAGATCATCCCCGCGTCTTGCGGCTGCAACGGCAATACTAACCTCTGAGACCATATTTTTTGCGCGGGAAACATGGCAGGCCCCTATGGCCGGGTAACAGGCGGGGCAATCGTCCCGCCTATTTTTTATGAAAGGAGAATAAAAATGTCTTGTAAATCCGCTCTTTACGCTGCCATGCAGACGCCTACCGCTGTCGCGGTCGACGGCGTCATCCCTCTTGGCAGCCTTATCCGCCGCTACGGCTGTGACGTGGCTCTCAACGGCAACGCTGTCAACATCACCGGTGCCGGTTACTACGATATCGACGCTTCGGTCACCGTCACGTCTGCCGCTGCCGGAACCGTCACTATTACGCTTTACAAGGATGGCGTCGCTGTTCCTGGCGCGACTGCATCCGAGACTGCTGCCGCCAATGGCACGGTCGATCTCAACATTCCGGCGCTTGTGCGTCAGGTCTGCTGCGCGGCAGGATCCGCCTTGACGCTGGTGCTCACCGGTGCCGCTGCTACGGTCAATAATGTGGCGCTGCGCGTGCAGCGGATCTGAGAGGTGCGCTATGGTGCAGCTCTTGATCGGGATGCTGCTTGGTGCGATGGTGGCCACGCCCACAGGGCGCAGCATCGGCAATCAGATCGGCGACGCGGCACTGGCGGAGATAAAAAAAGCAATGCCGAAGCCGACCCCAGAAAGCGAGGAAGAAAATGAAACTCATTGAAAAACTGTCGGCGATGGTCGACGAGGAAATCGAGGACGCGAAGAAATACGCGAAATGCGCGCTCAAGTACAAGGACGAGCGTCCGGCGCTGGCAAAGACATTTTTTGATTTGTCCGGCGAAGAAATGCGGCATATGAGCATGCTGCACGCAGAGGTCGAGGCGGTCATCCAGAAGTACCGGCAGGAACACGGCGAGCCGCCTACCGCGATGCTGGCTGTATATGACTATCTGCACGGAAAGCAGATCGAAAAAGCGAAAGAGGTCAAAGACTATCAGGCAATGTATCGCGGGTGACGCCCATGATCGACTTTGACGAGATCGAGAAAGAGATCATCAACATGGAAGCAAACCGCGACACGTCTTATGCCACGATGGAGAGATTAGCCCCTCTCTATGCCGCTATGACCTACAAGCGGCTCTGTGCCAATCCGGAAGTGTACGAGCCACAAGCCGTGTCTGCGGTTGGCGACAGCGCATTTTTGCTTGCCGTCAGCGGCATGGACAGCGTCAAGGCATGGGAGATCATGGACGAGCTGATGGACAGCTTGAAAATCGTGAACGAGCGAGTGTACAACAGTGTGATGCGGAAGCTCGAAAAATGAGAACACCCCCGTCGTAAGGCGGGGGATTCTTTTAGGCATAATTTACCTTTGTGAACGCGAAGGTCAAATATGCCTAACGGGGCGTTACAAAAAACGCGCCGTCGTCATCTGCGTCAATTCTCCGGATAAAGCGCGTCCAGAATTCTTTTTTCTCTTCCCGGGAGTAAGTGTCATATTCAGCAAGCCCATTTCGGAGCGCATCAAGGTTTGTCTGCGGCTTTTCCTCTACGGTTTCAAGGGATTTCTTCAAAGCAGTATACTCTTTCTTGTATTCGTCCAGCTCGATCAAGTCGTTAAGATAAAGCGTTTTCAGCTTATCCATTTTCTTTCGTATCGCGTCCGCGCTTTGCGTGGGCTTTTTTTCTGCCTTTTTGTAATAGCGATTGTTTCGCGCTGCAATTCCTTCAAGCTCATGCAATAAATAGTCTTCCAGTGCATCTTCGCGGATCCGCTTTTTGTGCTGGCACGCGGAGTTGTCAAGCATTCGCGTCCGGCAACGGTAGTATGTATATGTCTGCTTTATAGTTTCCGACTGCATTGTTTTCCCACACTCTTTACAATGCAACAAGCCGGAGAACAGATAAACGCGATCTGTCTCAACTCCCGCGCAGCGCTGCGACCGCTGGCGGAGAATATCATTTACAATGTCGAAATCCTGCTTGCTTACCAGCGCGGGGCAGGCGTTTTCGATGCCGTACACCTCGCCAATATAGAGCCGATTGCGAAAATAGTTGATATACTTGTTATATGACCTGTCAATGCCCCATGTCTCGAGCATATACCGCTTTACGCCCAGCACACTTTGCAATCGGATGTACGCCGCAAACATGTCTCGCGCGGCGGCTACCGTGTTGTTATCGATCTGGTATTGCCTGTCTTTGATGACATACCCTAAAGGGGCTTTAGACCCTGCCGGTTGCCCCTTTGCACGCTTGCCGTCATTGATAAATTTGATTCGCTCGCTTGTGCGGTCGGCCTCGTCCTGCGCGACAGACAACATGATGTTGACCTTTAAGCGCCCCGATGCGGTGCGCGTCTCGTAGTCCTCTTCCGTCGCTTGCCATGTCACACCGTATTTGTCCAGCCGCGTCTGCACATCGTAGTACCCGGCGACATTGCGGAACCATCGGTCAAGCTTGATAAACAAAATCGTGTCGACCTTCCCCGCCTTGCAATCGTCCAGCAGCCGCAGGAGCGCGGGACGCTTTTTGTACGGCTTTCGCGCGGATATTCCTGCGTCCTCATATATGCTTACCACGGTCATTTTATTCGCTTTTGCGTATCTTGTCAGCGCGTCCCGCTGCTCTTGCAGGGACAGTCCATGCCGCGCCTGTTCCTCGCTGGACACGCGGATATATAGTGCCGCCCTCATCGAATCCCCCTCCAAAATCCGTAATCTATACAATGTAAATCAATGTACACGCACCACACAGCAAGCATAGCAATGATGACAAACATTATAGCAATCACAACGTTGCGAATACGGACGCCGCGCCGCATGATCTCGATGGTATCAGCTTTTGCATCAACATGGCGTTCCAGCTCGTCGTTACGCGCTTGCAAAGTTTCCTCGGTCGGGGTCAAATGTTCGGAAATCTCGAACACTTCATCAAGAGATATTCCAAGCGCTTTGCAGATCGGCGCGACGGTGTAGATTGACGGAGATTTAGAAAACTTGGAAAAGAAGTTCTGCACGGTGGACAGCGGTACGCCAGAAGCATCGGAAATGTCTTGATAGGTTAGTTTCAGTTCTTCTTTGCGGGATTTACACACTTCTTGAATGTTCATTTATGCCACCTTAATTTCTTCGATTTTTGCGCCGCAAAGTCGCAAGATGAGGGTTTGTCGAACCACGTCGAGCGCTGTCTTTTTGCAACGTTTCGGCATTGAATTACCAAGGTAAAGCGGAGTATGGTCAAAACAAGCAGCGGCGACCGCTCCCCGCTGGCTGCAAAAAGGCCCCGCCGTTTGTTGCAGAGGGCGGCGGGGCCAATCTAATCTATACCGCCTTGCAACTTTTCAATTCTCCCGCTCTTCCCATTCTGCGACCTCATCTAATGATTTAGGGATGGTATACCCCGCATCCTCAATCTTTTGTGCCAGCTTTTGATAATTTGCTGTGTTACCATTTCGCATGCGAGAAAAGCCAGAAAGAGATTTTGGGAAGTCATCTGGGAATTTAGGCTTGAACCAATAATAAATAATATGATTTAAATTTGGCTCATTGATCGGATTGTAAGACTTTTCAACACGTTCTAACCAAAGCCTATAATTTTCCTTTTCTTCTTCGGTTCGATCATCGCGAAACGGTCGTTTACTATATAAAGATGGACTTATGCACTTGAAAGATGGCTCAGAAACACCGTCAATATAAGCAAATATCCCAAGCCCGCACTGAAAATGAAAATCACCTGGGAACTTTGGAAATTTCCAACTTTTGCCAGATAAGCTATATATCCGTCTCCGGTACTTCGCGCAAATTTCACACTCTATTAAATCAGTTCCAAGTTTTCTACACGATTCAAGCGTTCTTGCAAATGCGTCTTTTGCATAGTCTTCCGGCGATTCCGTGTGTGCATCTATCCAGTCTTTCCACTCTTTCGCCTTTTTGAATCGACCCAGCTCGATATAATAATTGACGACCCTATAAAAATCTTTCCGTTCCCAGCCAAGCGTAGAATACGTCATTAGCTGGCAGGATTTTTCAAGGCAGGCCATTGATAACTGGTAATCTCCGCCATTCCACAAAAGCCCCGCGTGCATTCTCAGCACATATTCAAGATACCCTGTAGGGCCTAACTCTTTGAAACGCGGTACATCGCGGAATTTTGTATAGTCAGGAATGGCGATAGAATAAATCGATTGCTTATCGGTCAAGTCGTATTTTATTCCATCAGACACTATATCAGTTGTTGCATTGATAGTATCGCGCACTTCGTAATACGATTGATTTGGCTCTGGAAACATCTCCACAACGCGGCCGTGCTCAAAATATACGGTAACGGGCATATCAAATCCCCCTAATTTTATATCTCAAATTATATTGAATCAATTAAAAATTAGTGCTATACTAATCCGCAATAGAACATTTGTTTTATTATATGAGAGCGAACGGAGGGCAGAGAGGATGACAACGGTAGAGGAATTGATTATTACAATTTCGAGATTTACTCCCCAGCAACTTGACCTTTTTCGATCTGCTGCGCAACAGATAGTAGAGCAGCAGCAAGGTCAGGATTTGATTCGCAAATCCGAATAAGCTTTTGAATATCTTCGGGCAATTCAGAAATGAGCGCTTCACCATCGGTGGGGCGCTCTTTTTTTGCGGCTTTATCGGCTACAGAATAAGAAATTGAAATCCCAAAATATTCTTCAATAGTTTTGATATTAGCAGCAGAGGGGAAATAGATGTTATTTCTCCACTGTGAAAATGTTGCGCTTGATATTTTTGTTGCGGCATAAAATTCCGCCTTTTTTATATGTCGAGCAACGAGCTCGCGTTCGACGATATCAACAAGCGTAGGACCGTCCAAAATATTAAGCCTCCCTTTGTACAAACCGCCGAAGTCGCACAAAATGCAAAGTTCAACTTGACATATTAAGCTGAGCTTAGTATAATGTAAGCATAGGGCAATAAAAAGCAAGCCCCCTTGATACTTAGCGGACTGTCGAAATTATTAGTTTGTTGGCACTTCTTATAATATCACGGTTCGCTAAGTTGTCAAGCAAAACTTAGTATTTGGAGGTGAAAAGATGAGTTTTCGAAGCGCTCGTCATAAGGCTGGATTCAGCGTTCAGCAGGTAGCGGATGCGCTGAAAATCTCAGACGTGGCCGTGTATTACTGGGAAACTGGGCAGCAGGCCCCGAGAGCAAGCAGATTGCCGGAAATCGCAGCGCTGTACGGTTGCACAGTGGACGAGCTATTAAAGCCGGACAAGGAGGGCGCATGATTTTTGCAGCATGGAAAAGCGGCTGCCGAATTTCCGCCGATGCGCAAAAGGTCGCAGATGAGATTTTAGCCATCGGCAAATCGGCGACGACCGCTCAAATTCTGGACAAGGCGCGGGACGAAAAGACCGAACTGCATAAGTGCTTTGACTGGGATGATGCAGAAGCCGCCGAGAAGTGGCGTTTGCAGCAGGCGCGGCACATCGTGTGCAACCTTGTTATCAAGGAGAAAAACGATACACCTCGCCCCGAAGTGCGGATATTCTTTAAGACGGACGCGGACAGCGGATACAAGCCGACCGTCATGATTATGCAGGACAAGGACGAATACCGAAAACTGCTCGACCGCGCTCTTGCGGAGCTGAACAGTTTTCGGGCGAAGTACAAGACATTGGTGGAGCTTGACGGCGTATTTGACGCCATCGACAAGGTTGCAGGATAAACACGCGGCGGTAAGCGGAAACAGGGGCGCGTAGCCCCTAACAAAACACTAAAGAACATTGCACCATTGATTATTACAGAACAAGACAGAACAGATTCCTATATTGAGATACATAACACACTACACGCTTCTGTTTCTGCTTACCGCAGACAAAACACCGCTCATTAGGATAAAACACCACTACACACTAAAGTATACCGCAAATCAACATCGTGCGCTTGCTGTGGCTTATGGCCATAGAAACAATACCAATCACATCATTATATTAGAGCGTTGGACAAGACAATAGACGATAGAAAAATACAAAACAATATAAGTGCATAAGCAAACCTCTACCATAAGTCACAGCAAGCGCACGAGCAAGTCAAGGAGGAAAAGAAAGATGAAGAAAGAACGCATTATCGAAGTCCAGCCTATAAAAATCGAACAGGCGACAATCCTGATCGAGGGCGACGGCGACCTTGTGTTGAACAAGATGAACGCCCGCACCGTCCGAGAATTGACCCGCGCCCGCGAGAGCAAAAGAACCACGAAAGAAATCCCCAACAACTGGGAGGACGTCATTACCGCCATGCACTGGCTGAATGGCTATCCGGTCGAGGACACTTACCGCGACATGAACGCAGAGGTTTTGCATGATATGCTGACAAACAACGCTCCGTGCATTACGGGCTTCGGGCTGAAAAAGTCATTTTGTCAGGCAGTTGTTCGAAACGAGATTGACACTTATTCGACGAAGTTTGACAACGCCATGAATGTGACAAACGCACTTATTCCAATCAAGTTTGCGGAACACAACGTTGACCAGAAGCTTATGTCCCCGAAGCGCGGCGCACCCGTCCTTGTTTACATCAACCGCTTTTCCGGATGGAGTGCGGAAATTCCAATCACATACACCGAGAATGTTTACTCTCTCGACCAGATCGTGAACATCATCAATATGGCCGGCTTTGGACTTGGCATCGGTTCTGGGCGTTCCAGCGGATACGGCAGATACCACGTTGTCGGCATCAAATAAAAAATGCCCCGCCCAATGTTGCAGCATTGAGCGGGGCGGGTGGAACAAATCTCACCACAAGATATTGTGTCCGTGCTTATTGTAGCACGCGAGAAAGGAAAAGGCAATGAGAAAAAAGCCAGAGTACAAGATTATCTGGGTCACACCCCCTGACCCCGTAAAGCTGGGGACGATCATGGGAGAGATTTACGCACGCGGTCGCGGCCTTGAGTTTGTCGGCCTTGTGCCGAACGAGAAGAAGGGAGAAAAGCATGGCTGATACGTTGTTCTTCGGCGGCATCGCCGCTACTGTGATCGCGCTCAACGGCTGCGATTTCACGACGAGCCTTGCCGTCATCGGCACGTGCGCTGTGTGCAAGGTGCTGTATAATCTGCTCCCGTACATCGACAGGGGGTGCAGACAGTGAGACGGCACGACAAGCGCACGAGAGAGCAACGCAAGGCCGATGAATCGGCACTGTTTGCGGCGGCGTGCCTGGGCGCGACGATCCTTTTGATCGTGATCTCAATCCTCGCCACCAGCGTGCAGGCGGTCGATGCGGAATCGAAAGAAGCGCCCATCGTAGAAGAGTATGACCCCGCGTGGGACATTCCCGCGACTGAAAGCGCGGTGTGCAACGACGTGTTTCTCGGAGAGTTTACGCTGACGGCCTATTGCCCCGGACGCTGCTGCTGCGGAAAGTCGGCAAGCGGCTACACCGCAACCGGCACGCTGGCGACCGTGGGACGCACGATCGCGGTCGACCCGAAGGTGATCCCTTACGGGACGCGCGTTCTGCTGATCTGGCCGGACGGTACACAGCGCAGCTATATCGCCGAGGACTGCGGCGGCGGTGTAAACGGCAACTACATCGACGTGTTTTTTGGCGACCATCAGGCGGCGCGCGTCTTTGGCGTGCAGAGCGCAATGGCGTATTTGGAGGGAGAACAATGATCTATCGCTGCACCTGCTGTCACCTCATTTTCGACGAGCCGGACGTCGTCCTGCATCGCGTGAATCTGGACGGGGAGCGGGGATACCAGACCGAAAAAGAGCTTTTCTGCCCGGACTGCGGCGTGGAGGAATCCTATTTTGAAAACTACAAGGGAGACGAAGATGAAGATGCAGAAAATTTCGACGCGCGGCATGAGCCGCGAAGACTGGCTTGAAGAGCGGCGAAAGAGCCTCGGCGGCAGCGACATGGGCGCGGTGCTGGGCCTGAATAAATACCGTTCGCCCTACACGGTATGGGCGGAGAAGACCGGCAGGATCGGCGAAGAGCCGGAAAACGAGGCAATGCGCGTCGGGCGAGATCTTGAGCCGTATGTGGCAAGCCGATTCGAAGAGGTGAGCCGCAAGGGGGTGCGCCGCATGAACTACCTGCTGCGCCGCGAGGATTGCCCCCATCTGCATGCGAACATCGACCGTCAGATCCTCGGCGAAATCTCCGGTCTTGAGTGCAAGACGACAAGCGCGCTGAATCTCAAGCGCTACGAGGGCGGGGACTTTCCCGAAAGCTACTACGCGCAGTGCGTGACGTATCTTGCTGTGACCGGCTGGCAGCGCTGGTATCTGGCGGCGCTGGTGCTGGGCAAGGGATTCTATTGCTACCAGATCACGACCGTCAAAAACGATGACACGCCGGAATGGTGCGAGAGCAGCGTATATGTCAGCCCGGAAGAGATCGAGGCCGTCAAGCGCTGCGCGGAGGATTTCTGGCGCGACTACATCGAGGCCGACAGCCCGCCGCCGATGGACGGTATGGAGAGCACAACGGAGACGATCACGAGCATCTACGACGGTGGCGGCGGCGAAGTCGAGCTGTTCGGGCGTGAGAGCCTGATCGAGCAGTACCAATACCTGATGAGCCGGAAGAAAGCCATCGAGAAGGACGCGGACGCCATCAAGCAGCAGCTGATGAACGACCTCGGTGACAACGAGACGGGCTTCTGCGGGCGCTACACGGTCAACTGGAAAGGACAGAGCCGCCAGACGTTCGATGCGAGGGCGTTTGCCAAGAACCACCCCGAAATGGACTTGAGCGGCTACTACAAAACGACAAATTTCCGCAAATTTGCGGTGAAGGAGGAAAAAGAAAGATGAAGGAAGGATTGATTCAGAACGCGCAGGCGATGCAGAAAGCACCGCAGCAGAAGCAGGTATCGGTCATGGCGCTGCTTAACGATATGCTTGACCGCGATGGCATGCGCAAGCGCTTTGACGAGCTACTTGGCAAGCGCGCGCCGCAGTTTATTTCGTCCATCGTTTCGATGGTCAATGCAGACAAAAATTTGCAGCAGGCCTTTTACGAATCCCCGATGACGGTTATTCAGTCCTCGCTGAAAGCGGCGATGTTTGATCTCCCCATCGACCAGAGTTTAGGCTACGCCTACATTGTGCCATTCAAGAACTACAAGAAGGATATCGGCGCAAAAAAGATGGAAGCGACATTCATTCTCGGCTGGAAAGGTATGCACCAGCTCGCACTTCGTACGGGCGCATATAAGACCATCAACGTCGTGGACGTGCGCGAGGGCGAATTGAAGCGTTACAACCGCCTGACCGAAGAGGTTGACATTGATTTCGTTGAGGACGAGGACGCGCGTGAGGCGCTTCCTGTCATCGGATACGTCGGTTATTACCGCCTTATCAATGGGGCCGAAAAGACTGTTTACATGAGCGTCAAGGCCATCACCTCACATGAAAAGAAATTCCGCAAAGGTGAATATCAGGGGAAAGGCTGGCGTGATGATTGGGACGCTATGGCGCGCAAGACTGTCTACCGCATTTTGATTGGCAAATGGGGTGTTATGTCCATCGACTACCAGACGCGCGATGCGGGCAAACAACTTGCCGACGTGATCGCCGCAGATGCGCAGGAAGAGGAAACCATTGACGCCAACTACACCGTGGACGAGACAACCGGCGAGGTCATTGAAAGCGACGGTGACGCACAGTGAGCATGAATCGCGTGTGCCTGATGGGACGCATCGGGCGTGACTTGGAGCTGAAAAAAACGAACAGCGGCGTATCCGTCGTGTCGTTCCCTCTTGCCGTTGATCGCAACGGCAAGGAGGGCGGCACGGACTGGATCGACGTTGTCGCATGGCGCGGCACGGCGGAGGTGCTCTGCAACTACGCTGGGCGCGGTCGGCTCATCGCCGTCGAGGGGCGCTTGCAGATGCGCGACTGGACGGACAAGAACGGCAACAAGCGCAGGAGCTACGAGGTGCAGGCTGACAACGTGTATTTCGCAGATAACAGGCGCTCGGAGGATAACAACACCGCCGCACCGCAATACGCCGCAGAGAGCGCCGCAGGCGGCTTTGCAGAGGTCAACGAGGACGACGGCGAGCTGCCGTTTTAAGGCGGTGAGCAGATGCCGAATAGAATCATCAAAGAGAGTTTATGCTCAAGCGAGAAAATAGCATCGCTTTCGGATTTCGAGTTTCGGCTATGGGTTGGATTGATTACGCAAGTAGACGATGCTGGGCGCGGAGACGCCCGCCCAGCGATTATAAAAGGACGAGTTTTCCCGTTCAGGGAAAGGCTATCCATCAAAGACATCGATGCCGCGCTCCAAGCTTTGGCGGCAAAAGGCTGCGTTTCCCTCTATGCGGTAGACGGGAAGCCCTACTTTTTGTTCCCCGGGTGGGTCAAGCATCAACGTGTCAGAGATTGCAAGCCGAAATATCCCGAACCGCTGGAAAATCTCAACCTGCCGCAATCTGCGGCGAGTTGCGGCGAGTTGCCGCAACCTGCGGCCTTAATCCAATCCGAATCCGAATCCAATCCGAATCCAGAATCCAATCCGAAAGAATATTGCGCTGAGCCGCAAGCGGCTGACGCGCCGCCGGTGATTTCTTTGCCGCTGAATGACGGGACTTTTTTCGACGTTTCGGAGAACGACAGGGCCAAATGGTCGCAGCTCTATCCGAGCGTTGACGTTCTACAACAGCTCAGAAACATGGCAGGGTGGTGCGACGCGAACCCTACCAAGCGAAAGACACGCGGAGGGGTTAAGCGTTTCATTACTAATTGGCTCGCCGAAGAGCAGAACAAGGGCGGCAAAGCGCCGCAGAATAGGCCGTTTGTCGGCGGCGATGTATTCGCCGAGATGCTGGAGGAGGAACGGAACCGTGGAAAGAGCTAATGTACTTAGCCTTTTGGGGCGATTAAAACAGGCCTATCCGCAGGCTTATGCCAAGATGACCCGCGCAGAAGCCGAAGAGCTGGTTTCCCTCTGGTCGGACATGCTGGACGGGGAAGACCCCGCCGAAGCGATGGACGCAGTAAATGCGCTGATTGCTGAGGATACGAGGGGATTCCCCCCGAAGGTCGGACAAGTGCTGGCAAAGATCAGGGGCGCCGCTTCCCCGCACATCTCGGTGGCTTGGATGAAGCCATACATCGAGCAGATAGCCGAACAGGAGGCATTCATGCCGAGCATATCGCGTTATGCGAGAGAACACGGGATGACGTGGGAAGCGGCGGCTGCCGAAATGGAGGGTGACGCATGGAGCGAGTAGTTTCATTTGCCGTGGATGGAAGACCCGTATCAAAGGGAAGGCCGCGCGTCACACGGCATGGGACATATACGCCGAAAAGCACGCAGATTTTTGAGAATGCAGTTTGCGCGGCATGGCTCGAGTGCGGGGAAAGGCCGTTTGAGGACGGAGAAGCGCTGGAAGTCATGGTAAATGCTTATTTCCCCATCCCATCTGGAACGCCAAAAAGGAAAAGGGGCGGATTGGATTTATCCCCATACCTTAAGCGCGGCGATATCGACAACATCATTAAGGCGGTATTGGACGCGCTCAACGGATATGCCTACAAGGACGATTCTGCTGTGTTTAGCGTTTGCGGGAGGAAGTTTTACACGGACGGCGAGCCGCTTACGGTGGTGACGATTAGCAGCGTGGAGGTCGAACATGAGCTTTGAGCACTGCCACTTCTGCAAGCCGCCTGTAAGGCACGCGGGCTGTCACAGCGATTGCCCGTACTACGCGGCTGATATCGCCGCGCGGAGTGCGGCGAAGGAAGAAAAGCGCCGCCTGACGGCCGCGAAATGCGACTGGCTGCGCGCGCGCCAATTCAAGACGCAGCGCTATCAGCGCTTGAAAGGACAGCAGCGATGAAGGGCAGATACCTCTACCTCGCGCTCGATCACAAACACGCGGGCGTCGTGACCTGCGTTGCGGATTCGCCGACAGAGCTTGCGCGTCTGCGCGGAACAACAATTTCCGTCGTTTCCCACGCACTCGCGCGGGCGAAGAAGAACCCGGAAAGCAAGTCGTGGTATGTCTCCGTCTGGACGGAATGGAGCGACGCGGAGTATGAAAAATATTTTGGTCGGAGAATGTGAGGGGCGAAGATGAAACACCTCGGCGATATTACGAAGATCAACGGCGCGGAGATCGAGGCCGTGGACGTTATCACAGGCGGCTCACCGTGCCAGGATTTGAGCATTGCAGGGAAACGCGCCGGATTGGCCGGCGCGAGAAGCGGATTGTTTATGGAGCAGGTCCGCATCGTAAAGGAGATGAGAGAGCATGACGGAAAGAGCGGACGGACAGGTGCCATGGTCAGACCTCGGTTTATGGTCTGGGAAAACGTGCCCGGAGCGTTCTCAAGCAACAAAGGGCGAGACTTCGCGGCAGTCCTTGAAGAGATCATCCGCATCGCAGAACCGGAAGCCCCCGATATTGAAGTGCCTGAAAAGGGCTGGAACACCTGGGGGGGCTACCACGATGAGGTGGGAGGACGATGGAGCGTGGCTTGGCGAGTGCATGACGCGCAACACTGGGGAGTCCCCCAACGTCGCCGTCGTATCTCGGTTGTCGCAGATTTTGGAGGAGACACCGCAGGAGAAATACTCTTTGAGCGCAAAAGCGTGTCAGGGTATCTTGCGGAGAGCGGAACGGCGCGGGAAAGACTTGCCGGAAACGCTGAAAGCGGTGCTTCTTATGCAGGCCGAATCAGGGGGGGCTGTGACGGAGGAGGAAAAGGCTCTTTAGTCCAGGAGGACAAGAGCGGTACGCTCGGCACCGGCAACGACCAGACGATTTTCTGCTATGGCATTTCGGCTTACGAAAGCAACGCCATGAAATCCAGAAATCCAAAAAGCGGCGTGTATGTGGCGGACACCTCGCGCACGCTCGACCTGAACGGTGGAAACCCCGCGTGCAATCAGGGCGGTATGGCGGTCGTATGCGCAGGGTTTAAACTCGGCAACAGCGAGCAGGCGCGAAGCATCGGCTACGCCGAAGAGCAATCGCCAACGTTGAACGCGGAGTGCGGCGGCAACAAGCCTGCGGTGGTTGCACTGGATATGTCGCACGCCTGCGATGTCATCCGCGACTGCGGCGAGATCAGTCCCAGTCTGCAAGCCCGTATGGGAACGGGCGGCAATCAAGTGCCGCTGACATATCAGCAAACGACCGGGACGCTTTCACCCGGCGCTCACGCTGGGAGCTACAACGGACAGGACGCATACAACGATATGCTGGTCGTATCGAGTGAAATCTCGCCTACGTTGAGGGCAAAGGCGAATGACCCATATCGCGAAGATATGGCGGCGTATATTGCAAGCGTCGATTGTCGGAACTTTTGCGAGGGCGGAGAAACAAACGGTACATTGCAAGCAAAAGAAAGCGGAGGGCAAAGCCTGAACCTGAATAATACGGTTCGGCAGAACATGGTGGTGCGACGTCTCACCCCGATGGAGTGCGAACGGCTGCAAGGTTATCCGGACGGTTGGACCAACATTGGTGAGTGGCGCGACAGCAAGGGTAAGCTGCGCAAGCCAAGCGACAGCCCGCGCTATAAGGCCTGCGGCAACTCGATCGCGCTGCCGTTCTGGGACTTCCTGGCAAAGCGCATCAGCGCGCAGTATTTGCGCCCCGTTACGATGGGGAGCTTGTTTGACGGCATCGGCGGGTTTCCCCTGGTATTTGAGCGGCACAACGGCAAGGGCACGGCACGCTGGGCAAGCGAGATCGAGCAGTTCCCGATCGCCGTGACGAAATTGAGATTTGGGGAGGAATGACCATGTACATTGGAGAACCATTTAGCTGGAAGCCTGCCGCATTTGAGGGCAGTAACGGGAAGAAACTCAGAGAGAGTTTTAAATTTTAACAAAAATCAGGAGGAATTTCACCATGAATAACAATCAGGACTATATCGTTCGCTGCGACCGCGCAGGCGTATTCTTTGGCAAGATCAAGGAGCGCAACGGCTCCGAGGTCACCATGACTGAGGTTCGTAAACTGTGGAGCTGGGACGGTGCCTGTGCCGTGGAGCAGTTGGCGCAGGATGGCACAAAAGCACCGGGTAACTGCCGTTTCACCGTGACGATTCCGGAAATGACCGTGCTGGGCGCGATCCAGATCATCCCGTGCACGGATGATGCATCGGTGTCGATTCGCGGCGTAAAGGAGTGGAAGAGATGACGCTTGATGAGAAGATCAAAGCCTTTTTGCTTGTAAGCGACGGCTCCGGCTCCGGCTACGGCTACGGCTCCGGCTACGGCTACGGCTCCGGTGACGGCTCCGGCTCCGGCTCCGGTGACGGCTCCGGCTCCGGCTCCGGCTACGGCTCCGGCTCCGGCTCCGGCTACGGCTACGGCTCCGGCTCCGGCTACGGCTACGGCTCCGGCGACGGCTCCGGCTCCGGCTACGGCTACGGCTCCGGCTACGGCGACGGCTCCGGAATTAAGAGCTTCAACCGGGACACGGTCTATCAAATTGACGGCGTAAATACGCTGATTCGTTCCGTGCGCGGCAACACCGCGCACGGGGCAATCGTGAACAATGATTTGACGACCACACAGTGCTACATCGTCAAGCAGGACAACATTTTTGCACACGGGGAAACGCTGCGCGAAGCAATGGAAGCACTGCGAGACAAACTTTTCGAGGATATGCCGGAAGACGAGCGTATAAATGCGTTCCTGCGAGAGACAGACCGCGAGAAAACGTATCCGACGCAGTATTTTTACGACTGGCACCACCGCTTGACCGGGTCGTGTGACATGGGGAGAAAGCAATTTGCCCGCGACCATGGCGTCGATCTCGAGCGCGGCATGATGACGCTTACGGAGTTTTTGGAGTTGACAAAAGACGCTTACGGTGGCGATGTGATCCGAAAAGTGATTAGTAAGATGCAGGAGGTGGAGTGATGGTTTCGGACGAAGCATTGAAAAAGCTGCAAGAGCAGATCGCGGCGTGGCCGATGGCGCAGCGGTTTGTGGTGCAGCAGCTCATTGAGGACTACCGGATGGATCGAGAAGACCTGCGCGCTTACGAGGCGACGGGGCTGACGTCGGAACGCTGTGCCGAATTTGCGCGAGCAGACGCGGAAGGACGGTACATCGTAATGCGTGATGCGGAGCAGGAGGGCGTTGCCCGCCTGCGCGAGCTGGCTGAAGCCGACAGGGACGGTCGGTTGGTGGTGTTGCCATTTGCCCGTGGGCGCACTTTGCTATGCGAGGAAAACATCGACAGTCTGCGACTTATGAAGGATGTAGAGCTTGCAATTCGCTATTGCAGCAGTTGCGGAATTGTGTTTTACATGGGTTACAATGTGTTCTGTGATCTGGTGAAACATGGGAGAATTACTGCGGTAAGCGATGAGACGGAGAAGGTGCTGGAGGCGATGAAAAATGAGTAAGGCTGTCATGCTGAGCATCCGCCCGAAGTGGTGCGAAAAGATCGCCAGCGGCGAAAAGACCATTGAGGTGCGTAAGACGCGGCTGAAGATGGAAACGCCGTTTAAGTGCTATATCTACTGCACCAGCGGTAGACCTGACCTGAACATTCCTATTTCACCGGAACGTCTGATGCAGGACTACTTAGATACGGGGTCGATGAAATCACTGAACTGCCCACTTGGAAATGGTAAGGTAATCGGCGAGTTTGTGTGCGACCACATTTATGAGTTGGAAACGCGCTCACCCGGCGGCAGTTACTATGTCAAAGGCGAGGATCAGCCGACGACAAACGATGTGGCGCGGCAATCCTGCCTTAGTCTAAGAGATATGCATGACTATCTGCACGCGCAAAAGGGCTACGGCTGGCATATCTCTAACCTGAAAATCTACGACACGCCGCGAGAGTTGAGCGAGTTCCACCGAGCGTGCCCGAATAGTTGGTATTGTGAAAGCTGCGCAATGCACTGGGAAAACAACGGCACTTGCGGAAACGAGAGCTTACAGATTAAGCGCGCGCCGCAGAGCTGGTGCTATGTGGAGGAGGTACGCGATGAACATTGCTGAAAATGTTGATTGTATGAAGGCGATGAAGAAGCTGCCGGACAAGGCTTTTGACCTCGCTGTGGTCGATCCGCCGTATTTCAGCGGGCCGGAGCGGCGCGGATATTATGGCTGCAAGGTCAGCAAAATCGGCGTGCACAGAGACTACCACATATCGCCGAAGTGGGACATTCCGACATGTGAATATTTCGATGAGCTGGAACGGGTCGCAAAGCGCTATATCGTTTGGGGCTGCAACTATTTCGACTATCACTTTGCGCCGGGGCGCATTGTTTGGGACAAGTGCAACGAGGGCAGCTCTTTTAGCGATTGCGAGATCGCAGCTACAAACTGCCATGACAGCGTGCGGCTTTTCCGCTACATGTGGAATGGCATGATGCAGGGCAAAAGCATCGCAGAGGGGTTTATCCAGCAAGGGAATAAGGCGCTGAACGAGCAGCGCATTCATCCGACGCAGAAGCCTGTGGCGCTTTACGTGTGGTTGCTTCAGAAGTACGCCAAGCCCGGAGACAAGATACTCGATACACACCTCGGCAGCGGAAGCAGCCGCATCGCTGCGTTGGAGCTTGGACTCGATTTCGTGGGGTACGAAATTGACGAGCACTACTACGAAGCGCAGGAAAGGCGCTTTGAGGAATGCATCTCACAAGGGAGTTTGTTTTTTGCGGGAGGTGGCGTGCGATGAATGGCATTCCCAACGTCGATGTCGTGGTAGTGACGCGCTGCAAGGACTGCAAGCACAGCGCATTGCCGTCCGAGCTTACCCAGCGGTACGGTAAGCCGGGGACGCTGACGTGTCACAACAGGCGCGCGCCATGCAACAGGCGCAATGTTAGCGAGGACGATTTTTGCAGCTACGGCGAGCCGAAGGAGGGGACCCATGCTGACAATCACGATTAAAGCCAACGTCCCCGCCGCTGACGCGCAGGGCATCAAGGAGCGCATCGCCATGGATATTGAGCGATGCGGCGACTGCAAGGTCGTGAGAATCGCAAGCGACCGGGGACGGGAAGAACAGCTACGAATGAAAGGAGCCAAATTATGAGCATCAACGTAAAGAAGTACACCAAAGACCAGATGGCGAAGATGGTGGAGAACGCGCAGGCGGAAGTGCAGGAATTAAAGCGGGTAAACGTCGCCTTGACCGAGAAGATCAGCCAGTTAAACGGCGAAGCAATCACCCGCGAGAACGTGATCGCGAACCTGAAAGCGAACTTCGATTCGGCCAAAAACTCGGCTCAGCATTTGAACGATCAGGGGCAGCAGTATTGGAGAGCGTGGCAGGCATCGAAGCGAGAAGTTGCCGACTTGAAAAACAAACTCACTGACACTGAGACGGCGCTTGGGCGGGCAAATGCGTGCATTGCTACCATGAAGGTGGAAAGAGACCAGCAAACGAAAGACCTTTTCGAATGGAGGAGAAGCGCGCAGAATCTGCATGAGGACCTTTTGGATGCTCGAGATCGCGCCAACTACGCAGAATCCCACCCGTGGCGGAACCTGTGGGCGTGGATCAAACGGGAGGCGGCGCGCCATGAGTAACGATCCGTTTAAATGGAGCACACCGCAGAGAGTGGGCGCACCTGTCAATAGTCCGTGCATCGAGCATGACAATGTAAATCACCCCGCGCATTACACGGCGGGAGGGATCGAGTGCATCGACGCCATTGCGGCCGCATTGACGTGCCAAAAAGACCCGATGCAAGCATGGCTGACGGGACAGGTGCTTAAGTACATGTGGAGCTGGCCGATGAAAAACGGCAAGGAAGATCTGCGAAAGGCGAGATTCTATCTTGACAGGCTGATCAACAGCGCGGGAGATGATTGAGGTGATGCGATGAGCACGTTTCCTGACCGCCTGCGGAGGTTACGCGAACGCCAGCAATTAAAGCGCTGCGTGCTGTCCGAGCTGTGCGGGCTGAACCGAAACACGATCAAACGATACGAGATGGGGACGCAGAAACCGTCAATGGACGCACTGATAAGCATTGCCGATTATTTCGGCGTGTCGATTGATTATCTGCTCGGGCGTTCGGACTACCCAAAAAGTTTATAAAAATATTTTGCAAAACTCACTTATAAGTGAGTTGGGGCATTGCAATTATGGGAGAATTGAGCCGCAGAGGTGTAAAAGCCTTTGCGGTTCTCTCATTTATGGCGTTTACCTCCTGCGCCATAGCGGGGCGCGGTGCTTTTCATCTTTTCACGCCGTCCCCGCGATATGCCGCACGCACGATGCAGCCCACAATCAGGGCCGAGAGGGCGCACCTCTCATGCGGCACAGGACCCCGCGCACCTCTCAACGATGTGGCCCAGCGGGGACATACGCAGATGTGGCGGAATCGGTAGACGCTACAAACGACAGTTTGGGTGCCGCCCAGCAAAGCGGTGGAGGCCGACACTGTTAGGCTATGTGAGGTTCAAATCCTCACCATCTGCACCAGAGGCCGGGTAGCGCCCGGACAATGTGAGACCGTTGTCGTCATGGCTCACATGAAAATGACAATGCCCGCTGAAAACTGCGCTTGTCTTGATGCGTCAAGACCGGTTTGACCTGACAGAATAGGGGCTATGACTTTTCGGAGCGTAGTTGCCGGTAGCGCGTGACAATCTAAGCGGGAAGACGGCTAATATGCGGCATAGGTGCCCCGTAAGGGGAGACCACAGCGAGTGACGGGGACTTTCCCTGAAGCGCTAAAGCAGGGCAGGACTGCAATGCCGTACCAAAAGAGGAGAGCCACTGCCTTGAGTGCGGCGTTGTAGCCTTTCGGGGCGGGTAAAGTCTGCTATATAAGGCCAAGGGGCGGGGGCTGGTAGCAAAACGAAAGGGAGTGAGCGCATGGCTGGCGGAGCGCCAAGGAAATGGAAAAGCGTAAAGGCAATGCAAGAAGCCATTGACGCTTACTTTGAGAGCTGCAAAGGAACACCGCTTATGATTGACGGCGATGTTGCCACAGATAAATACGGAAGGCCGATTATTTTAGATGAAAAGCCGCCGACGGTAACAGGGCTGGCGCTGTCGCTGGGGTTTACCGGCCGGCAGGCGCTGATTGATTATCAAGCAAGGCCAGAGTTTGCGGACACGGTTACGCGCGCGAAGTCCCGCTGCGAGGAATATGCCGAATCCCGTCTGTACGATAAGGACGGTGCCAATGGGGCGAAATTCTCCCTTGGCTGCAATTTTGGCTGGAATTCCGAGAACGAAAAAAACGGCGACCCTGCGGCGTTGGCAGCTTTGCTCACTGCGTTAAAGGGCGAGAACAATGCAAATTAAAACGCTATCCGCAAAGCAGCACAAAATAATGGAGTTTATCAGCTCTGATGATATGGCGCTGATTTGTGACGGCTCCGTTCGTTCCGGAAAGACGACGGTCATGTCGATGGCGTTTGTGCTGTGGGCGATGCAGAACTACGACCGCACGAATTTCGCTATTTGCGGGAAGACGGTGCAGGCGGCAGAGCGAAATATCTTAAAACCGTTGATGGAGATTGACGGGCTAGGTGTTGCGCTGTCCATGCATTACAAGGTTTCCACGAGAATTTTAACCGTTCGGTGCGGGGATAGGAAAAATTGGTTTTACCTATTCGGCGGTAAGGATGAAAGCTCGTATATGCTCATACAAGGCATCACGCTTGCCGGGGTTCTATTCGATGAAGTGGCACTTATGCCGCGTTCGTTCGTGGAGCAAGCGCTTTCCCGTGCGATTTCATTTGAGCATCCGAAGTATTTTTTTAACTGTAACCCCGAATCACCGCAGCATTGGTTTTACAAAGAGTGGATTGAAAACGAACGGGAGAATACGCAGCACATTCACTTCCTATTGGAAGATAACCCAATTCTTACACCGCAGATGATCGAGAGGACAAAGGCCATGTATAGCGGCGTGTTCTACGACCGATACATTCGCGGATTGTGGGTTGTGGCCGAGGGGCTGATCTACCCCATGTTTGACGACAGCTGCATTGTGGACGAGCTGCCGGAAAAGGGCGAATACTATGTTTCCTGCGACTACGGCACACTTAACCCGTTTTCTGCTGGGCTGTGGCGCTGGGACGGGAAGACGGCTACGCGCATCCGCGAGTATTACTATTCCGGGCGCGAGACCCAGAAGAACAAGACGGATGAGGAATACGCCGACGAGATCGAAAAGCTCATCGGCGAGGCGGACGTCAAAAGCATCATCGTCGACCCGTCTGCCGCCTCGTTCATCGAGGTTTTGCGGCGGCGCGGTTATATGGTGCGAAAAGCTAACAACGACGTAACCAACGGCATTATGACTACGGCGCGGTTTTTGCAAGACGGCATAATCAAGATACACCGAGATTGCAAAGACTGCATCCGCGAGTTTGGTCTATATCGGTGGGATGAAAAATCCGCCGACGACAGACCAATCAAAGAAAACGATCACGCAATGGACGAGACGCGCTATTTTGCCTATACGATTTTGAAAAATAAGGCGTATCGACGCGATTATACCCCCATTTGGAACAGATAGGACGGTGAGCGGCTATCAAAACATATAACGACCTTGTGGCGGTCGGTGACAACGAGCAAGCGCGCATTGAGTTTATCCGCAGCGCGATCAATGAGCACCGCGATAGCGCGGCGTATAAAACGGCGGTGGATGCGGAGGCGTACTATAATGGCTTGAATCCGACCATCAATCGCTACGAGAAGATCATCTACGATATGCAGGGGCGCAGCCACGCGGACATGTGGACGGCAAACCACAAACTCGCGAGCCGATTTTTCGGCTTGGCGGTCGATCAGGAGGTTTCGTATCTGCTGGGAAACGGCGTGACCTTTGCGGAGAAGGAAACCCCGAACAAACTATGCCCGGACTTCGACCAGGAAGTCATGGATGCAGCGCGTGAAGCGAAAATCGCGGGCGTATCCTTCGGCTTTTGGGATTTGACGCATTTGCGGGTGTTCTCCCTGCTTGAGTTTGTTCCCCTCTATGATGAGGAAGACGGCGCGATGAAAGCCGGTATTCGGTTCTGGCAGGTGGCACAGGATAAACCGTTGAGAGCGACGCTGTACGAGATCGACGGGTTCACTGAGTACTTCCAGCCGAAAAACAAAGATATGAGCGTATTACAGGAAAAGCGCAGCTACAAGCTCGTTATCCGCAAGGCCGAAGTTGGCGAAACCGAAATCTACGACGGCGGGAACTATCCGAGTTTCCCCATCGTTCCACTGAAAAACAATAAACGGTGTCTATCCGAAATTGCCGGCAAACGCAACACCATTGACGCGCTCGATCTTGCGTCCTCGAACATGGTCAACAACGTGGATGAGGGCAACCTGATTTATTGGGTGCTATCCAATTGCAACGGCATGGATGATCTGGACGATGCAAAATTTGTGGAGCGCTTGAAAACCACCCATGTCGCCCACGCCAACGGTGACGACGGCGCGAAGGTGGAGAGCAAGACCATCGAGGCCCCGTATGAGGGCACGAGCAGCACCATTGATATGCTCAAGAAAAAGCTGTACGAAGATTTCCAGAGCTTTGATGCTGCGGCGGTATCTGCGGGGAACCAGACGGCGACGGCGATCAAGGCCAGCTATGCGCCGCTGGATTTGAAAACGGACAAGTTTGAATCCGAGGTCACGCGGTTTATTGTTGAGATTCTTCGTTTGGCAGGCATTGAGGACCAGCCGAGCTACACGCGCAATCAGATCATCAACAAGAGCGAGGAAACGCAGAACATTCTTTTGGGCGCGGCATATTACGATGATGAATACATCACAAAGAAGCTGCTGACCATCAACGGCGACATTGACCAGTACGAGGACATGGCAAAGCGGAAGGCGGCAGAAGAGATCGACCGCAGTCTTGCGGAACCGGATGCGCCGGGGGTGAGCGGCGATGGCGAACAGTGACCTCGGGCACAAGCTGACCGACAAGGAGCTTGCAAAGCTGGAGCGGCGCATCGCAAAGCTGTACCACGAGGCCGGGGAAGAGTTGCAAGCGACCATCGACGCATATTTTGAGCAATTCAAAAAGCGCGACGAGGAAATGAAGGCTCTGATCGGCACCGTGCAGAACGGTAAGGAATGGACGGAGGCCGACTATAAGCAATGGCGGCTGAACCAGATTGGGCGCGGGGAACGCTATCAGGGCATGCGCGACAAGGTGGCCCACCGCGTGACCGACGCAAACGCTGTAGCGGTGTCTTATACCAACGATGCAACGCCCGGTATATACTCCCTTAACCGCAATTATGCGGCGTACACCATCGAACAGGTCGCGGGCAACGTCGGCTTTGACCTGTGGGACGAGCAGACGGTCAAGCGGCTTATGGTAGAGCAGCCGGACTTAATGCCGTATTACCCGCCGAAACGCGCCTTAAAGCGTGGTATCGACCTCGCGTATGGCAAGAAACAAATCACGGCCAGCGTGACAAGTTCTATCTTGCAGGGGAAGAGCATCAAGCACATGGCGGACGATCTGCAAAAGCGGATCACCACCATGAGCCGAGACAGCGCTATCCGCACCGCCAGAACTGCTGTGACCGGCGCGCAGAACGCCGGACGCATGGACAGCTATGCGGCAGCGGATAAAATGGGGATTAAGCTCAAGCGTGAATGGGTGGCGACGCTGGATAACAGGACGCGCCATGCACACGCCATGCTTGACGGCCAACAGGCTGACATCGACAAGCCGTTTAAGGTTGACGGCTACGACATCATGTTCCCCGGCGATACGTCAGCGCCCGGTTATCTCGTGTATAACTGCCGCTGCACAACGATTGCGGTGGTGGACGGCATAGATACCTCATCGGCGCAAAGACGCGCTAGAAACGCCAGTACGGGGCAAACAGAGGTTATCTCAAACATGACCTATGCGGAATGGGCCGGGTGGAAAAAAGAAACAAAGCAAGTTGCAAGCGCGGCAAAATCTGCTATAATAGAAGAAAACAAGCCGTTGCCAATCACTATTTCGGATTGCACCACGGAGACGCGGAAATATGATTTTAGTGATGGAACGGAAAACGGGATAAGAAAGTCCGCGAATGCCACGGTTTATAAAACTCCAGATGGAACAGAGTTTGTATTTCCGGTGAGTTATAACAAAGCGCACCAGACGATGACCCCAGAGAAAGCGGTTGATCTTTGGAGTAAGGTTCCGAAAAAATTGCGGGATATGGGGCAAAAACAAATCATATTCCAAGACGTGCATAATCCGCAAGACAAATATTGGAGAAAGCGATACAAGAAATTCCGAGGCAGTTATGCTACGGGCGGAGATGACATCAATTTTTGGCGTTATGATTATCCGCATAACGACGATTATGTTGTGCGAACTTATTGTCATGAAATCGGGCATAAAGTTGACACGGACAATAGCGTAAATGGCACACGCTTCTCAGAGTACACATGGTGGACAGATGCAATGGCTAAGGATAAGAAGGTATCCGGTCAAAAATCGGTTACAGTCTACGGAGAAAACGCCAATTCTGAGGATTTTGCGGAAAGCATGGCCGAATTTGTTAAAGACCCGGACGCATTTAGAAAGAAGTTCCCAAACAGAGCAAAAATTATTGATATTTTCTTGAGATAAGGCGGTGAGCGCTTATGAAAACAAAAAAGTTCTATGATGACAATGGAAGACTCGTTAAAGAGCGCGTTTACGGGAAAACACCGTCCGGTGGCGATTATTCGGAAATCTGCTATATCGATAACAATCGAATGGTTATCAGAGAGTGCAAGGAGGATGGTACGCTTATTGCTGAAACATGGGGTGAGCAATGAGCGTTGAAATCCACGACAACAGCAAAGAGGTTTCTGCCGCGATCAAAGCGGCGCTGCTGCGCGGTTTGGAAAAGTGCGGGCTTGCGGCAGAGGGATATGCGAAAAAGCTGTGCCCCGTTGACACCGGCAATTTGCGGAACAGCATTACCCATATGATAGACGAGCAGGAACCGGCGGCAATCATCGGGTCGAACAATTCTTACGCCGCGTACGTTGAGCTTGGCACCGGCATTTATGCCGAAGGTGGCGGCGGACGGCCTACACCGTGGGTGTATCAGGACGCGAAAGGCAACTGGCATTACACGCGCGGCAACAAGGCACAGCCGTTTCTGAAACCAGCTGCCGCCGACCATGCGGGACAGTATCGGGACATTCTGGAAAGCGAGCTGAAAAATGGATAAGGACTTTATCAAGGCGGTGGAGGCCGTGCTTGCGACCGGCGCAAGAGTGCAGCTCAAGCAGATGAAGGACGGGAGCATCAAGGCGCAGATCGTCAAGATGGAAGAAATCAAAAAATAAATAAGACCGCAGCGCAATTGAGCGCGCGGAAAGGCACGATGAGCCAACTACTGAGAATTTCTCGGTGGTTGGCTCTTTTGTTTTTGGTAAAACCCGCGAGGTACAGCGGTTTTTATACAACGTTCGCCCCCGAAGAATTGGGGCCAAGGAAAAGGAGAACGAATAACATGGCGAAATTTACGAGAGCGGAAATTAGAAATATTCTCGGCGAGGCTTGCACTGAAGAGATCGAGAATCGCTTGGTTGCGCTGCATCTGGGCGTGGTCGACCCCCTCAAGGACGATCTCACAAAGTACAAGGCGGACGCGGAGAAGCTGCCCGGCGTCCAGAAGGAATTGGACGACCTCAAGGCAGCGGGTGACGGCGGCTATAAGGAAAAGTACGAGAAGGAACACTCGGCATTTGAAACTTACAAATCCGACGTCACGGCAAAGGAAAGCAAGGCGGCAAAGGAAAAGGCCGTGCGTGCTTACTTTGAGAGCAAAAACATCACCGGCGCGAATCTCGACCTTGCCATGCGTGGTTGCGGCGAGGAAATGGCCGCATTGGAGCTGGACGGCGAGAAGATCAAGGACACCAAGAGCCTTGATGCGCTCGTAGACGGCACCTACAAGAGGCTTGTCTCCACCACGCAGACGCACGGTGCGAATCCCGCCAGTCCCCCAGCGAATACCGGCGGCGGCGCAATGACCAAAGATCAGATCATGGAGATCAAGGACAGAGCGGAGCGCCGTGCGGCGATTGCTGCAAACATCAATCTTTTTGAAAATAAGAACGGAGGCTAATTATGGCTGCTGAAACCAATCTGATCAAGAAAAATGACCTCGCCCGCGTGCGCGAGATCGAATTTACCGAAATGTTCGGCTACTCCATCAAGAAGCTGATGGAGGCTCTGGGTGTGACCCGTAAGATCGCCAAGCAGGCCGGTACTGTGCTTAAGAGCTACAAGGCGACCGGCACGCTCGAGAGCGGCGTTGTAGCCGAGGGTGACACCATCCCCCTTTCCCACTACAAGACCGAGGCCGTGAACTACAAAGAGATCACGCTCAAGAAGTGGCGCAAGGCTACCTCTGCCGAGGCGATCACCGACCGCGGCTACGATCAGGCGGTGGAGATGACCACCGACGAGATGCTCAAGGATGTGCAGAAGGGCATCCGCAAGAGCTTCTTTGACTTCCTCTCGACCGGCACCGGCGCGGTGAGCGGTAAGAACTTCCAGACTGTTCTTGCGCAGGCGTGGGGCAATCTGCAGGTCCTTTTCGAGGATGACGAGATCGGCGCGGTCTACTTCATGAATCCGCTGGACGTTGCGGATTACCTGTCTACGGCCAACATCACCGTGCAGACCGCATTCGGCATGAGCTACGTCGAGAACTTCCTCGGCCTCGGCACGCTCATCATGAACGCCAGCGTCCCGAAGGGCAAGATTTACGCCACGGCGAAGGACAACATCGTTCTCTACTACATCCCCGTCAACGGCGCGGATCTGCAGGAGGTCTTCACCTTTACCACCGATGCGACCGGCTACATCGGCATCCATGAGGAGCCTGATTACACCAACATGACCGCATCGGACACCGTTATTAACGGCATGGAGCTGTTTGCCGAGCGTATTGACGGCGTAGTCGTTGGCACCATCGACAACGGCACGCTCGGCTCTTTGACGGTCACCTCTGCCGCGGGCTCCAAGAGCGGCGATACCAAGCTGACCGTGTCTCCGGCAAAGGCCGCTGCGGGCAACAAATATAAGTACACGTCCGGATCCTCTGCCGCGACCGTCGCTTACGGCGACAACGTCGCCGGTTGGAACGATTGGGACGGCAAGAGCGACCTGACCATTGCGACCGGCCAGACCGTGACCGTGGTCGAGTGCGACGGCAACTACCACGCGCTCAAGAGCGGCAACGCGAGCGTGACCGCAAAGTGATAAGGAGGGCAGCGTGATGCTTGAACAAGTCTTACGGCACTTGAACAACTGGTTCCTTGTGGACATTCACGAGGGCACGTTCACCGTGGAGAATGGCAGCATTACGCTGCCCTTTCTCCAAGCCAATCAATATTTTCGCATCTGCGGTTCTGTGTTCAACGATGGGCTGCACCAGTACCCCGCGGCAGACCTGACGGATGAAACCTTTACCGGGACGGTGTGGGCGCTGGCGGTGCCAAAGGCTGTGGTTGCACTTGCCGAAGATATCGCCGCGTGGGAAGAAAAGAACGGAGAGGCCGTTGCAAGCCCGTATCAAAGCGAGAGCTTTGGGGGCTATTCTTACACAAAACGCAGCGCGGAAAGCGACGGCAGCGCGTTAAACGGCTGGCAGGGGGCTTTTAAAGGACGATTGAATAATTGGCGGAAGCTCAAGGGGGTGGAACCGTGAGTTTACTCGACGATTTCGCAAGCAAATGCGTGCTGATGGAAAAGGCGCGAACGCCGGACGGCGCAGGCGGCTACATCGTTGCGTGGGCCGAAGGCGCGGAATTTCTCAACTATCAGGCGCTTGACACCTCGATGGAGGCCCGCAGGGCGGAAAAAGATGGCGTGACCTCGGTATATTCCGCGCTGGTCAATCAGAGCGTCCCTATCGAGTATAACGATTATTTCCGCGATACGGAAACGGGAATTACCTATCGCGTGACCTCGAATCCCGAGGAAAAGACCGCGCCGAGGTCTGCGGGGGCAATCATTAAGGCGCTGAAATTTTTCACCGCCGAACGAAAGGAGCTGCCGAAATGACAAAGGATAAGGCACTCCATACATGGTTTTCTCAATTCCTTCCGGCATATCCGACCTCTAATGTGCCGGAGGATGCGGTGTTCCCATGGTTGACCTATGAGCTTATCACTGGCTCATGGGAGAGCGGCGAGATCGCGCTAACGGTCAACCTCTGGTATTACACCGAGAGCGAAGCGACACCCAACGCAAAGGCACAGGAAATCAGCGACGCCATCGGCATGGGCGGCGTGCTTGTGCCGTATGATGGCGGCGCGATGTGGATCAAGCGTGGCTCCCCGTGGTGCCAGAACATCGCGGATGAAAGCGATAAAAACATCAAGCGGCGGTATCTCAACATTACGGTTGAGTTTCTGTCGCAAAACTGATGAAAGGACAACGATATGAAATTTACCAAAATTCCTGTTGATACATTTCAGAAATTACAGATCAATGCCGGTGTTTTGACGACCGACTTCACGCCTGCGACCGGCACCATTGGGGAGCCCGGACAGATCGGCGCGACGACCGGTGGCGTCAATTTCTCGGCCACGCCGACCTATTCGGACTTTGGCGAAGATATCGACAACTGCCCTAAAAACACGAAGGAGCTGAAAAAGCTCGATTCGTGGGAGGCAAAGGCAAGCGGCACGTTTGTCAGTGCCGACACCGCCGTTGCAAAAAGCCTGTGCGGCGCTGCGGACATTGACAGCAGCGACACCACAAAAGTGACGCCGAGAGGCGATGTGCTTGAAAAGGATTTCGCGGATATCTGGCTGGTAGGTGACTACTCCGACAAGAACGGAGACGCAAATGGCGGCTTTATCGCGATCCACCTGATGAATGCACTATCCACAGGCGGTTTCCAGCTTCAAACGGCGGATAAGGGCAAGGGCCAGTTTGCCTTTGAGTACACGGCGCACTATTCCATGAGTGCGCAGGACAAAGTGCCGTTTGAGATTTACATCAAGGCCGGTACGGCGGAGGCGTAAATGAAACTTTCTGAAATTCAGGGTGAGCGCGTCTTTGACGTCATCGCCGATATCATTGACCCGATCGCTAACATTGCGGAGGACGAAAAAGCCTCGGCCATGTTTCGACGCGAGAAGCTGCCCGATGGCATGACGGCAAAAGCATTTCTGATCAAGCGTGCAAGGGAATCCCTCCCTGCGTTGTTCAAAGGGCACAAGGGCGATATTATCGCCATTCTCTCTGCCATTGGTGGCGTTAGCGAGGAACAGTACAAGAGCGAATTAAACCCCATCAAACTGATGCAGGACGCAACGGAGCTTTTGTCTGATGAAGCATTTGGCGTGCTTTTTATCTCAGCGCAGAGCGGGAAATCCTCTGGCTCTGCGCAGGGGAATACCGAGGGCAAAGGCAAATAAAGCCGTTCCTGCGGTACTGTGTGGCGCGGCTCAATGAAAAGGCAAGAAACGACGCATGCCGCATCTATGTGACGGACGCGCTGCGCATTGTGGCCGAAAACACGGCGCGATACGCTGGCGGTAACTACATCAAGGCGCGGTACGCCGATATTATTGAGCCGAAAAAGCAGGACAACAGAACGTGCGAAGAAATTACCGCCGATATTGTCGCGCGGTGCGGGCTGACGATAAAAAAAGCCGCCCCTGACGGGGCGGCGGAGGGATAGGCGTTATTTGAGGACGTATTCCGAGATCATGCGGCCGATCTTCCCAATGTCGGTATCGCCTTTGAACTCAAATTTGGCGGTAAAGCCATTGGAGAACGTCAGGACAAGCTCGCTGTCGGGAATCAGCTCAACAAGGCCGGGCGTCTGGATAGCGAAGAACTGCACCTTGGAAAAGGGCATGGAGCTGAACGATTTCCGCTTTCCGGTGATGCCCTGCACGTCAACGGAAATGATGCGCTTGTTGGTGAAGATAAGCTGGTCGCGGATCGTTTTGAACGCGCAGGCGATCTCTTCGCCCGCGATCAAAAGACCGTTGACCTCGTCACGGACTTCGGCAATGGAGATAGGCTTTAAGTCAAATGCGGAATCTTTGTTGAAATTGATCATGGTAAAACCCTCCTTTCCTGAAATTGTACTACATAAGCCTTGACCTTTCAAGGGCTTTTCGCCAAAACCATCAAAAAAGCGTGGTGAGAAAATGAATTTATTAGACCTTTTTGTCAAAATCAGCGTCGACACGAGCGAAGTGGATAAAAACCTTGGGGATACCAAAGAAAAGGCATTGAGCTTTGGCGATGTGCTGAAAGCGAATATTGCAGGGCAAGCCATTGTTGCCGGAGTGAAAGCGGTTGCCGGTGTGGTAAAAAACATTGGCGAAGCAGCGATCCAAAGCTACGGCGAATATGAGCAGCTGGTCGGCGGCGTGGAAACGCTTTTTAAGTCCTCTGCCGATACCGTGATGCAGTATGCCTCGAACGCATACCAGACGGCGGGCATGAGCGCCAATGAGTACATGACCACCGTGACGGCGTTTTCTGCGTCGCTGCTGCAATCGATGGGCGGCGACACGGACGCGGCGGCGGAAAAAGCGAATCTCGCCATTACGGATATGTCGGACAACGCGAATAAGATGGGTTCCAGCATGGAATCTATCCAGAACGCTTATTCCGGCTTTGCCAAGCAGAACTATACGATGCTTGATAACCTCAAGCTCGGTTACGGCGGCACGAAGGAGGAAATGCAGCGTCTTTTGGACGATGCAAACGCCTTAAACGCCGCGCAGGGCAATTACACCAACTACACCATCGATAGCTACGCGGACATCGTTGACGCTATCCATACCGTGCAGACGGAAATGGGCATCACGGGAACAACGCAGCTGGAAGCCAGCACGACAATCCAAGGCTCTATCGCGTCGATGAAAGCGGCGTATGACAACTTTATCACGGGGCTTGGCGATGAAAACGCCGACATGGCGGGACTCATCACAAACCTTTTGGGCAGCACCGTGACGGTGGCGGAAAATCTCTTGCCGGTCGTTGAGAGGATCCTTGAAAACATCGGCGTTGTGGTGCAGGAAAAGGGGCCGGAGATGATTGAAAAATTTGTCTCCTATGCCATCGACAAGCTGCCGCAGGTCATTGAGCTGGGCATGAAGATGGTGTTGGCGATCGTCAGCGGCCTTGCTAATAATTTGCCGAAGATCGTTCGGTCGGTGCTTGACATGATGGCGACCATTGTAAAGACCTTCGTTTCCTCGCTCCCCGATATCGTAAATGTCGGCAAACAGATCGTTAAGGGTCTGTGGGAAGGTATCAAGGCAATGGGCAGCTGGATTGGCGATAAGGTCAGTGGTTTCTTTTCGCGTATCGTTTCCGGCGTGAAAAGCAAGCTGGGAATACATTCTCCGTCCCGCGTGTTTGCGGGGATTGGTGAGAATATGGCGCTGGGCCTTGGCGAGGGCTGGGACAACGAGTATGACAGCATTAAGCGCGGCATCACTGGCGGTCTGAACTTCGGCACGGCACAGATCGGCGCGGAGAACTCTTTCGGCGGTCAGATGCGCAGCGCGCTATTTTCCCTCGGCAATGTGGGCGGCGATATCACTATTGTCGTGCAGTCTGTCCTTGACGGGAAGATCATCGGCGAATCCGTGAGCAAGTACAATCGGCAAATGCAGCGGGCTATGGGGGTGTAAATGAATATTACATTACGAATTGGCACGTTGGATGTGCACGAAAAGGTGTCCACCTACAACGTGCGGCGCGAGGTGAGCTATAGCAAGGTCATCACAACGATGGATGACACGGAGCACGCGGCCCGCTCGAAAGACAGATATATTGTTGAAACATCGTTTTTCCCGATGACAGAAACCGAATCCACTGCATATTACAATGCTTTGATGGGGAATACCGTAAGCGTGACGTTTACCGACCCTTATAGCGGTGCGGACACAGTAAAGACCATGCGCGTAACAAGCGACTTGGAAGCCGCGTTCGCGCTGGTCAGCGTGGATGGTAACCGGCGCTATAAGGGCGGCTCGGTACAGTTGAGGGAGATTTAATGCACAGTGTAAGTGATTTATACTTAACGCTGCTTGCTGACCGGAATCATCGTGTAGAAACCAAATTAAGCATTGCGGAGGTGGAATATAGTCAAGCGGACATCGTAAAAAACAGCTTACGAGTGTATGGCGGGCTGTATTCCACCTTTGGCATTGGCAATTGTTCGGCGCGGCAGATCGACGTCGAGTTTTACCCAAAAGGCGCGATTCCACGGCAGGCAAAAATTGAGGTCTACATGCGGCTGGTGCTTGGCGAGCAGGTGAGCGAGTGGATTCCCAAAGGCGCGTTTTTCTTTTCCACGCGCAAGACTGACCGGATTACGGGCGTTTTGAGCGTGCACGGGTATGACGCGATGCTCAAGGCCGAGGAGACATGGCTCGACAGCAGCTATGACGCGGAGACATGGCCGATGCCAGCGGCGACTGCAGTCAATGACATCGCGGCGCGCATGGGCGTGGCAGTGGATAACCGCACGGCATTGGATGCGGCGTTCCCGATGCAGTACCCTGTGGACGACGAGGGCGATATGACAATGCGCGAGGCGCTTGGGCGTATTGCGGTTGCCAACGCGGGCAACTGGATCATCACGGACGAGGGAAAGCTGCTGCTGGTAGGGTTAAACTCCATGCCCGCTGAAACCAATTATCTTATCACGGAGACCGGCAGCGCCATCACCTTTGGCGGCGTGCGCATCCTCGTGTAAGGAGGGCAATATGGACAAAACCTATTTAGGACGGCGGCTGGCGGAGTTTTCTCCGGGAATCGCGTCGCAGCCCATTACTAAGGTCGAGCTGCTCGATGAGAACGGCGATGTGGTCGGTGTGTCCGGATCGGACACTGGGCGGACGCTGACGGCCTTGCATCCGGACGGCACAAATGCGATGGCGGCGTCGATCCTCTCCAAAGTCTCCGGCTACAAGCACATCGGCTACGAGGGCAGCGAGGCGCTGCTTGATCCTGCGGTAGAGCTGGGCGACGCGGTGACGGTGGACGGGTTTTATGTGCCGCTTATTGCGATAGACATGACGTTTGATCCGATGCTCGCGCCGGATATCTCCGCGCCGGACGCGGACGAGATCGACGACGAGTATCCGTACAAATCGCCGACGCAGCGGCAGATCGAGCGCAACATGGCAAAAACCCGGTCGCTCATCACCAAGACCAGCGAGGCGATCATGCTCAAGGTCGAGGGCATCGACGGCAAGTACACCGAGGTCAAGACCACGCTGGACGGCCTGACGGTGACGGACGCGAGCGGCACGACCAAGATCAACGGCAGCAGCATCAAGACGGACAACCTATACGTCGCTGCGGCAAACATTACCGGCACGCTGACGGCTGACCAAATCCAAACGAGCAGTATTTCGGTCGGAAGCCTCAAGGATGGTTCAAGCTACGCAACGAAAACCTATGTCGACAACAACGCGGGCCTAAGCGCAAACGAGGTCAACAGCGCGATCGCAACGTACATTGACAGCACTTCTATCACAGCGCAGAAGCTGCGCGGTCAGACGGTGGAACTGCTCGCAAGCAGTAATGTCAAAATTGGCGAAATTTCTCTCATCCAGACGAGCGTTGACTACGGTATTGGAATCAAAACCCTCTACGGCGGTATCAAGCTGGAATCGGCGACCAACGTATACCTGAAAGCCAGCGGCACCTACGGCGGTTTTATCACGCTGTCCAACAACATTGTGTCGCTCGGCGGAGGCGCGTTGTATATCGGCAGTCAGATGTACGGAGACAACTTGCCAAGCGGCAGCTGGGGACAGCTGTTTTTCCGCCGGCAGTGAGGTGACGCATGGCAAGTTTTAGCGTCAGCGTTACGGCGACAGGGTCGACGACAGCCGCCCTCGACGGCACGTTTTACGGAGACAGCTACCACGACCGCGCGCGTGCGATCTACGTGACCGGCATTTTGGGGTATGGGTACTACTTGACCTCGAACGAAGATTCCGGCGCGAACAACACGTTTACGGACTCGTTCGATGGGCTGACTCCCGGCAAAACCTACAATTGGAAAGCCGTTTTGTGTTACTGGGACACTGATCGCAAACAATGGGTGGAGACCAGTTATTCCGACAGCGGATCGTTTACCACAGAGGGCGGCGGCACTACGGGCGGCGCGGTGTATATCTACACGGATATGTGGCGAGCGTATACGCCGTACATCTACACGGACACGTGGAGACCCTACAACGCAGAAATTTACACCGATTCTTGGTGGGAGTCGGGATAAGGAGACACTATGAAAAAGCAGGCAATGCAGATTCTTGACAGCGCATTTAATACGCTGTCCTCAGTGATGATCTCCGCGAACGACGCGGAGAAGATGGCAAAGGTCAAGGGAGAGTTAAGGCAGGCATATGCGATCCTCGAGCTGCTTGACCAGCAGGCGGCGCACGTCCCCGCAGAGCCGCCCACTAAAGAGGGCAAGACGAAGCTCGAGAAGGAAAGCGAGGTAACTGATGGCTGATAAAGCAATTTCCGACCTCACCCAAGCGTTACAGATCACCAACGAAGACCAGTTTGTACTTGAGCAGGGCGGCGAGGCGAAAAGGCTGAAAGGCAAAACGCTGCTGAAGTTTGTCACTCTGAGCGTTGTATCGGTCACGGTGACAACGCTGCCCGCAGGAAGCTCGGCAACAGCGACTTACGACAAGTCGACCGGTACACTGGAACTCGGTATCCCGCAAGGCAGTAATGGCGACACCGGCGCGACTGGCGCGACTGGACCCGCGAACGTGCTGACTATCGGCTCGGTTACGTCCGGCAAGGTGGCGAGCGCGACCATTACCGGCGAAGCGCCGAATCAGGTGCTTAACCTTGTGCTCGAAAAGGGTGACAAGGGCGACACCGGCGATAAGGGCGACACCGGCGACACAGGTCCGCAGGGAGAACAAGGCATCCAAGGCCCGCAGGGCAATCCCGGCGCAGATGCTCCAACGATTACCGGCATCACCATCCGGCAGAGTGACTATCACCTTATTGTGACGCTGTCGGACGGCACGAGCTACGACGCGGGCTATTGCCGTGGTCAGGCGGGCGCTGGTACGGGTGATATGCTTGCGTCTGTGTATGACCCTAACAACAAGCGTCAGGACATCTTTGCATACATTGACAACGCTATCAAGGACGTCAAGGTAACTACTGACGCAACGCCTACACAGGGCAGCACCAACCCCGTGCAGTCTGGTGGCGTGTACTCGGCGCTCGCCAATAAGCTGGGCAAGACCGGCGATGGCAGTAATGTCACGGCAGCGTTCACTGCGGCGAGCACCCGCGCAAACATTGCAACGGGCGAAAAGATCTCCGTGCTATTCGGGAAAATTGCGAAATGGCTCAGCGACCTTGGCAGTCTGGCATTTAAGTCCGCGGTCGCCAAATCTGACCTTGCAAGCGACGTGCAGACGAGTTTGGGCAAAGCGGATAGCGCATTGCAAAGCTACGCAGAAACCGATCCGACCGTGCCTGAGTGGGCAAAGGCGGCGACTAAACCGAGTTATACGGCCTCTGAGGTTGGCGCGCTCCCAGATACGACGGTCATCCCGTCCGTCCCCGCCACCACCTCCCTCCTCAAGGGCAACGGCAGCGGCGGTATTGTGGCTGCGACGCGGGGTAGCGACTACATCGCATCCGGCAACATTGTCAAGCAGACGCTTGTGAACGCTGAGACCACGCCCACGGAGAATTACGCCATCAACTGGTACTTTCAATAAGGAGGCGCTGAGATGGCAAATGCAAAACTCGGCACCAAAGCCGTCGGCAGTATCGTCAAACTAAAAGTAAGCGGTACGGCAAAAGAGTTTATCGTCGTCCATCAGGGCAAGCCCGGGTCGATGTATGACGAATCCTGCAACGGCACGTGGCTGCTGATGAAAGACATTTACGAGAACAGACAGTGGCTCAGCTGGGATGATAACAATCTGGAGAACAGCACCATCCTCAGCTATCTGAATGGACCGTTCTTCAATCTATTCGACAGCAACATCAAGGATGCTATCAAGCAGGTGAAGATCCCGTACCGTAAGAACGGCGGCTCCGGTGGCACTGACCAGAGCGGTGCAAATGGCCTGTCCGCAAAAATCTTTTTTCTGTCGGGTCTCGAAGTAGGCTTGACGACCAGCGACAACTGGTATTTCCCGCAAGACGGTGCGAAGCTGGCCTACTTTGAATCTGGAACCGGCACGTCCGCCAACAACAAGCGTATTGCGAAACTGAACGGCAAGGCCGACATCTGGTGGCTCCGTTCCCCGAACGTCCAATACGACGGCAACGTGTGGGTCGTCCTCCAGAACGGCTATTACAGCTACGGCGTCGCTTCCAACCCGCTCGGCGTCCGCCCCGCTTTGGTTCTCCCGCAGGACATGGAAGTCGACAGCTCCGGCAATGTCACTCCGCCAGCACCACCCGCTACGCACAAGACCCTCATCAACGGCACGGCCTACGAAGTGAAGGGCGGTAAGTGCATGGTGGACGGCACGGTGTACAGCATCAAGAAGGGCAGGACGCTCATCGGCGGGACGGGGTATGACATCAACTTTGAGCCGGATGTGAGCTTGACGTGGTACTTCAATCAGACACTTTCAATCCCTGTTTCTACTACGTCAACCACGTTTAGCACACGCGCACACTACGAAGGAGGCTCCAAAACAATTACAGGAATCCAAATAATAAACAGGGGGGACAATCCCAACATGTCATATTTGGGAAGCGGTTTTGCCTCCACTGCATGGGACCAGCGTCGCGGGTGGCGCGACACAGCATACCGCACCATTACTTTCGACGAAGCCCCCTCGGGCGATCTTCTGGCGTGGCTGCAAGAGAACGCCACGCCGCAATAGAAAGGAGCACACATGAGTATCCACATCAAAGTCAACCAAACTGAATACCCCGCAGCGGTCAGCGGTGCGAACAACGACCGCACGTGGGACGGACGCGACACCAAGACCATCACGCTCACCATGACCCACGCAGAGGTCGCGGCACTGCTGCCCGACAACACACCGTGGAGCATCGTCCAGCGCGAGACACAGAACGTGCTGGACGAACAGGGCCAGCCCACGGGCGAGACCAAAGAGATCGTCAACGAGTACGACAACAGCGAGTACAGCATCGCGGGCGACATCACTGACCACCGCGACGGCACGGTGTCTATCAAAATGGGCAAGCCCACGGAATCCGAGCTTTCGGCGGCGACCGTCACGGCGCTGGTCGGCCAGAGCATCACGCCGCAGCGCGCAGCAAGGCTGCGACCGGTCATCGAGGCGGCGGCAACGAGCCTGCCGGACGGCGAGGCGGCAGCAGCGGTCGAGCTGTTCCCGAAGTGGGAGTACCCGCACGACTACGTTGTCGGCGACCGTGTGAACGACATCAGCACGAACAAGCTCTACAAGTGCGTGCAGGCGCATACGTCTCAAGCGCTTTGGGAGCCGAGCGCAACGCCCGCGCTGTGGGTCGTGATTGACGTTACCCACGCGGGCACGCAGGATGACCCCATCCCCGCAAGCCGCGGCATGGAGTACGAGTATGGCAAGTACTACCTCGACAGCGAGGACGGCAAGGTGTACCTTTGTGAGCGCACGGGCGAGCAGGCAGGCGGTAAAATCACGCTGCAATATCTGCCGCACGAGCTCATCGGCAACTATTTCAAGGCGGTGTAATACGCCGCAGAAAGGGAGCGGGATATGGATAATTCAAAGCACTACGATGACGCAGAGATCGCGCTGATCGAAAGCCGATGCAAGAGCAATACGCATCGAATCAATGAGCTACAGGAGCACCAAACGGCGCTTGACCGGCTGGCAACGTCGGTCGAAGTGCTGGCGACCAAGCAGGAGACCGTCGAGGGCGACGTCAAGGAGATCAAAGAGGACGTGAAAGCCATCACGGGAAAGTCCGGGAAACGCTGGGACAGTTTGGTCGACAAGGCTCTCGCGGCGTTGGCGGGCGCTTTTATCGCGTGGCTAATTTCGGGTGTAGCCCTATGAAGAAGCTGAGAAAGCGGGACAAGTACGTCATCGCGGCAGTGCTCAACCTCTGCTGGTACTGCATTGCGGTGCTCGTATTGACCGCGCATGACAAGGTAGTGCCGGACAGTTTGACCGTCGCGTGGTTCGCGGCGTGGACGGCAGAACTCGGCCTGCTGGCTGGAATCAAAATCAAGGGAAAGGACGAATAACATGAACGAAAGAATTATCAAGCGTATCGCAAACCTTATGAGCGTCAAGAGCATTGTGACGCTGGTGCTGACGGGTGTATTTGCGTACATGGCCGTCACGGGCAACATCTCGCAGGACTTTATGACGATCTATGCAGTCATCATCGCGTTCTACTTCGGGACGCAGTCGCAGAAGGCACAGGACGTGATCGACAGCAAGGGTGACAGCGATGTATCACAGTAGGGACATCGCCGACCTGCGAGCGGACGTGCGCGCAAACTGTGTCATCTTCCTCGCCCTCTGCAAGGAAGCGGGGCTTCCGGTTCTGGTGACGGAAACGGTGCGAGACGACGAGTACCAGCGCTATCTTGCCGCAAACGGCTACGCGGCAAAGACCGCGACGCGCCCGACGTTCCACGGCGTCAATGCTGGTCTTGCGTTTGACATCTGCAAAAACGTCAAGGGACATGAGTACGACGATCCGTTGTTCTTCGCC
>ERZ1034984.635-NODE-635-length-38350-cov-9.510067_pt1 | contig 38350 bp, 42 predicted proteins | sample MGYA00520589_ERZ1034984 | MGnify/ENA primary metagenome ERZ1034984 (study PRJEB33766, sample SAMN09781790) | gut metagenome | biome: gut microbiome | host: Homo sapiens | place: Madagascar | study: EMG produced TPA metagenomics assembly of the PRJNA485056 data set... | reverse complement strand
ACCCTGAGGCTCCCATCTTCTCGGTGGCGGACTATGGTTTGGAAGCAGACCTGTTTGCCGCAGTGCCTGAAATGGTGGGCAAGCTGTAAAAAGCTTTTCAGCTGCAAGGCTGCCAGTACAGGAGGAGCCGCAAGGCTCCTTTTGTTTTTGTAGCTGTCAGCGCTTGCTACATAAGCTCTAGAGCCATTTTTTAAATAAATTCAGGCTGGCTGTGAGTGGCGGGCGGTTGAGGCTGCTGTCATTCACCGCAATACCGTCAGCCTCTTGCCAAGTGCCTGTCAAGCATGAAAGCGGGCTTCAAGTAAAATGGAGCGTTTTGCGTGAGGCATGGTCTGTGGCCTGTTCACGCAAGGCAGGAGCCAGTTGAAGCACTGGTTTCTTTTTCAACATTTCATGTTCTTCGCTTTAGCCTGAGCTGACTTTGTAGCTATGCCAATTTATGCGTACAAGTGTGGTGCCTGCGGCCACGCCAAGGATGTTCTCCAGAAGATGTCGGATACCCCGCTGACGGATTGCCCAGCTTGCGGTGCGGCTGCGTTTTCCAAGCAGCTGACAGCGCCTGGCTTCCAGCTCAAGGGTACGGGCTGGTATGCCACCGATTTCAAGGGTGGCTCCAGCAGCGCTGCTTCTGCAGCCCCTGCCTGCGATAACGGTGGCAGCGCCTGCGCCGCTGCCGGTTGCCCCGCTGCTGCGGAGGCCTAAGACCAGCTATGCCTGCATTGCGTAAATGGTTGCTGACCGGCTTGCTGGTCCTGGTGCCCGGCGTGATCACGGTCTGGGTGCTGCACTGGATCATCAGCACGCTGGACCAGACGCTGTATCTGTTGCCAGAGGCCTGGCAACCTGACCGGCTGCTGGGCATGCACATCCCTGGGTTTGGCGTGGTGCTGACCCTGCTGGCCCTGCTGCTCATCGGTGCGATTGCCAGCAATTTTGTAGGCCGAAAGTTGGTGTCTTGGGGCGATGCCATCATCGCCCGTATACCAGTGGTACGCTCGATCTATTCCAGCGTCAAGCAGGTATCGGACACCGTCTTCTCCGACAATGGCAATGCGTTTCGCACCGCCGTGCTGGTGCAGTGGCCCCGTGAAGGGGTGTGGACCCTGGGGTTCATCACCGGTACACCGGCGGGTGAGGTTGCGGGCTATTTGCGTGACGAGTTTGTCAGCGTGTTCGTGCCGACCACGCCCAACCCCACAGGTGGCTACTTCGTGATGATGCGCAAGAGTGACTGTGTGGAGCTTGAAATGAGCGTGGACGCTGCGCTCAAGTACATCGTCTCCATGGGGGTGGTGGCGCCTCCGCCGCTGCCCGTGCCTGACGAAGAACGATAAACAACCTAAGAAAGCGCGTCCCACAAGGGCGCAGGAAGATAAATCATGGCCATGCGCTCTGAATATTGCGGTCTTGTGACCGAAGCCCTGATGGGCCAAACCGTTACCCTGTGTGGCTGGGTAAACCGTCGCCGTGACCACGGTGGCGTGATCTTTATTGACCTGCGTGACCGTGAAGGTTATGTGCAGGTGGTGTGCGACCCAGACCGTCCTGAAATGTTCAAGGTGGCTGAAGATATCCGCAACGAGTACTGCGTACAGGTCAAGGGCGTGGTGCGTGCACGTCCTGCAGGCACGACCAACGACAAACTCAAGAGCGGCCAGATTGAAGTGCTGTGCCATGAGCTGAACGTACTCAACGCATCGGTGACACCTCCCTTCCAGGTGGATGACGAGAACCTGTCCGAAAACGTGCGTCTCACCAACCGCGTGATGGACCTGCGCCGTCCCCAGATGCAGCGCAACCTGATGCTGCGCTACAAGACCTCCATCCAGGTGCGTAACTTCCTGGACAAGCTGGGTTTTGTAGACATCGAAACTCCCATGCTGGGCAAGTCCACCCCCGAAGGCGCTCGCGACTATCTGGTGCCTTCGCGCGTGCATGACGGCCAGTTCTTTGCGCTGCCCCAGTCGCCCCAGCTGTACAAGCAGATGCTGATGGTGGCGGGCTTTGACCGCTACTACCAGATCACCAAGTGCTTCCGTGACGAAGACCTGCGTGCGGATCGTCAGCCAGAATTTACCCAGATCGACTGCGAAACCTCCTTCCTGAGCGAAGAAGAAATTCGCGCCATCTTCCAGCAGATGATCTGCGAAGTGTTTCAGCAGCAGCTGGGCGTGGATCTGGGCGAGTTCCCCATCATGACCTACCAGGACGCGGCTTTCCGTTTTGGTTCGGACAAGCCTGACCTGCGCGTGAAGCTCGAATTCACTGAGCTGACCGATGTCATGGCCGATGTGGACTTCAAGGTGTTCTCCACCCCCGCTACTACCAAGGGTGGCCGCGTGGTGGCCCTGCGCGTGCCCGGTGGCGCACAGATTTCGCGTGGCGAGATCGACGGCTACACCGAGTTCGTGAAGATCTACGGTGCCAAGGGTCTGGCATGGATCAAGGTCAACGAAGTGGCCAAGGGCCGCGACGGTCTGCAGTCGCCCATCGTGAAGAACCTGCACGATGCAGCGATTGCTGAAATCTTGAAGCGCACGGGCGCTCAAGACGGCGACCTGATCTTCTTTGGCGCAGACAAGGAAAAGATCGTCAATGACTCCATCGGCGCACTGCGTCTGAAGATCGGCCACAGCGAATTCGGCAAGAAGAACGGCCTGTTCGAAGACAAGTGGGCACCGCTGTGGGTGGTGGACTTCCCCATGTTCGAGCATGACGAGGAAGAAGACCGCTGGGTGGCTGTGCACCACCCCTTCACATCGCCCAAGGACGGCCACGAAGACCTCATGGCGACCGATCCCGGCAAGTGCCTGGCCAAGGCCTACGACATGGTGCTCAACGGCTGGGAGCTGGGCGGTGGCTCGGTGCGTATCCACCGCGCTGACGTGCAGGCCAAGGTGTTTGAAGCCCTGAAGATCACGCCCGAGCAGCAGCGAGCCAAGTTCGGCTACCTGCTGGATGCGCTGCAGTACGGTGCGCCTCCCCATGGTGGTCTGGCCTTCGGTCTGGACCGTCTGATCACGCTGATGACCGGTGCCGAGTCCATCCGTGACGTGATTGCCTTCCCCAAGACACAGCGTGCCCAGGACCTGCTGACCCAGGCACCTTCGCCTGTGGACGAAAAGCAGCTGCGCGAGCTGCACATTCGCCTGCGCAATCCTGACGCAGTGAAGGCATCGTAATTCGATTGCTCTGCAAATAAGAGCTGTTGGCGCTTGTGTATCAAGCGCTAGCAGCCAAAAACATAGAAGGCCTTTGTGGAAACGCAAAGGCCTTTTTGCATGAACAGGGCATGCTTTTGGTGTGAAGATGCAGGGGATGAAGCAGTGTGCTTACAAAATTGCCCAGTCTGTACTGGTGGTGATCTACACGGCGCAAGGCCAGGTCCTGCTGCTGCGGCGTACGCAGGGCGATGGTCTGGGCCAGGACTACTGGCAGCCCGTCACCGGCAGCAAGGATGCCGAGGATGAACCCTGGGCGCAGACGGCTGCGCGTGAGGTCTGGGAAGAAACGGGTATTGACGTCCATGCCCCGGGCTGTGAGTTGCATGACTGGGAACTGGAGAACGTCTATGCGATCTACCCACAGTGGCTGCACCGCTATGCACCGGGCACCTGTATGAATACAGAGCGGGTGTTTGGCCTACGGGTGCCACCGGACATCCGTGTAACCCTGAACCCTCGTGAACATACCGCGTTTGCATGGCATGCTTGGCGCGAGGCCGCGGATCGCTGCTATTCGCCTTCGAATGCGGAAGCGATTCTTCATCTGTCAGCTTTTCTTGTTCCATGACTTCTGAGCCTTCCATTTCTTTGCCACCCATGGAAACCACCGCTTCGGGCTTGCTGGTGCCCAGCGAGCCTGCGATCTTGCGTGTGGCCACCTACAACATTCACAAGGGTGTGCAGGGGCTGGGGCCGACGCGGCGGCTGGAAATCCACAACCTGGGGCTGGCTGTGGAACAGCTCGATGCCGACATCGTCTGCCTGCAGGAAGTGCGCAAGATGAACCGGCGCGAGGCGCAGTACTTTGACAACTGGCCCCATGTGCCGCAGGCTGAATTCCTGGCGCCTGAAGGCTATGAGGCCGTCTACCGCACCAATGCCTACACCAAGGACGGTGAGCATGGCAATGCGCTGCTCTCGCGCTGGCCGGTGCGTGACATCAAGCACCTGGATGTGTCCGACCACCGCTTCGAGCAGCGCGGCCTGCTGCATGCTGAAGTGATGTTCCAGGGTCGCTCGGTCCACACCGTGGTGGTGCACCTGGGCCTGATTGCAGGCAGCCGTGTGCGCCAGATTCAGCAGCTGCACCAGTTCATCGAGCGTGAGATTCCACCGGGCGCGCCTGTGGTGGTGGCGGGTGACTTCAATGACTGGGGTAGCCACATCAAGCATATGCTTGCCGGTTTTGGCCTGCATGAGTATGACGGCGATGGCAGTACACTGACCTATCCTTCACGCCTGCCTTTGGCGCAGCTGGATCATGTGTATGTCCGGGGACTGGAGCCTTTGAGCCTGATGGTGCCGCAGGGCCGCATCTGGTGGCGCATGTCGGATCACCTGCCACTGATTGCTGAATTCAGGCTATGAACTTTCAGTGTTTAATAGTATTTGATTGTTGAATGCTGCCTCCATGATTCACTGTTACCATCCCGCCCATGTTTCAAGATTTGGTTGCCGCATCCGCTACACAGCCTGAGAGCCAAGATCCTCAAGGCAAGCCTGTTTCCCTCAAGATTCGAGAGCGGGTGCAGGCCGCTGGCCGCAGTTTTTTTGCCAACGACAATATCTCGGAATTCATCGAACCCGGCGAGCTGGAACAGCTGCTCGACGAAGTCGAGACCAAGATGCAGGGCGTGCTGGAGAGCATGGTCATTGACACGGCCAATGACCACAACACCAAGGCTACGGCCCGCCGTGTGGCCAAGATGTATCTGAAGGAAGTGTTTGCGGGCCGCTACCATGCGCAGCCCACCATCACCGAATTCCCCAACGCCAAGCACCTGAACGAGCTGATGATCGTCGGCCCCATCACGGTGCGTTCGGCCTGCAGCCACCATCTGTGCCCCGTCATGGGCAAGATCTGGATTGGTGTGATGCCCAACAAGAACACCAATGTGATTGGTCTGTCCAAGTACGCACGTCTGGTGGACTGGATCATGGGTCGCCCCCAGATTCAGGAAGAGGCCATCATCCAGCTGGCAGACCTGATCATGGAAAAAACCCGTCCTGACGGGCTGGCCGTGGTCATGGAGTGCTCGCACTTTTGCATGTCCTGGCGCGGTGTGCGCGAGACGGACAGCAAGATGCTCAACTCCGTCATGCGTGGTGCTTTCCTGAACGACCCCACGCTGCGTCGTGAATTCCTGTCGCTGATTCCCGGTCGCCGTCCGGATTAAGCAGCGACAATCGCTACTCCTGCCAAGGGCTGCGCCATGCGCAGCCCTTTTCGTTGGCTGTCCCGTTTTGCCTTGCGCATTCTTTCGCGCTGCCCTTCATGTCTTTGCAAGCCTTTGCCCTCATCATTTTTGCCGGTGTGATTCATGCGGGCTGGAACATTGCCGCCAAAAAAGCTGGGGGGGATGCACGCTTTGCGTTTTTCACGTCTTTGCTGCTGATTGTGTTCTGGGCGCCCTTGGCCTGGTGGGTAGGGCGCGATGTGGTGGGCAGCTGGGGCTGGCAGGCCTGGGCGCTGGTGGCGGTCAGTGGCGTGCTGCATCTGGCCTATTACGTCATTTTGCTGCGCGGCTACCGCAAGGCCGACCTCACCGTGGTCTATCCGCTGGCGCGTGGCAGCGGGCCTTTGATCAGCTCGCTGTTTGCCATTGTGGTGCTGGGTGAGGAGATCTCGCAGCTGGGCATGCTCGGTGTGCTGGGCGTGGTGCTGGGGGTGTTTCTGATTGCAGGTGGCCCCGGTATGTTCAGGCTGCGCCATGATCCACAAGCGCGTCTGCGCCTGCATCAGGGCCTGTTTTATGGTGTGGTGACGGGTATCTTCATTGCCGCCTATACGGTGGTGGATGGCTATGGCGTCAAGGTGCTGCTGCTTTCGCCCATTCTGATTGACTACTTTGGCAGCTGCCTGCGCGTGGTGCTGCTCTCGCCCGTCATTTTGCGCAATGTGCAGGAGGCCAAATTCCTGTGGCAGCTGCAGTGGCGCTGGGCACTGCTGGTGGCTGTGGTCAGCCCCATTGCCTATGTGCTGGTGCTGTATGCCATGCAAAGTGCGCCCATCTCGCACGTGGCACCGGCGCGTGAAGTCTCCATGCTGTTTGCCGCCATCATCGGCGGCCACCTGCTGCGTGAGGGCGATCGCATGGTACGCATTGCGGGGGCCATCTTGATTGCCTTTGGCGTCACGGCCTTGGGGCTGGGGTAAATTGCAGCCATGGTGATGAAAAAGTTTTTGCAGGCGCTGATGTTGGGCGCGGCCCTTGCGCTGCTGGGCACAGGTTCGGCCCACAGTGCTCCCGCTCCCTGGTACTGGTGGATCAGCAAGCACGATGGCCGCCAGATCTGCGCACAGTTCATGCCAGCCAAAGGCTGGGAGCGCGGTGCTGGTCCGTTTGACAATGCGCAGTGCACTTCCAGACGCCGCTCACTGCTGCATGAGCGCTGAGTCCGCAGGGGGCTGGGCTGCCTGATCCCGTCACGCAGGCGCTTGGCATAGCCGCAGCCGCAGGCGCACAATCGGCGCTTTTGTGCGATTGCGAAAGCCTTTTTCCCCATGCCTGCCATTGATACCCTGATTGCTTTTTTTGGTGTTGCCGTGCTGCTGGCCCTGAGCCCCGGGCCGGACAACCTGTTTGTGCTGGTGCAGTCCGCACAGCGCGGCTGGCGGCTGGGCATGTGCGTGGTGGTAGGCCTGTGCCTGGGGATTCTGGTGCACACCACGGCGGTGGCACTGGGCCTGGCTGCGGTGCTGGCAGCGTCAAGCACGGCGTTTACGGTGCTCAAGTGGTGTGGTGCCGCTTATCTGGCCTGGCTGGCCTGGGGGGCGCTGCGAGCGCCTTCACAAGTCAGTGATACGCCTGTGGGCAGCAGCGCGGCACAGCCTTTGCAACTGCGTGAAGCGCTGCGCATGGTGGGGCGTGGCGTGGTGATGAACATCACCAATCCCAAGGTGCTGATTTTCTTTCTGGCCTTTTTGCCGCAGTTTGCCGACCCTGCGCGCGGCAGCGTGGCCTGGCAGATTGCCTGCTTTGGTGCGGTGTTTGTGCTGGCTACCTTTTTGGTGTTTGGCGCCATTGCCTGCTTTTCCGGTGTGTTTGGCGGTCTGCTGCAGCGCTCAGCACGTACGCAGTGGTGGCTGAACCGGTTGGCTGGTGTGGTGTTTCTGGGGCTGGCGGTGCGGCTGGCTACTACGCAAAGATAAAAAACAATAGCTGCTAGCGCTGATTTAAAAAGGACTTCAGATAGAAAACTATCTGAAGTCCTTTGTTTTCAAGTGCTGGTAGCTCTTTTTTTTAATTCTTCTCTGACCAGTGCAGAGCAGACAGGTCGTTCACAAAAATCGGCATGTCCTTCCACAGACCACGCAGGTTCTTGTGCGCAACCGTCACCCACTGCGGCTGGTACAGGAAGCCGTGGACGGCATCGTTGGCCAGCAGGCGCTGTGCCTGGCCCAGCAGCCGTGCACGGTCTGTGGGGTTGGGCGTGTGCTTGATCTTGTCGTACAGGTCGCGGAACTCCTGCGAGTCATAGGCCCAGTAGTAGTCAGGCTTGGCAAAGTTGCCCAGGTCAAAGGGCTCGACGTGGCTGATCATGGTCAGGTCGTACTGCTTGTTGCCATAGGTGCCAGACAGCCACTGCGCCCATTCCACGTTCTGCAGCTTGACTTCAATGCCCACCTTGGCCAGCTGGGCAGCAATAATTTCACCGCCCTGGCGCGCGTAGGGTGCGGGGGGCAGTGTCATGGTCAGTTTCAGGGGGAGCTTCACCCCCGATTCAGCCAGCAGTGCCTTGGCTTTTTCAAGGTCGTGCGGGTTGATGCCCGTGGTGTCCACATAGCCAAAGGCACCGGGTACGTAATGGCTGCCAATGGGCTTGCCATAGCCTTCAGCAGCCCCTTCGATGACGGCCTTGCGGTCAATGGCTGCCGCAATCGCCTTGCGCACGCGCACATCGTTGAGTGGCTTTTTGCCGTTGTTAATGGCCAGAATGGTCTTGGCGCGTGAGCCGCTGACATGCACCTGAAAACGTGGGTCCTTGGCAAACTGCGGCACGCTGCGTGGCGCTGCGCGCGGGAAGGCATCCACGTCCCCTGCCAGCAGGGCCGCGACCTGGGCGGCCGCATCGGGGATGAAGCGGAAAGTGGCGCGTTTGATGCGGATCTTGTTCGCATCGCGGTATTCCGGCCAGGCCACCAACGTGACCGAGCTGCCCTTGCGCCATTGACCCAGCTGGTAGGGGCCGGTGCCCACGGGCTTGGTGCTGTTGGTGGCGGCGCTCTTGGGCTCGACGATAATGGCAGTTGCCTGACCGAGCAGGAACAGGAAGTCCGGGTCGATTTCCTCGGTGACGATTTCTACCGTGTGCGCGTCCTTGACGCTCACTTTCATGCCCGCAAAGCTGCGCTTGTCCTTGTTGGTGCTGCCTTCGCTGCCCGCACGGTCAAAGGAAAACTTCACGGCATCGGCATTGAAGGGTTCGCCGTTCTGGAACTTCACGCCCTTGCGCAGGCGGAAGGTGTAGGTCTTGAGATCGGGCGAGACATCCCAGCTTTCGGCCAGCATGGGCGAGACACTGCCATCGGGGTTGATCTTGGTGAGCGTCTCAAAGATGTTGTAGTGCGTGACCTCAGCAATCGAGGAAGAAGCGCTGGCCGTGGGGTCCAGCACCGGTGGCTCCAGCGTGAGCGCCAGCGTCACAGCATCCTTTTTGCTGGACTGGGCCATAGCGTGCAGAGGCACGATGGCAGCCAGGCTGGCGAGAGCGCTGGATGCCAGCAAGCTGCGGCGATGAATCATGGTGGAAGTTCTCCCTTGTGTCTCGTTGGATCGATGAAAACCGCGCAGGCCCGTGCACATGTCTGCCGTGCAGCGCGCAGATGGCGGCTCTCCAGTGTGTTCACACCCAGCTGTGCTGCACTGCACAGTCTTGTGAGCAGCCTGCTTTTTACACCAAGTTCTGCTGACTGGCCTGCGCCCGCAGATGACGCAGCGCACGTGCACGGCCCGGAGCGATCTGTGGCACGGCGTTGAGCAGGCTTTGCGTGTAGGGGTGGCGTGCATGCAGGAACAGCTGCTGTGGCGTGCCACGCTCGACGATCTTGCCCTGCTGCATGACGGTGACTTCATCGCACAGGTGGTTGACCACGGCCAGATCATGGCTGATGAGCAGGTAGGTCATGCCAAAGCGCTGCTGCAGATCGAGCATCAGATTGAGCACCTGGGCCTGAATGGACACGTCCAGCGCACTCACGGGCTCATCGGCCACGATGAGCTTGGGGCGCGTAATCAGCGCACGTGCAATCGCAATGCGCTGGCGCTGGCCGCCTGAGAATTCGTGCGGGTATTTGTCCAGATCGCTGGGGTGCAGGCCGACTTCGACCAGTGCCTCTTCTGCCACTTCGCGTTGCTCGCTACGGCTGGAGCGGCTCAGGGCCTGCAGGGGCTCAGCAAGAATGGCGGCAATGCGCATGCGTGGGTCCAGTGATCCGTACGGGTCCTGAAACACCATCTGGTAGTTGCGGCGCATGTCGCGCAACGCACGGCTGCGCAGGCTGTGAATGTCATGACCGTCCCACAGCACCTGGCCGCTGCTGGGGGTATCCAGTCCCATGGCAAGTCGTGCCAGCGTGGATTTACCAGAACCAGACTCGCCCACAATGCCCAGATTGCGGCCGCTGTAGACCTTCAGGTCCACACCCTGCAGGGCATGCAGAAACGCTGGTGCCTGCCACAGCTGGCGGCGTGGCAGGCGATAGCTTTTGCTGACGGCCTGCAGTTGCAGCAGGGGCGGGCGCAGATCGTCGAGCTTCATTTCCATGCCTCCGTATTGCCGGGACGCATGGCCTCAGGGCGCAGGCAGCGCACCTGGTGTACGCGCAGACTGCTGTATTCGGCCTCATGGGGCTGAAAGCTGGGGATGCCTACGCGCGTGGGCCGCTCCTCGAAGCAGCGCTGTTCGGCAAACGAACAGCGGTCTGCAAATGTACAGCCACGTGGCAGAGCGCGCAGCGGCGGCACCGAACCTGGAATGGTCAGCAGGTCCATAGGCTTGCCGCTGGGCTGGCGGGGCGCATCCAGCCGTGGGCGCGCAGCCATCAGGCCGCGCGTATAGGGGTGGGCCATGTGGCGAAACAGGGCCGCAGTCGGGCCGCTTTCCACGACCTGACCGCCGTACATGACCAGCATGTCATCCACGTTCTGGGAGATCACGCCCAGGTCGTGCGAGATCAGGATGAGCGCCATGTCACGCTCTGCCACCACATCGTTGATCAGGTCGAGAATCTGTTGCTGCACGGTCACGTCCAGCGCGGTGGTGGGCTCGTCTGCAATCAACAGGTCTGGCTCGCAGGCCAGCGCCATGGCAATAGTGATGCGCTGGCGCTGGCCACCGGAAAACTGGTGCGGGTAGTCATCCACGCGTGCGCTGGCATTGGGAATGCCCACGCGGCCGAGCAAATCTGTGGCGCGGCGCAGCGCCGCTGCACGGCTCAGACCCTGGTGGCGGATCATGGGCTCGGCCACTTGGCGCCCTATGGTGTGTACGGGGTTGAGGGCCGTCATGGGCTCCTGAAACACCATGGCCATGCGGTTGCCGCGCAGGGCCTGCCACGCGCTTTCGCTCTGGCCCACCAGCTCCTGACCGTTCCACAGCATGCTGCCGGTGACGCTGGCGTTGTCTGGCTGCAGCCCCATGAGGGTCTGCACCGTCAGCGATTTGCCGCTGCCCGACTCGCCGATGATGCCCAGCGCATGGCCGCGTTCAAGTTTGAAAGACACATGGCGCAGCGCCTGTACGGCACCTTGATCGCCACGCAGAAACAGATGGAGCCCGGTTACTTCAAGCAAAGGCATGGCAGTCTTTCTGAGGGCTTAGCGCTGGCGGTGCAGGCGGGGGTCCAGCAGATCGCGCAGACCATCGCCCAGCAGGTTCAGGCCCAGCACCGACAGGGCAATCGCCACGCCGGGGAAGATGGCCAACAGTGGGGCCTGGAACATCAAGGTCTGGGCATCGCTGAGCATGCGGCCCCACGATGGCTGGGGCGGCTGCGTGCCAAGGCCCAGATAGGACAGGGCTGCCTCGGCCAGAATGGCCAGCGCAAACTGAATGGTGGCCTGCACGATGAGCACGCCCATGATGTTGGGCAGCACGTGCTGGAAGGTAATGCTGAAACGGTTTTTGCCACAGGCACGCGCGGCGGTGATGTATTCCCGCGTCCAGATGGCATTGGCCGAGGCACGCGTGATGCGGGCAAAGGTTGGAATATTGAAGATGCCAATGGCAATGATGGCGTTGACCATGCTGGGGCCAAACACGGCCGTCATCATGATGGCCAGCAAAATGGCGGGAAAGGCAAAGGTGAAGTCACTCAGGCGCATGATGACTGCTTCCACCCAGCCGCGCAGGGCAGACGCCAGCAGGCCCAGGGCCACGCCAAAGACCAGGCCAATGCCCACGGCGATCACACCCACGGCAATGGAGCTGCGCGCACCCACCATGAGCTGTGAGAGTACATCGCGCCCGAAGGCGTCCGTGCCCAGCCAGTGCTGGCTGTCGGGCAGCAGCAGCTTGGCATCCATGTTCATGGCATAAGGATCCCAGGGCGTCCAGATCAGGGACAGCAGGGCGCACAGCAGCAGGCAGCTGCTCAGCAGCATGCCCACCAGCAGGTTGGGCTGTCGCAGGCCACGCTGCCAGGCGGAAAAGGGCTGGCTCATAAGTCTCTGGCTTTCACGCGGGGGTCAATGACGGCGTAGAGCACATCCACTATGAAGTTGACCACGATGACCATGGCGGCAAGCAGCATGACGCAGTTGCGCACCACGATCAGATCCCGGTTGGCAATCGACTGAAAGATCAGCCGCCCCAGACCGGGCAGATAGAACACGTTTTCCACCACGATGGTGCCTGCCAGCAAATTGGCAAACTGCAGGCCCATGACGGTGATGACCGGAATCATGGCGTTGCGCAGCACATGGCCCCAGAGCACGGCACGCTGGCTCAGGCCCTTGGCGCGTGCAGTGCGCACAAAGTCTTCGCGCAGCACTTCCAGCACGGCCGAGCGTGTGATGCGCGCCAGAATTGCAGCCTGCACCACGGCGAGCGAAATGGCGGGCAGCAGCAGTGCCTGCAGCGCAGGCCAGAAACCTCCGCCTTCCTCGGCACTCCAGCCCGGAAAACCGCCTGCGGAAAACCATTGCAGCTTCACCGAAAACAGCAGAATCAACAGGATGGCAAACCAGAAATTCGGAATGGCAATGCCCAGCTGTGCCAGACCCATGATGCTGATGTCGCCCAGCTTGTTGTGGTGCGAGGCCGCATAGACCCCTGCCAGCAGGGCCAGCACCGTGGTCAGCAGCATGGCCATCAGGGCCAGGGGAATGGTCAGCGCCAGGCGTTCCTGAATCAGCTCCCACACAGGGGAGTCATAGGCATAGCTGTCACCCAGATGGCCTGTGAAAAAGCCTTGTATCCACTGTGCGTAGCGTTGCAGGGCAGGCTGGTTCAGGCCCAGCTGCTCGGCCAGGGCGGCCACGGCTTCCGGATCGGCATCCGGCCCCATCAGCACCTGCGCTGCATTGCCCGGCAGAATTTCGAGCATGGCAAACACCACCACGGATGCACCCAGCAAGGTGGCAATCAGTGTGAGCAGGTGTCTGGCAAGAAAAACACTCATGAATACGAGAGGGTGAGGCGGTCAGAAAAAGTGGGCCCGAGCATAGCGGCAAACCCGGCGCAAAACCGCAGTGCGAAGTACGGAAGTGCGGACTATATCGCTGAGAGGGGGCAGCTGCACACGATAATTGGCAGATGTCCCCCGTATTCAAGCCCTGTGTGCCCGCGTTGTGCCGTGGTGGCGATCTCGACCAAGGAGGTGCGCTATGGCACTGATGATCACTGATGAGTGCATTAACTGCGATGTGTGTGAGCCTGAGTGCCCCAATGATGCGATTTCAATGGGGGAGCTGATCTATGAAATCGACCCGCACAAATGCACGGAATGTGTGGGGCACTTTGATGAGCCGCAGTGCATGCAGGTCTGCCCGGTATCGTGCATTCCCGTCAATCCGGATTTCATGGAAAGCCGCGAAGTGCTGCTTAAAAAATATGAGCTGCTCACGCAGGCAAAATAAGGGTTTCAGGCATAAATAAGCTGAAAGCCCTTATTAATACTGCGCAAGCAGCTATGTTTTTAAGCTTGGCCTGATTGGGGCTGCGCCGCAGTGCCTGCGGCCTGCTCAGGCGCTGGCTTGCGTGGTGGCTTGGGGCGTGGTGGTTTATTGGTGTTGATCTGGGCCGTGGCCTTTTCCATGTCACCCGCCACCAGCAGTGGCCAGGCTTTGAGGCTGCGGTCAATCTGCTCGTGGATAGCGTTCCACTGCTCCTGTGGTGGCTTCTTGAGCACCCAGCCTGAGACTTCGCCCTTTTGTCCGGGGTGGCCAATGCCCACACGCAGGCGCCAGTAGTCAGGGCTGCCCAGCTGGGCGTGGATATCGCGCAGGCCATTGTGCCCGCCGTGGCTGCCGCCCTTTTTGAGCTTGACCTGGCCGGGTTCAAAGTCCAGCTCGTCATGCACTACCAGCACTTCCTCGGGCTTGATCTTGAAAAAGCGCGCCAGAGCGCCTACCGACTTGCCCGACAGGTTCATAAAGGTCTGCGGCTGCAGCAGCCACACAGCCTGCCCCTGTACATTGGCGCGTGCCACCAGGCCCCAGTAGCTGCGCTCGGGCTGCAGATGCACCTTGAGTTCACGTGCCAGCCCGTCAATCCACCAGAAGCCGGCGTTGTGACGGGTGTCTTCGTATTCCGGACCTGGATTGCCAAGGCCCACAAACAGTTTGATCATGTTGCGATTATCGGATGTGCCAAAGTCCACGGTATGTGCGCCGCAAAACAAATGGCCCACACAAGGTGGGCCATTTGTTTTGCCTACAGCCCCGGAAGGCTGTAGCGACAGGCAAAAAAGAATTACTTCTTCTTCTTCTTGTCGGTGGTGGCGGCAGCCACAGGAGCTGCAACAGCAGCTTCAGGCAGCTTCACGGACACCAGAGCGGGGTTCTTGTTCGCGCCGCGAGCAATGATCTTCACGCCAGCAGGAGCCTTCACGGACTGCAGACCGGGGATGATCTTGGAAGTCAGCTTGGACAGGTCCACAGCGATGAACTCAGGAGTCTTGGCAGGAGCTGCCAGCACGGACACTTCAGTGATCAGAGGAGTCACAGTGCCGTTTTCCACGGTCACAGCAGGAGACTGCTCAGCGTTTTCGTAACGCAGGGCCACCTTGGATTCCACCTTGGTGTTCTCGTCCACGCGCTGGAAGTCGATGTGCAGAACCAGGGGCTTGAAGGGGTGGAATTGCACGTCGCGCAGCACAACCTTGGTGGTCTGGCCATCCAGTTCCAGGTCCAGGATCGAAGTGTGGAAAGCTTCCTTCTTCAGAGCGTGGAACAGGTTGTTGTGATCGACTTCGATCTTCACAGCATCTTGGCCAGCGCCAAACAGGATGCCAGGGGTCTTACCAGTAATACGCAGGCGGCGGCTCGCACCCGTACCTTGCAGATTGCGCGTAGTTGCGACGATTTGCATAACAAACTCCAGTTTGAGTGGACCGCGACCAGTCCCACTCGGTTGATAACAAGGCTGTTGCCTTGGATGAAATTTCGGAAAACGCAAGCCTCCCGAAGGAGGCTCACAGCTTTCCGAAGGGAAAACGTTTAGTCCTGGAACAGGCTGCTGACCGAATCACCAGACGAAATACGCTGCATGGTTTCGGCAAACAGAGGAGCCACGGAGAGCTGGCGAATCTTGCCGCAAGCCTGTGCCGCAGGGCTCAGAGGAATCGTGTTGGTCACTACGACTTCGTCGAGCGCATCGCCTTCGGAAATACGCTGGATGGCAGGGCCGGAGAAGATGGGGTGTGTGCAGTAGGCATACACCTTCTTGGCGCCACGCTGCTTCAGGACTTCGGCAGCCTTCACCAGTGTGCCTGCGGTGTCGATCATGTCGTCCATGATCACGCAGTTGCGGCCGTCGATGTCACCAATCACGTGCATCACTTCCGACACGTTGGCCTTGGGACGACGCTTGTCGATGATGGCCAGATCGCACCCCAGCTGCTTGGCCAGTGCACGTGCACGCACCACGCCACCCACGTCAGGAGAGACAACGATCAGATCGTCGTACTGCTTCTGCTTCAGGTCACCCAGCAATACGGGCGAAGCGTAGATGTTGTCCACGGGAATGTCGAAGAAACCCTGGATCTGGTCAGCGTGCAGGTCCATGGTCAGGACGCGGTTCACGCCAGCGGCCTGCAGCATGTTGGCGACCACCTTGGCGGTGATCGGCACACGTGTGGAACGCACGCGGCGATCCTGACGGGCATAGCCAAAGTAGGGAATCACAGCGCAGATGCTTTGTGCGGAAGCACGCTTCAAGGCATCGACCATGACCAACAACTCCATCAGGTTGTCATTGGTTGGTGCGCATGTAGGCTGGACCACAAAAACGTCGCGGGTGCGAACGTTTTGCTTGATTTCTACGGTCACTTCACCGTCAGAAAAACGACCAACATCGGCTGCGCCCAGAGACGCGCCGAGGTGCTTGGCGATTTCTTCGGCCATGCCACGATTGGCGTTGCCCGTAAAAACCACGAATTCAGAGTGATTGGATTGCATGAGCTTCCCAGTATTGGGTTTGCTTAAACGCATAAAGATATTTGGCAGGGGAGGAAGGACTCGAACCCTCGCATGCCGGAATCAAAATCCGGTGCCTTAACCAACTTGGCGACTCCCCTACACAGGTCAATTGTCGTCGATAACAATCAACCGGTAGCTTGGTTTATTCTGGAACCCAGTGCAGCAAAGGGTGTTTATCCAGATTTTTGCAAAGTTTGATTTGCCAGCTGCTGCTCGCAGCTTGTAAATCAATGTCTTTACTGGCTTGTGCAAACACTGCACTACCTGAGCCCGTCATTGTAGCACGCAATCCTTGGGATTGAAGCCAATTGGTAACTTGCGTTACGTCCTGACACAGCGCTTCAGCAACTGGCTGCAAGTCGTTGTGGCCAAAGCCGTAGTGATCTGCAGCAAAGTCTGCAATTGTAGCAGACTTTGTGTCGCGTTTGAGCTCAGGCGAGCGAAAGATGCTGGGCGTGTCCAGCCCCGCCTGGGGTTTGATGACCCAGAAGCTGCTGGCGGGTAAGGCTGCATTGCCTTCCAGCGGCGTGATGTGCTCACCAATGCCTTCGACCCAGGCGTTGTGACCATGAATGAAGAAAGGCACATCGGCACCCAGACGCACGCCAATGTCTGCCAGCTGCTGGCGGTTCAACCCCAGCCTCCAGAGGCGGTTGAGCGCGATGAGTGTGGTGGCTGCATCCGAGGAGCCGCCGCCCATGCCGGCCTGCGAGGGAATGCGCTTGTCAATCGCAATGCGTACGCCCTGTGTGCAGCCTGTGGCTGCCTGCAGTGCTCTGGCTGCACGCACGCACAGATCGTCAGCGGGCAGCTCCGGAGCGCCGGGGTTCAGGTCCTGGCGAGAGACTTCGCTGCTGCCCTGCAGGCTTTCAAAGTGCAGCTGGTCTTGCCAGTCGATCAACATGAAGACCGACTGCAGCAGGTGGTAGCCGTCCGCACGGCGGCCAGTGATGTGCAGAAACAGATTGAGTTTGGCCGGGGCCGGAACGTCGTACAGGCTGAGCATGAGAAAGTTTGGGGCAGCCCTGGGCTGCCGCTGGTATTTACTTTACTGAAGCGGTTGCAGCACCACGCGCAAGGTAGCCTGAGGTGGTGGGCTGATGCGCTGTGCCGTAATGCGGCCCTGTGCGTGGCGGCTGAGGTCCACCTGCCAGCCTTCAGCTGTCATGGGCTGGCCTTGCAGCCAGCTGAACAGTGCCTGCACTGGCAGTTCTGTGCCAAGGCTCAGGCGAAGCAGCTCCTGCAGGGAGTCGGAGTGGCGCATCTGACTGCCTTGTTGCAGTACTGCATGCTCCGGGGTCCACTGCAGCCTGGCAATCTGGGAGCCAAACGGATTGAAAACATCGAGCTGGCCTTGCTCTGCAGAGCCCTGCAACTGGAAAGAAGCGCTGAAGGACTGCTCCTGTGCCATGGGGTCATGCACTTGCAGACCCATGCGGCCACTCCAGGATGTGCGGGCGGTGTCCTGTGGGCGAGGTGGCGTGCTGCATGCCGACAGCGCCAATGCGGCCGCCAGTCCCAGCCAGCATGCTCGGCGATGTAGTAGGAAAGAGAGTGTGCTGGTGTGCATGGTGATCAGGGACGAACTTGCAGACGTTCCAGGGTGGCACGCAGCACGCTGTTGTCAGCATCTGCTTCCATGGCTTTGCGCCAGATCTTGCGGGCACGCTTTTTGTCGCCCAGCTCCCACAATACTTCGCCGAGGTGGGCTGCAATTTCCACGTCATCGCGCTGGGCGTAGGCTTGTTCCAGCAGCTCCTTGGCTTTGCCGTGATTGCCCATGCGAAATTCCACCCATCCCAGGCTGTCAAGGATGAAGGGGTCATCAGGCGCCAGTTGCAGGGCCTGCTCAATCAACTCCTTGGCTTCTGGCAGTCGTATGCCACGGTCGGCATAGGAGTAGCCCAGGGCATTGAGTGCGTGGTGGTAGTCGGGTTGCTTGGCAAGAATGCCTTGCAAAATCTTTTCCATGACCTCCAGCTTGCCTGCACGCTCTGCCAGGATGGCAGTTTCATAGGCAATGTCCGCGTTGTCCGGATGCTGGTCATACAGCGTGCGCTGCAGCAGATAGGCTTCTTGCACTGCGTTGCTGTCGCGCAGCAGCGCAACTTCAGCCTGGCGCTTGCGAATGATCTGCTCCTTGGACTGAGCAGGTACAGCACGAATCAAGGCGCGGCCCTGTGCCAGCTTGCCTTGCTTGGCCAGTGCCAGTGCCTTGAGGCTCTGGAGGTTCAGGTCATTGTCACTGTCGGGGATCTTGTTCAGCCAGAGGGTGGCCTGTGCATAGTCTTTTTGCTGCATGGCGATGCGTCCGCCAAGCAAATAGGCTTCGCTGAGTACCTGCTCCTGCTGAGGGTCAGACGAAAGAGACTGCTTGCTGGCCAGATTTTCCACGCGGCGTACGGCTTTCAGCGCCTGCTTCCAGTCGCTTTGCAGTGCATATGCGCTGGCCTGTACCAGCCAGGCTTCTGCCATTTCCGGGTTGGACATCAGCAAAGTGTTGAGCTGCTGCTGTGCATCCGCGATGCGGTTCTGGCCGATCAGCACGCGCGCATAGGCAAGCTGTATCGGGGATGCAGGGTCGTTGGCCATGTATTCCTGAACCAGAGCCTCGGCAGCGAGCTCTCCGGCCTGCAGTAGTTCCAGCGCCAGCAGGGCAGTGGCGGAATCCATGGAGCCTGCGGCATGGGCATGCTGCAAGGCCTGCAGTGCCAGATCCTTTTGCTTGGCCGTCAGGCGCATGTGGCCGATGGTGGACCAGGCAGCTGCAGCGAGCTTGGGGTTTTGCAGATCCTGCTGCAGCGCTTGTTCTACGACGGCAGCGGCCAGAGCCTTGTCAGAAACGCGTCCATAGAGCTGGAGGATGCCTAGATATGTAGCGGTCTTGGCAGCGGGGTCCGTCCATGCCACTTCACGGGCCAGAGGCTCCTGCGTCTCGGAGACACGATTGAGCAGCAGCAGCACGTGCAGCAGAAAACGGTTGGCTTCACGCGAATCGGGAAAGTTCTGCTGCCATTCATTGGCGACAGACAGTGCACGAGGCCCGGCACGTGACTGCAGGGCCAGCTCTGCGGCACGCTGGTAGATCGCCTCGTCCTGGCTGTTGCGTGCGGCTTCCATCAGCAGAGCAATGGCGTTGACGAAATCCCCCTGTGCGGCAGACATCTCTCCCACGAGCAGCTCGTAAAACAGCTCGCCGTCCAGCGCGGAGGGCAGAGGTGTGCTGCTGGCAGGGCTGCCGATGGGCGGCGTGCTTTCCGCTGCCGGGGCCTTCTGGGCCTGAGCAGGCAGTGTTCCGAGAACAAGGGAAGTGATCAGGGCCAAGCGCCATTTATGAAGTATGGAAACCATCGAACCATAATAATCCAAGCCTTTACCTGCTGTACGCCAAACGCCAAGATGCCAGAACTTCCAGAGGTTGAAGTCACCCGCCGCAGTTTTGCCCGCGAGATCGCGGGAACCCACATATTGGCTGTCACCATGGGCAAGCCCTTGCGCTGGCCACTGGGCTGCGCGCCACAGCAGCTGGTGGGCGCCCAGGTGCTGCAGGTACGCAGGCGTGGCAAATACCTGCTGCTGGATCTGGATCGCGGCATGCTCATGGTGCATCTGGGGATGTCAGGCAGTCTGCGGTTTGCGCCTGATCTGCCGCCAGCGGGCAAGCATGACCACTTTGAGATGCGTACAGACCGCGGGGTGCTGCGTCTGCATGACCCACGCCGCTTTGGTGCGGTGATTGCCACGCAGGGCGAGCACGACCCTGTGGCACGCAAACTGCTTGATGGCCTGGGTATGGAGCCGCTGGACGAGCAAAGCTACAGCTGGCCACGCTTTCAGCATGGGCTGCAGAGCAGCCGCACACCCATCAAGCAATTGCTGCTGGGTGGCAAGCTGGTGGTGGGCGTGGGCAATATCTATGCGTCTGAAGTGCTGTTTGCCAGCCGTATTGCACCGACTGCACCAGCCAACACCATCAGTACCATCAAGGCCAGGCGGCTGTTTCATGCCATTCGTGAGACGCTGGCGCTGGCGGTAGAGCATGGGGGCACGACGCTGCGGGACTTTTCCAGCGCAGATGGCATGGCGGGGCACTTCCAGCTGCAGACCAAGGTGTATGGCCGTGAGGGCCTGCCCTGTGTGCATTGCGCACGCCCCGTCGTATTGCTGCGACAGGGGCAGCGAAGTACCTACTACTGTGCTTCTTGTCAAAAGCTCTAGCCAAAGCGTAGCCGGGCGATGAGCAGTCTGGTTATATTCAGAAGCTTTGAGAGGCAATCACAGCGAAGAGGGAGAAATCGTGGGCCCTTCACCTTCATTTAGCGAGCAGTTCGACCGTCTGAGCCACTGGCGCAAAAGCTTTGCGGCGCAGATGGCCAGTTTCCGGGAATGGCTGGCGGCCCATGAACTGCTGGATGCGGCGGTGCAGGAGCAGCTGCAGCGGCTGGAAAACCTGTTGCGTGGCGACAAGGTGAGCGTAGCCTTTGTGGCAGAGTTCTCCCGTGGCAAGTCAGAGCTGATCAATGCCGTGTTTTTTTCCCACTACGGCCGGCGCATCATGCCCGCCAGCCCCGGGCGCACCACCATGTGCCCGACCGAGCTGAGCTACGACACCGGCCTGCAACCCTGCCTGCGCCTGCTACCCATTGAAACACGTGCTCAGCCCTACAGCCTGGCCGAGTGGCGTGAGCGCCCTTCCACCTGGGTGCAGCTGCCGCTGGATGTGGATGATGCCGACCAGCTGGCGCAGACCATGGCCCATGTGGCGCAGGTACGCAAGGTGCCGGTGGACGAAGCCCGCCAGCTGGGTTTCTGGAGCGATGAAGACGGCGTGGAAAACCCGCTGATGGATGCGCAGGGGCTGGTGGAAATCCCCAAATGGCGCCACGCCCTGATCAATATGGCGCATCCGCTGCTCCGGCAGGGGCTGGTGATTGTGGACACCCCGGGCCTGAACGCCGTGGGTATGGAGCCGGAGCTGACGGTCAACCTCATCGCCCAGGCCCATGCCGTGGTGTTTGTGCTGGCGGCTGATACGGGCGTGACCAAGTCAGACCTGGCGATCTGGAAAGGGCTCCTGCAGCCCTGCCACCGTGAAGGGGATGCGTATCTGGTGGTGCTCAACAAGATTGACACCCTGTGGGGCAGCCTGGACTCCGGCACGGAAGTCAAAGAGTTGCTCAACCGCCAGCGCAGGCAAAGCGCCCAGATTCTGGATATTGATCCGGCGCGCATCGTGCCGCTGTCGGCACAGAAAGGGCTGGTGGCCAAGATTGAAAGCAACACCGCACTGCTGCAAAAAAGCGGTCTGCCCTTGTTTGAGGATTTGCTGGCCCAGGGCATTCTGGCCCATCGCCAGAGCATTTTGCGCAGCGTGGTGGGTGAGGGCATGGCGCATTTGCAGCAGCAGGTGCTGCGTTCCATCCTGATTCGCCGCCGTGATCTGGATGAACAGATGCTGGAGCTGCGCAGCCTGCGCGGCAAAAACACGTCCATGATTGGTCGCATGCGCCAGCGCATTGAGCAGGAGCAGCAGGCCTTTGAGAACAGCACGGCCAAGATACTGGCGCTGCGCACCGTGCATCTGAAGCTGATGAACCAGGCCTTCCATCTGCTGGGCGCGACTTCGCTGCGCAAGGAGCTGGAGCAGCTGTCTGGTGCGCTGGAGCATTCGGGGCTGAAGGTGGGGGTGCGCAAGGTCTATGCCTCAACGTTTGAGCGCCTGCGTGATCTGGGTGCGCAGGTGCGTGCAGCGGCAGCCGAGGTGCAGACCATGCTGGCTGCCATGTTCCGCGAGCTGAATGCGGAGTTCGGCTTTTCGCTGCAGCCGCCAGGTGATCTGCAGCTGCATGACTTTGAGCGCGAGCTGGCGCAGATTGAAGAGAGCTATCTGCAGTACCTGAGCTTTGGCAACACGCTCAAGCTGGCCAACCCCATGTTCGGCCAGCGCATGCTCAAGGCGCTGGGCATGCGGCTGCGTGCGGTGTTTGAATCCGCAGCCAATGACCTGGATTTATGGAGCAAGAGCGCCACGGCACAGCTCGATGCACAATTGAAGGAGCGCAAGCGCAGCTTTGCCCGGCGCATGGAGGCGGTAGACCGCATCCACGAAGCCGCCAGCGGCCTGGCGCAGCGCATTGCCGAGATTGAGTCGGCCGAGCAGCAGTTGGACCAGCTGGAGCAGCGCCTGGCGCAGTGGGCGCAGCAGCTGCTGCAGGTACCGCAGGCGCAGGCCCTGGAGCTAGCCGTTGTGCCCGAGGCGGTCTGAGTGCTGCTGCGCTGACTCTCTGAACCTTCCTCTTTCCCCGAGCTTCCTTTGAGCGTTCCGAATCCTTTGATTGCCACGCAGGTGGTGCAGTGGCAGGCCGTGCATGGCCGCAACTATCTTCCCTGGCAGCAAACGCGTGACCCGTACCGCGTCTGGCTGTCTGAAATCATGCTGCAGCAGACCCAGGTCACCACAGTGCTGGGCTACTACGAGCGTTTTCTGCAGGCTTTTCCTGATGTGGCCAGCCTGGCGGCTGCACCCGAAGACGATGTGATGGCGCTGTGGAGCGGCCTGGGCTACTACAGCCGCGCACGCAATCTGCACAAATGCGCCAAGGCGGTGATGGCCGAGCATGGTGGCGCTTTCCCGCGCAGTGCCGAGGTGCTGGCGACCTTGCCGGGCATTGGCCGCTCCACCGCAGCGGCCATTGCCTCGTTCTGCTTTGGTGAACGTGCAGCCATTCTGGATGCCAACGTCAAACGCGTGCTCACGCGCGTGCTCGCCTTTGGCGAAGACCTGTCGAGCAGCCGCAATGAAAAAGTGCTGTGGGCGATGGCTGAAGACCTGCTGCCCACGCAGGATTTGCAGCACAGCATGCCGCGCTACACGCAGGGCCTGATGGATCTGGGGGCCACCATTTGTCTGCCACGCAATCCCTCCTGCCTGGTGTGCCCGCTGCAGGCAGACTGCCGTGCTGCACAGCGTGGCAATCCGCAGGACTATCCCGTCAAGACGCGCAAGACCAAGCGTGGCTCACAGGCCTGGTGGCTGCTGGTGTTGCGTGATGTGGGAGGCAATCTCTGCCTGCAGCGCCGCCCTTCCAGCGGTGGTGACACGGGCATCTGGGCGGGGCTGTTCAGCCCGCCGGTCTATGCCGGCGCAGAGGCGTTGAACACGCAGCTGGCCACGCTGGGCGTGCAGGTACAGGCGCGCCAGGACTGGCCTGCGCAGCTGCATGTGCTTACGCACCGTGATCTGTTTCTGCACCCTGTGGTGGTTGATGTGGCCGGAGTGCAGCCTGCGCTGGATGTGCAGGACGCAGGCTGGCAGTGGCAGTCACCGGCCGCATGGCCCCAGTTGGGGTTGCCAGCACCGGTGCGCAAGCTGCTGCAGGATTTATAAAAAACAGAGCTGCCAGCGCTTGTCTAGCAAGTATTTCAGATACTTTTATATCTGAAATGCTTTATTTATAAGCGCTAGCAGCTATTTTTTAGTGAGCGATGGTGACGGTATTTGCCAGCGCGCGGCTGTCCATTTCACGGTGGCGGCGCAGGGTTGACCATTGCTGCTGATAGCGCTGTGCCAGCTGTTCCACCAGATAGACAGAGCGGTGCTGCCCGCCGGTACAGCCAATGGCCACGGTCACATAGCTGCGGTGGTTGGCGTTGAGCACCGGCAGCCAGTGGTCCAGAAACTGCGCAATATGGGCCTGCATGGTCTGCACGTCGGCCTGCTGTTGCAGAAAGTCCTGCACTGGTGCATCCTTGCCGGTCAGCGGGCGCAGCTGCACGTCGTAGTAGGGGTTGGGCAGCATGCGCACATCAAACACATAGTCGGCATCGACCGGAATGCCGTGCTTGAAGCCAAAGGACTGGAACACCAGCGTCATCTGGTTGGCCGGTGCCTGCAGCAGCTGCTTCACATAGCTTTGCAGCTGCGCGCCGCGTATGTCGCTGGTGTCGATGACGTGGGCGTATTCGCGGATTTCGCCGAGTAGCTCGCGCTCGTGGTCGATGATCTGAATCAGCGCCTCGCGTGCCTCCGGGCCCTGTGGCCCCTCGGCCTGTGACAGCGGGTGGCGGCGGCGCGTTTCAGAAAAACGCCGCACCAGGGTGTTGGTGGAGGCGTCCAGAAACACCACATGCAGGCGCAGGCCAGAGGCTTTGAGCCGCTGCAGCTTTTCCAGCTCGCGCGGCAGATTGGGCAGGCTGGTGGCGCTGCGGGCATCAATGGCGACGGCCACGCGGTTGCGCTGCTGTGCGCGCTGCAGGCGGATAAAGTCGCCCAGCAGTTCGGGCGGCAGGTTGTCCACGCAGTAGTAGCCTGTGTCTTCCAGTGCATGCAAAGCCACGGATTTGCCCGAACCGGACATGCCGGTAATCAGCACAATCTCCAAATTCTTCATATCCCTGCCTTCCCTCTCTCAAGCAGACGTTGCGGCCAGCAGCATCTCACGCGCGTGTGCCATGGTCGTGTCAGAAATCTTCTCGCCGCCCAGCATGCGTGCAATTTCGCGCTCGCGCTGACTGCTGTTGGTGGGGGTGACGGTGCTGAAGGTGCCTGCCTTGTCGCGCTTTTTGGACACCACATAGTGGTGATCGGCACAGGCTGCGACCTGGGGCAGGTGGGTGACGGCCAGCACCTGGCGGTCCTTGCCCAGGGCACGCATGAGCTTGCCGACGGTTTCAGCCACGGCACCGCCGACGCCGGAGTCCACCTCGTCAAAAATCAGCGTGCCAGCCTGACCCAGCTTGCTGGTGGTCACGGCAATGGCCAGCGACAGGCGAGAGAGTTCGCCGCCTGAGGCGACCTTGCCAATGGGCTTGGGCGTTGCGCCGGGGTGGCCTGCGACCAGGAATTGCACGCTGTCCAGCCCGTGGGGCGTGGGTTCATCCAGCTTGTCCAGCTGCACTTCAAACTTGCCGCCCTGCATGCCCAGCCCCTGCATGGCCTGGGTGATGGCGCGCGAGAGCTTGGGTGCAGCCTTGGTGCGCTGCAGCGACAGCTCGCGCGCAGCGCTGTGGTAGGCCGCAAGCGCTTGCTGCTCTGCATGGCGCAGGCGGTCCAGGTCCACCACGGCGTCCAGCTGGCGCAACTCTTCACGCCATGACTGCAGCATGCCCGGCAATTCTTCCGGCGTGCGCTTGTAGCGGCGTGCCAGCTGCATCCATAGCGACAGGCGCTCGTCCAGCTCGGCCAGCTTGTCCGGGTCCAGCTCGGTGCGGCGCAGATAGATCTGCAGCGAATGCTGGGCATCATTGATCTGCGCCAGACTGGATGCCAGCACATCTGCAATCGCTTTGAATTCAGGCTCCAGATGCTCTTTATCCTGTAGCAAATCCTGGGCGCGGTTCAGCGGGGTGCTGACGCCGCTTTCGTCGTTTTCCAGCAGGTACAGCGCATTCTGTGCGGCATCCAGCAGCGCCTGTGCGTGGGACAGGCGGGTGTGCAGGGTGTTGAGTTCTTCCCACTCATCCATGCCGGGGCTGAGCTTTTCCAGCTCGCCAATCTGCCACTGCAGGCGTTCGCGCTCACGCTGCAGTGTGTCCTGCGCTGCAATGGCGTGTTCCAGGTCTTTGGCTGCAGAGCGCCAGATCAGCCAGTGCTGGCGCAGGCTCTGGGTGTTGACACCGGCGTAGGCATCAAGCAATTGACGCACGGCATCCGCACGGGTCAGGCTCTGCCAGGCGTGCTGGCCGTGAATGTCCAGCAGCTCCTCACCCAGCGTACGCAGCTGCGTGGCGGTGGCCGGTGCGCCGTTGATCCAGGCGCGGCTGCGGCCCTGGCTGTCAATCACACGGCGCAGCAGCAGCACCTCTTCCAACGCAAAGCCGCCTTCTTCCAGCCAGTTGTGCAGGCGGGCGGGACAGTCAAACTCAGCGCTGATGTCCGCCTGCGTCGCACCTTCTCGCACCACTCCGGCATCGGCGCGGCTGCCCAGTACCAGCTGCAGGGCATCAATCAGAATGGATTTACCCGCGCCGGTTTCGCCGGTCAGCACGGTAAAGCCTGCGTGCAAATCCAGCTCCAGCTGCTGCACGATGACAAAGTCGCGCAGCGTGATCCGCTTGAGCGCCATGGTCAGTAACCTCCCTCGTTCCAGCCGAGCTTCTTGCGCAGCGTTGCAAAGTAGTCCCAGCCCACAGGATGGATGAAGCGCACGCTGTGTTCGGAGCGGCGCACATAGATGCGGTCGCCATGCAGCAGTGAGGCCAGTGACTGCATGTCAAAGTTGGCGCTGATGTCCCGGCCGCTGACCACTTCCATCATCACCTCGGTCTGGTCGGACAGCACAATGGGCCGGTTGGACAGCGTATGCGGCGCAATAGGTGCCATCAGCCAGGCAGGAATCGAAGGGTGCATGAGTGGGCCGCCGACCGACAGGGTGTAGGCCGTAGAGCCTGTGGGCGTGGCCACAATCAGGCCGTCTGCACGCTGGTTGGAGACAAAGCGTCCATCTACCTCGACGCGAATTTCCACCATGCCCGAGGTGCCGCCACGGTTGACCACCACATCGTTCATGGCCAGGGCTTCAAACACGGTGGCACCATCGCGCACCACGCGTGCATGCATCAGCGGGCGGGCTTCCTGCTCGTACACGCCCTGCAGCATGGAGGGCAGCACTTCTTCATAGCGGTCCAGCGCAATGTCGGTGACAAAGCCGAGGCGGCCTTGATTGATTCCTATCAGTGGCGTGCCGTATTTGGCCATCTGGCGGGCAATGCCCAGCATGGTGCCGTCGCCGCCGACCACAATGCCCAGGTCGCAGTGTTGCCCCAGCTGGTCCACATCCATGGAAGGAAAACTGTGCTGCAGGCCCGTGTGGGCTGCGGTTTCAGCCTCCAGGACGACTTCACATCCTTGTGTACGCAGGAAATTTGCAATACCGTGAAGCACTGTGCTGGACTGCTCGGTAGCAGAACTAGAATGGCTCGGAGACTGGTATTTACCTACCAGTGCGACATGGCGAAACTTGGACGTCATACCGGAAATTACATCATTAAAATCAAAGCATGCTCGATGAACGTGCCAAGTTATTGTTGAAAGCGCTGATCGAGCGCTATATCGCGGATGGTCAGCCGGTGGGCTCGCGCACTTTGTCGCGAGCTTCGGGGCTGGAATTGTCGCCTGCAACCATACGCAATGTCATGTCTGACCTGGAGGAGTTGGGGCTCATCGCCAGTCCTCATACCTCGGCCGGACGGGTGCCCACGGCACGTGGCTACCGCCTGTTCGTCGACACCATGCTCACGGTCCAGGGCAGCGAACTCACCCCCCCGGAGCTGCCCGCTGAGCAACCCCAGAAAGTGATTGCCAATGCGGCGCAGCTGCTGTCCAACATGTCCCAGTTCGTGGGCGTGGTCATGGCGCCGCGCCGCAGCTCGGTGTTCAAGCACATTGAATTTGTGAAGCTCTCCGAGCACCGGGTGCTGCTCATCATCGTCTCTCCGCAGGGCGATGTGCAAAACCGCGTGCTGTTTACCGATGTGGAGTTTGATGCCTCGGAGCTCACCACCGCCTCCAACTTCATCAACACACACTACGCCGGTCTGGACATTGAAGAGGTGCGCGAGCGCATCAAGCAGGAAGTGGTGCGCTTGCAGGGTGAAGTGGTCAAACTCATGCAGTCTGCTGTCAATCTGGGCGCCGAAGCCATGATGCCCGGGCCCCAGGAACAGGTCATCATCTCTGGAGAGCGCAATCTCCTGTCTGTCAGCGATTTCTCCAGTGACATGGGTAATCTGCGCCGTGCTTTTGAGCTGTTCGAGCAAAAGACCCAGATCCTGCGTCTGCTCGATGTCTCCAGCAAGGCCGAAGGCGTGCGTATCTATATTGGTGGCGAAAGCCAGGTCGTGCCTTTTGAGGAGCTGTCGGTTGTCAGTGCCCCATATGAAGTGGATGGCCAGGTGGTTGGCACTCTGGGCGTGATCGGCCCCACGCGCATGCACTACGACAAGATGATTCAGATTGTGGACATCACATCGAAATTGGTCAGCAATGCGCTCAGTCAGCATCGCTAGCCGTTACAATGCGCGGGTTTCGTCCTTCGCAAGGAGCGGCGAGGCCCGGTTGGGGCGTTAGCTCAGTTGGTTAGAGCAGGGGACTCATAATCCCTTGGTCGTCGGTTCAAGTCCGCCACGCCCTACCAATAAATTCAACGGGTTACGAGAAATCGTAGCCCGTTTTTCTTTGTGGCTGTCAACCAAGTGTCGACGCAGACAACGGGTTGAGCTTCACCACTTCTTGCAGATGATCTGGGGCCAGGTGGGCATAGCGCATGGTCATCGTCAGATTTGCATGTCCCAGGCTACGCTGCAGCACCAAGATATTTCCGCCATTCATCATGAAATGCGAAGCAAAGGTGTGACGCAGAACATGGGTGAGTTGGCCTTCCTGGAGCTGAATGTTGGCTCGCTCGACGGCTTCTCTGAATGCCGAATAGCACGGGGCAAAAAACCTTTGACCAGTCTCTTGCGGATCGTGATGAGCTTTTAGCTCCGCCGCAAGTTCTGCTGCTATGGGCAGTACTCGTACTTTGCCCGACTTCGTACCCGCAAATTGGAGCTGGCTATTCCTGAGATGGTGGACTTCCAAGTTTTCCGCTTCGCTCCACCGAACGCCTGTCGAGAGGCAGACTTTGGTAACCATGACGGCATGTCGGTTTCGTCCCTCTATGAGCGCACTGAGAAGCAGGCGTATTTGCTCGGGAGTGAGGAACGAAAGCTCGCGCTCTTCGACCTTGAATTGGCGAAGCTCTCCTAGAGGGTTTGGCCTTTTCCAGAGGCCCAGCCTGCGAAGTTCGTTGAAAACAGAGCGCAGGTAAGCGTGTTCGCGGTTAACGCTATTTGGGGCAATGCCTGCTTCCAGTCGTTGTGTTCGATATGTGGCGAATGTGTTGGCTGTGAAACTCTCCGCAATGGGGTTCCCCATGGCTGCACAGGCGCGCTTCAGGCGACCATAGGTATTTGACGCGGCTTTGAGGCCAGAGCCATGGTGTGTATACCAGAGCTCAATCAACTCGCTAAGACGTCGCAGATCTTTCTTTTCAGGCAACCATTTCGCGTCTTGGGCAACCTGGGTCTTTAGCCAGGCTTCCCATGCCTTGGCTTCAGCTTGTGTTTTGAACGTCTTGCGGAAGCGCTTTGATCCACGACCGCCTGGTTGACTGTCGACAAGCCAGCCGCCGTTAGTTTTCTTAAGTGCCATTAGGGGTGCTCGATCTTTTCTTTTTGTCGTTTGTCGACATCGACACCCATTGCCCGAGCAAGCTTGTCTTGCCAGCGGTCATGTGGACTTAGCTGAAAGTAGGTTTCAGCTTTACCCGTCATCATCCAGACGAGGAAGTATGGCCTCGTCTTTGCCATTGCTTCAATCATCTCGATCGTTGGCTGCTGGGCTCGCATGCACAGACGCTTCCACTTTGCTGCGCTGATCCCGGTTTCGTCCTCAGCAACTTTGTAGTTGCTACTCCAGATTGCCCTAAACACAGTGATGACGCGCTCCCTGCAGTCATCAGTCGACGCTGCATCCAGACTCAGGGCTTCGGCTTTGTTGTTCATGGTTGACTCCATAGATTCAATCGGTCTATATTATGATCCGCAATGATCTAATTTATAGTTCGATTGGGGTGATGAGATATGCAAACCATACAGCAAACTGCGGACAGGGGCGCCGTCTTGCTCGCATTGCCGCTTATGAGTCGCTCGGCCTTCGCTAAGGCTATTGGTGTCCCAGAAGGTGTACTGATTGCCCAAGCTGAGCGGGGGTACTGGCCTCAAATAACGATCGGACGCCGTGTTTTTATCAATGTTGAAGCAGTGCGTATTCGTGCTGCTGAACGCGCAGCGGAGTTCACGCTATGAGCTTTCTGCACATGAGTGGCGGCGCGCGCCTGTTGTGGATTCTTCGACGCGCACATGAGGTTCACGGCGGGCCTGCTTACTTAAGCGAGCTGCGTTCTATCGCCGGCACCCTGATAGAGCAAGGTTGCATTTTTTGTGCGCTAGAGAAACGCTCCGGCGCCTGCCCGCAGCGCAGCGAGGACAGCCGCCGGTGCGCCTCGCGTCGCGTATCCCCCCCGAGTAACACGGGGATGAACAAATGAAGGTGAGCTACCAGACTGACGAGCGCTTGGTGCTCGAAGGCAAGAAGGTCAAGATTCTTTGTGCCGAGCGCGCCGCACATGCAGATGCCGGTGTCATCGTGGATTACTTCCGCTGCACCGTCCAGCGCGAAGCCTTGTTTGCGGCCCAGATACCCAGCAAGGGTGAGCTGATCGTGGATGGCCTGCAGCTCGACAGCGAGATCGTGCAAGACCTGGCTGTTCATTTCGCCAAGCTCCTTGGCTTTCTGCCTGGTGAAGCCCGGCCAGGCCGGGACTATTACGACCACTCGTACACCATCATCAACGAGCACGGCAAGGAAGTGGCCAGCGTTAGCGGTGGTGGTGCCAGCCAGCGCGGCACCTTCTGCTTCACTGTGAAGGGGGAAGGCTGCACCTTCGGGCAAGCAGGCTGGGAACAGCGCCTGTATGACTTCTTCCTGCCCTTGCAAGGCAAGGTCACTCGCATCGACCTGGCCCGAGATTTCTTTGATGGCAAATACGGGTTCGATGCGGCCTACGAGGCCTACCAGAATGACGAATTCTCCTACCGGGGGCGCAAGCCATCGTTCGATGACGCCGGTAGCAAAAAAGGGTTTGCCTCCACGTTCTATGTGGGCAAGCGCGACAGCGGAAAGATGTTCCGCGGCTACGACAAAGGCCACCAGTTCAAGCTGCTGGACGATCCCTGGTGGCGTGCCGAAGTCGAGCTGCGCAGTGCAAACCGCGTCATCCCGCTGGAAACGTTGATCCGCCCGGCCTCTTTCTTTGCCGGAGCCTACGGCTTCACTGCCCGCATCCTGGAAAACGTCGAACCCCAGGCCATTCCCACGCTGCAAAAAGTTGCGGAGTCTTGCGTCGAGCGCACGGTGCGCTGGTTTGAACGCACCGTCGCTCCATCCCTGGTGCATCTCTCCCTTGCTGCCGGCTTTGACTGGCTGATGGACATCGCGGAAAACCAGGCGCATCGACCACTCCCGAAATCACTCAATGGCCTGTCACTGGAGGCCATGCGTGCGGGCATCCGCAAGTCCCTCAAACGCTTTTCTTCAACGCCTCCCGAACCGGCCGGGTTGGCGGCTGCTTAACGCCGGAATCAAGGAAACACCATGAAGTTCACATCGCGCATCACCGTGCAAGGCATCAAGGGCAGCAAGGGGCAGCTGGAAAGCGGCCAGGCCTACGACAGCACCAAGATCTATGTGCAGACCGCGCTGGATGACAGCAAGGGCATGGGCAAGGGCTTTGCCACTGCCGAATACAACTTCGGCACCAGTGAGGAATATCACAAGTACAAGCACCTGCCGTTCCCCATCGATTGCGAAGCCGAGCTGGAAATCGTCACCAACGGCAAGACGCAAAAGACCCAGATCGTCAGCTTGCGCCCGCTGGAAATGACCAAGCCAGCCAAGGGAGCCTGATATGGACTGCCGCCCTTGCTGGTACGTCCAGTCCATTGATGACGGTGCCTTTCTTGCGCCGGATGGCGAGGGCGGTGTCGTGACCCAGAGCCTGCTGGTGAATGCGGTGCCCTTTGAAACTCGTGAAGCAGCGGTGCATGCCGCTGTCGATCACTTCGATGGCCGTGCCTCACTGATCCAGCTTTATCAACCGCTGAGCTGCGAAGAGTTTGTGCAGTGAGTCAGGCCTACGTTCTCTATTGCGAAACGCCGCATGGCAGCACGGCAGGCATCGCGCCCAGCCAATGCCCGGATGCCTATCGCAAAGAGGTGGCCATTGACCTGCAAGCGCTCCAGCAGCTCGGCAATGCGACTCCCCAGCTTGACCCCGGTGACGTGGCCCAAGCCTTTGGTATGGGCTTCGGTGTCGTCGTGCTGTTCTTCCTGGTCGGCCGTGGAGTCGGCGAAGTTTTGCGGCTCATCCGTCATGGATGAAGCCCACCGTCGAGCGGGCGGTTCCCGCTCAAACCAACCCAAGAGAGGACTTCATATGAAGAAGCAATTCAACGCCAAGACCGCTATTGCGGCGGCAGTTTCCACAGCCCTGGTGCTGGTCAGCGGTACGGCCGCCGCGCAAAGCACAGGTATCGACTTGACGCCCATCACTGGTGCTTTCAAGGCCGGGGACGTGATCACGGCTGTACTGGCTGTGGCCGGTGTGCTGGCCGCTATCTACGCGACCATGACGGCCGCCAAGATGGCCCTGCGCTGGATTCGTGGCGGCTAAGCGGCGCACCACGCATTGAGTGAACCGGGCGGGCCTGATCACCCCGCTCGTTTGCTTTCTGGAACGGAGTTTTTGATGACTTCTCTTTGGTACTTATTCATCTTTGCCTGGGGCATTACCTGTGCCTGGGCACTCATCAAGGGGCTGGAATGAGACTCTTCAAATCCTGGCTGATTGCCAAGCTGTGCTTGCTGCTGCTATTGCCGGTTCCGGCTTGGTCGCAGGCACTTCCCAAGCCTCAACCTGAGCGTGTTAACCGCGCGGTATCGGGTGTCTTGCAGGATGCGATGCGAGGGCGGGGCTTTGCCGCCAATGATCCACGGTTCGGGAATACGTTGGCGCGTGTTTCGCCGGGCCTGTCGGCTGTTGCTGGCACTTCGGCTGCTGCGATCACGGTGGGTACCGTGACGGCACCGGCATGGGCAACGGTTGCTCTTGCGGCGGGTATCGGCGCTGTGATCACCTATGCCGTGTCTCTTGGCATAGACGCGCTCGTGAATTGGCTTTTTCGTGATGATGGACTGATTGATCAATCGAGTGCGGAAAACTCGGCTTATCCGTCGGGATCTTTCAACGCAGGTGATCGTGTGTGGACTTATCGAGATTGGTCTGGGACGGATCACTACGGTGCGAATGCAGATGCCCTGGCACGCGAGTATCGGTACACGGACATGAAGCGGCAGGGGTATCCAACGGTTTCTGAGCCCACCTGTTTTGCGGACGGTACAACGGCCTACTGGTGTGGTAACTATCGGGTGACTTTGACGGCAAATGCGCCAGTGAGCTGCGGGGCCGGGATGCAGGCAGTCGGTAGTACCTGCATGTCATTCTCCTACCCGCTACCAAACACATTTCCCGATGCGCAGGGCCTGACGCCACAAGAAGCAATCAACAATTTACCCGAAACAGAACTCAACAAGTCTTTGAATCCTGCCCTGGTCGCCGCACTGGCGAACCAAGCTTGGCAACAGGCCGCATCTCAGCCGGGTTATGACGGCTTGCCGTACCCGCAATCCAACCCCATCACACAAGCTGAAGCACAGCCCTGGCTACAAGCTAACCCAGAATATGCACCGACTGTGCGTGATTTCGTGTCGCCTAATCCTGTGTTCGAAGCGGGGTCCAATCCTTGGGCCTTACCGTCAAATCCGACTGCGATAGCCCCGACACCTTCTGTACCAAACACGGGCACCACGAACCCAGGGCAGGACAACCCACAAGCGAACCTTGGACCCGACCCTGGTATCGGCGCGCCCACCTTGGAGTCGATCCCCACAGCTCAACAGATCGCCAATCCCATCCTGCAGCTCGCTCCTGATCTGCGCTCGTTCCAGGCACAAGGCCAAGCAGGCGTTTGCCCCAGGCCGACCATCGAGCTGTACGGCACCCATGTGCTCGATGCCCACTGCAAGCTCATCGAGGACAACAAACCCATCCTGCAGATGGCGATGGCTTTCGCTTGGGCGGCCCTGGCCCTCTTCATCGTGTTGTCGGCGTGAGGAGGTGAACCATGTTTGGCATCTTGCTCTCTGCTCTCAACTCCGCCCTGGCCTGGGTGTTCCGTTCGCTGTTGGTCAAGTTCGCTTTGTTCTTCGCGCTGTACTTCATTACCAGTGAATTCGTGGGCTTCATCGTGGCGTTGCTGCCCAATGCAAGCTCCCTCAACAGCACGTTGTCTGGGATCACGGCCGGTACCTGGTTCTTCCTCGATGCATTCCATTTGCCGATGGGGATTTCAGCTCTGGTATCGGCCTATGCCACGCGCTTCATCATCCGCCGCATGCCGGTGATCGGATAGCCCATGCCCATCAACACCTATACGGGCCTGATGGGCTCCGGCAAATCCTATGAATGCGTGTCCTCGGTGATCGTGCCCGCCGTCAAGGCCGGACGCCGCGTGGTCACCAACGTGGACGGTATCGACAGCGATGCCATTCGAGCCTACTGCCAAGACAAATTCAGCGTGCCGATGGAGCAGCTCGGCGAGGTCGTGCATTGCACCAACGACGATGTGTCCAAAGCCAGCTTTCTGCCGCACGGCCAGGACGTGGATACCTTCTGCTGGCCTGGCGACATCATCTGCATTGACGAAGCTTGGCGCTTCTGGGGCACGGACTGCAAGCTGCTGCCTGAGCACAAGATCTTCTTCCGCGAACATCGGCACTTTGTGCATCCCGATACCAAGGTCTGCTGCGACCTGGTGCTGATGGTGCAGGACATTGCCGACCTGCACCGCACGCTGAAAGTCGTGGTCGAAGTCACGTTCAGAACCACCAAGATCAAGACCTTGGGCTGGCAGAAGACCTACCGCGTCGAGATGTGGGAAGGCTACAAGCTCACGGCCAAGGGGCGCGTATCAGTCGAAAACAAGCGCTACGACGCCGAGATTTTTCCGTTGTACAGCAGCTACACCGGCGGCACGGGCAAGGAACTGCAGGTGGACAGCCGGCAGAACGTATTGCGCAACCCCAAGCTGTGGTTCCTGGCCGTGGGCGTGGTACTGCTGTTCGGTTGGGGTATTTACACCATCATGGGCTTCTTCAATGGCTCGCGTGCAAAACCAAGCGGTACTGATAGCTCTAGCAAGACAATTTCAGCGCCCCCAGAGATCGTGCGTGAGAGCAATTCCAAGACAATTTCAGCGCAAAGAGGCATGCAAATTTCGGGTGCTTGGCGTCTCGTTGGAATGCTCCAGGCGCAAGGCAAACAGTTTGTTGTCATAGAAGGCGAGGGAGGTCGTTTGCGCCTAGAGCATCCCTCGGCCTTCATGCACGCGGGTGCAGCCATGGTCGGTGAGGTCGACGGGCAACGCGTCACGGTCTGGAGCGGCCCGCAACCCAGCGCAGGAGCCAAGCCATGAAGCGTATGCGAGCCTCCCTGGCGGCTTGCTGCCTGGCGATCAGTCTGGGCCAGGCACTGCCCGCCCGTGCGGCCAACCCGGCAGCCAGTTTCGATCTGCAGTCGGCCAACGTGGCCCAGGTGCTCCAACTGCTCTACGGCGAGGCCCTGAGCACGCCCTACGTGCTCGATCCCGAAGTCCTGAGCGACACGCGCACCGTGTCCTTCCGCTACAAGAGCGGGCAAGGCGATCTGCAAACCTTCCTGGACGGTTTTCTGGGCAGCTTGGGCTACACGGTGGAGCGCAAGGGCGGCGTAGACTTCGTGCGCAAGCGCAAGGCCGAAGAGGCTACACCACCGGAAACTCGCCTGTATCTGTACCGGCCGCAATACCGCGATGTGGCCTACCTGGCCCGGGTCATGGCGCCGCTGTTCAAGGGATCGTTCTCGGTCAACCGCAGTGTCCGTGCCTCGGGCCAGTCCATGCCCGAAGGCCATGTGCCCAATGGCTCGGCTGCTGCCATGATCGACCAAGACGCCGACGTGCTGCTGTTCTCCGGCACTCAACAGGAAATTGAGAAGCTGCAGCAACTGTTGCCCCAGGTCGATGTGGCCGCTGGTGAAGTATTGGTGCGTGGTGTGGTCTATGAGGTCAGCCGTACCGACAAAACCGGCTCCGCCTTCGGCCTGCTGGCGAACCTGCTTGGTGGCAAGCTCAACCTGGGGCTCGGTTCGGCCGCGGGCAACCTGGGCAACTTCATCCAGCTCAAGAACACGGCGTTGGACGCCGTGTACTCCCTGCTGGAGACGGATAGCCGCTTCAAGGTCGTGTCCTCGCCCTCGCTGCGCATCCAGTCCGGCACGCGCGGCGTGTTCAGCGTCGGCCAGGAAGTGCCGGTGCTGGGGGCGCTGTCATTCCCGCAAGGGGCTGGTCAAGCCGTACAGTCAGTCGAGTACCGCAGTTCGGGCGTGATCTTCGATATCCTGCCCACGGTGCGCGATAAGGTGATCGATCTATCGATTAGCCAGCAGCTTTCTGATTTCATCAAGACCACCACGGGCGTGAACAACAGCCCGACGCTGACTAAGCGCGAGCTGAAGACCACGGTGGGCTTGCAGGATGGCGATGTAATCGTGCTGGGAGGCTTGGCAGAGAACAAGGCCTCTAGCAGCCGCGACGGGTTGTCTTTTTTGCCTGAGTTCTTACATAGCCGGGGGCGTGAAGAGTCGGCAGCTGAAATCCTGCTTGTGCTCCAAGTGCAGCGAATTTCAGTATCGGATTCATGATGAATTTGTTTGCGATGCGATCTACTACAGAAGCCGATATCAGGTGCATGGCTTGATATGCTCAAGAGTTGATAAGTTAAAAGAAGGAAGACGCATGAACAAAATTTTCAAAATGACCGCCACTATTGCTACGGCAGTGAGTTTGACTGCATGCCTAGTGCCGGAAAAGTTTGAAGCCTCTATTAAGGTCAAACCTGATGGTGGCTATACCTACAGATATGACGGAACGGCTGTGCATTACCTTGCTGCGGCCACAATCAAGGAAAAGGGGAGTCTTCAAGAGAAGGATGAAGCGGGGTTGAAGCGAGAAGCTGAGAAAGCCGCCAAGGCTCCAGGCGTGAAGAAGATGGCCTATGAGGGAGAAGGCCGGTTTGACGTTCAAATTGATCAGGAACTCAAAGCTGGCCAGCAGATCAACACGCTGAAAATTTTCACCATCACGCGCGATAAGGATGGCGCTTTTGTCATTACATCCCCGAAGATGAAAGACAAGGATCGTGAGCAGCTGAAAGCGCTCGGTATCAAGGTCGACGGCAAGGTAGAAGTGTTCTTGCCAAGCAATGCCAAGGTGCTGGCGAACAATGCGAGCAGTACACCAGGTATGTTTTCCAAAGCCTATTCCTGGAAAATCGGGGCGGTGGACGATCAGCCTTCTATCCGGTTCACGCTGACTCAGTGAGGAGCGTTAGCGATTTCACATATTCGCTATAGAGCGTGACGCGATACTTTTACGATGCTTGAGCCTGGGCCTTTGATGGGCTTTAGGGTCTGAAGGTCCAGAAAAGTGAAGTGCCCTTGCCCAGGGCGCCACCCTCCCGTATCAATGAAGAACACGTTTCCAAGCTGTTTCATTTGATGGATGGTGATATGTCCATGGACTACTGCGTGCACATTCTGGATAGGGCGTGCGTAACTGCGCTGGTAGCGCTCCATTGACCACAAGCAGCATTCCCGATCTTGGGCGGAAAGCGCTTGGCGCTGCATCAGGCTCCAATCATCATAGGGACAGTCAGCGTGGACCAAGCCTACCAAGCCATTGGACGTTTGCACTTCCATAGCCAAAGGCAGAGAGGCGAGTGCTTGGCCTATGCGTTGCTGTTGGAAGCCATCCAGCTGCTGGAGCCAGTTGCCACCATGCATTGCGTGGCTCACGTCAGGATAGGGGTCCCCAAGGGCGCTGCGCCAGGCCATCAGATCATGATTGCCGCAGATAGCGTGGAACCAGGGCTTGTCCAACCATTCCAGCACTAGGTGAGATTCTGGGCCGCGATCGACAAGATCACCGACAGAAAACAAGCGGTCCATCGCAGGTTGGAAACCGATGGAATTTAGGGCCGCTTGTAGGGCGCTGAAGCAGCCATGGATATCGCCCACAGCAAGATCCCGTCCTTGTGCATTGGCATCTACATGCACCAGCTGCGCAGGTTTTTCACTCATGTGCCAAATGTACTTGAGTGATCTCCTTTGGCGGTAGCCATCGCCTCGTGCTCGCCTTACCGTTGAAGGAGGGTCAAGAGACCGTGGAATAAATGGAGGGGACCCGCGAGCGGGGAGGATGCCGTTTATGCCGCGAAAGCTCTTGATGCTCCTGCAGCGGACTTACGCTGCCGGCAACGCCGGGGGATGTAGGCCAAAGGCCGTTAAGCATCCCCCGGGGCTGCCTCCACGGCGAGTGGTGTACTGAAGGTGAACGATTTTGTTGAAGCAAAAGAGACCTGCTTTTTCGCCTAAGTCCATCTTAGTTTAGTTGGATTGAATGTTGGCGCTCACCAACATTACCGTTGGCTGCACACATTTTTTATTTTTAGTTTTTCTGCTTGCAGAAAAATTGTTTTGATGCTTACAATCAGTTGCGGTCTAACGGAGTATTAACATCTCGAAGACTTGAGGTGAGAACCTCGTGGGGGATTCGTCCTCTAATTTTTCACCCAAGCTCGCGGCGGCTCGCTCGGCGGGACGACGATGAGGGGGGTGAATCGAGTTCGTCGAGAAGCGAACTCGGGTAATTTGTTGAGAGGGAAAGGCGGTTTTTTTCTCCAGGTTTCAGTCTTAGCTAGCTCTCGAGAGCCAGTCAGCAATAACT
>ERZ1034984.633-NODE-633-length-38366-cov-51.521260_pt1 | contig 38366 bp, 38 predicted proteins | sample MGYA00520589_ERZ1034984 | MGnify/ENA primary metagenome ERZ1034984 (study PRJEB33766, sample SAMN09781790) | gut metagenome | biome: gut microbiome | host: Homo sapiens | place: Madagascar | study: EMG produced TPA metagenomics assembly of the PRJNA485056 data... | reverse complement strand
AAAAATAATAAAATCTATTGATTTTTTTGAAAAATAATATAATATAATACATGAGGAGACTACTATGGAAGGAGAGAGACACATGGCGACAGTTTTTGATGTTGCGGAGTACATCTTGCAAAAGCTTGGCAAAGTAACAACGATGAAATTGCAAAAACTCGTATACTATTGTCAAGCATGGTCTCTCGTATGGGATGAACAGCCGCTTTTCGAGGATGATTTCCAAGCTTGGGCAAACGGACCGGTTTGCCCCGCTCTTTTTGATAAACACCGCGGCAAATTTGTCATCTCTGCGGAAGACATTGCACCTTTTACTACTGGTTGCAAATTTAGTGACGCATCTATAGAGACAATGGATGCCGTCATTCGAGACTATGGGAGCAAAGACCCCCAATGGCTGATTGACTTAACGCATTCTGAACTGCCGTGGCAATCTGCCCGCGGTACTTGTTCCCCCGGCGATAGATGTGATACTGTTATTCCCAAAGAGTCCATGCAACAGTATTATGCCGGAATCTATCATGGCTAAAAGCAATAAGAATAACATGGGTCAAAAGAAATGTACACTGCCCGCCAATACCGGCATGCAAGGCAAAAAAACGCCTCGCATGCCGGTTGATCCGCTTACATACGATTTTTTTGCGCCGAGTTGGCGCTTCAATCGTTGCGATACGGAAAAATGGACATTTCCAGCAGAAATTTTTGTAGAAAAAATTCTTCCGATATTGCTTTCTTTGGAAAGAATGACATGGTCGGACATCAGAAAGGCAACCCATGATCAGGGAAAAGGCAAAAGTCATCCTATCCCGATCAACAAACTCAGCCGCGAAGCTCAAGCACGTTTGCGGGAACTTCATTTATTCGATGAATACAATGAAGTTTTTTCTCTACGATTAAACAACAAGTATCGCATTTTTGGTTTTTTGGACCGAGGCACTTTAGAAATACTTTGGTTTGATCCAAATCATGAGGTTGTTCCTGTTCACAAATAAAAAAACCGGGGTATATACCCCGGTTTTTTTATTTTAATACCACACCGATTTGCTCACGCCGAACGCGCTGTACAGCGCGCGGCGTACCTTCTTCGGCGCGCCCGGAACGGCGGCGTCGATCGCCTTCTTCATCTTTCGCGCCTTGGAAAGCGCGACCGTGTTACCCGCTCTGTCCTTGTCCGATGTGATGCCGCGCGTCGCCGCGTATGCCGCAAGGACTTCATCCACGCTGCCGCCCGCGTCCTGTACGGCGGTGTACTTGTCGTGCAGCTCGTCCGAGATCAGCTCATACATCGCCTCCTCCTTCGCCGAAGCGGGCAGCGAACTGTCTGCGATTGCCGTTGCGCGGTCTGCGCTCGTGATTTTTTCCTCCTCCCGGCCATAGGATGCCGCAAGCACCTTGTAAATGTCTGCGTCCTTGCCGCCGCGCCGCCGCAGCTCGTCGATGAAGTCCTGCGCGTCGTCGTTCGCGAAGTAATGGTAGTAGACCGTCGCTTTTTCCGCGTCTGTGAGGATCAGGTCGTGCTTCAGATATTCGCGCTTGTCGGCGACCTTCTCTTGCAGCACAAACCCGCTCATGAAGCGGTAGACCTTCATGTGATCGACCTGCAGCGTGACCTCCAGCGCGTCCATGACCGCCTTTTCGTTGGTTGTCGCCACATCGCCGTAGAGCAGCAGTGCCTTGAGCCGCCCGTTTAAGGGCAGATTGTCGATTTTCTCGACCTTTGCCGCTTTGACCTCGGCGGACGGCGCGTCCGGGTCGGCTTCTCTGACTGCCGCACCTGCGTTGTACACATCCTGCAAGGCGTCGAAGCTCTCCTCCGGCTTGCCGCCCGCCGCACGCATCTGCTGCCACAGCGCGGTTTCCTCTGCCGAGAGATAACGCCCGCCGAAGAAGCTCTCGCGATATTCCTCGTTCGCCGTCGGGCCGAACAGCACCGCGCGGATAGAATCCCACATATTCATGCCGGACGCAAACATCAGTTTGCCGCTGCTCGAATACATGCCCTTGTCGGCAATCAGCTTTACGCCGCGCGCAGTTTTCTTGACCTGCGAGCCGAACGGCACCCATGTCGCCAAATCGGACGGGATCTGCGCGGCGGCGCCCTTGAAGTCGCCGCTTGCCGCTTTTGTCACCGCCTTGATCTGCGGCAGCGGCAGCTTGCTGTTTGTCACGCCGAGCATCGCAAGGATGTTGTTGACCAGCGGCACATCGTCGCCGACTTCATCGCCGAACGCACCGAGCGCATTCTGCGTCGAGAAATCGCCGCGCTCTTTTGTGCCGAGTTTCCGCTCGCCGGTCATCGTCCGGCAGAGGTCGTCGGCAAGCGTCAGCAGAAAATCATTGCCGGTGAGATTCCAGCCTGCGCCGAGGCTGTCCACAAGGATGCCGAGCGCGTCCCCCGCCGCCGGTGTCTGCCCGTAGAGCAGCTCTGCGAGCCGGTTGAACACAAACACGTTGATAAGTGCCGAAATCAGCTCACGCGCGATCTTGCGTACCGTGGCGTGCGTGCCGTGTACCTTGTAATAAGCGCGGTATTTTGCCGGGACATCCCGCGCCACATACTCCGCAAAATTCAGCTGTTCCAGCTGGAACGCGGCCAGCGTGCGCGTGATTACATTCTTCTGATTGAACAGCACCGGCTTTGCCCCCTTCATGCGGTTGCCGACCATCGCGGAAATGTACCGATCCGCCTCGCGGATTGCTGCGTCAAAGCCGATGTTCGGGTTTGTCTCCGTCACCTGATAATACTTCGCGCGCAGGATCAGGCGCGTGACCGCCATGTCCACCGTCTCGAAGAACTTGCCGCCCGCAGCGGTGACCTTCTCGTTCCAGGCGCGCTCGGACGCATAGTCTACGCCGCGCTTGCCGGCAAGAAAAGTCGATTTCTTGTCGAACTCGGCGGTCTTGTTCAGACGATCGCTGCCGGGGAGCATGTCCACAAATGCGCGGGTCATGTTGCGGATGCCGCATTCCGTGAGCGCAAACGGCAGCTGCACGGTCTGATTGAACGCGCTGGACAGATTGCCGACAATCACGGCGGCAGAGTAGGTGTTGTTCAGCCGTTTGCCGAGATTCAGCGTCTTGCGTCCGATATTGTACTCGAACGCACGGTCGAAGCTCGTCTGCTTGCCCGCGATGTTGTTCGTGTAGTCGTCCAGCCAGGTCGCATAAGTGCCGAAATAGTTGTTGAGCTTAACTTCGTCGTAAGCCGCGGTCAGCTTCGCCTCGATGTCCGCAAAGCTCTTGTCCGGGTCGGGGCTGTACAGCTGCTCCTTCAGCTCGGCAATGTTCTTCGACACCGCGCCCGAGGCATACCGCTCGCGCAGCGCACCTGCCAGCGTCCGCAGCTTCTGAATGTCGTCGGTGTGATACAGCACCTCGGACAGGTAGGTGATGTAGCTGTCAAAGCCGCCGAGCGCGTCATACTGCACATTTTTGTTTTCCTTCGATGTGCGGTGCTCGAAGAACGGATTGTACTTCTTGCCCGGCTTGAACGTCTCCGTGCGCCCCGCGATCTCGGCGGGCAGCTCGGTCACCTCCTCGGTCTCGATGCCGAGCGCGTTCAGGCGCTCACGCAGCGCCGAGACATCCGCCTCCTTTTGCAGACGCGGCATGTAGTTCTTCTGGAAGCCGATCGGCTTGTACCCGTGCATCACAAGGAACTCGTTGATCGCATCATAGTACAGGTTGTAGCACGCACGGAAGACCGTCACCGCCGCGCGGCACTTTTCCACGTCGAGGTTCTTGCCCTTGCCCTTCAGCAGCTCGTAGAACGCAAGGCGGGATTCCTTCGTGTCCTCGGCAAGCATCTGCACCGCCTGACTTTCCAACTTTGTCAGCTCCAGCTTGCGGATCTTGTCGATCTCCCGCTGCATAAACCGCTGGCGCTCCGCCTCGTTCTCGACCACCTTTTCAAAGATCGTCTCGTTGAGATAGCGCCCGACCTCCTCGCCGAAGACCATGCGGTTGTTGCGCAGCGCCGTGTTCGCCGTCAGCCGCCACTGCTGCACCGCTTTTTTGCCCGGTTCAATTGGCATCTTGAAGATGTTCTGCGCCAGCTCCTCGGCATAGCGCTGCTTCTGCACCATGTAGAAGGTCTCGATGCCGTTGTCGCGCAGACCGCGCCGCGCAAGGTTCGCGTACACGAGATCGAGTACCACCTCGCGGCGGCTGTCCTGCGATATCTGCCCGAGGGTACGGATGCCCGTCGCCACATCGCGCGCGTCCGCGCGTTCAGCCGGCGAGGGGTGAGCAGCGCTTGCATATTCGTTTTCGATATACCGCTTCAGCTCCTCCTGTTCCCGCTCGTTGGCGATCAGCTCGGACGGCTTCGTCCCGTATTTTGCAATGTCCACGATCGGGTTCTCGATCTGCACGCCGAGCTTGTCCAGCGCATAGGTCTCCTTGTGTCCGTACTGGCTGTTGTAGCTGCTCTCCGTCAGTTCCTTCGCATTTTCAAAGAGAAAATCCGTGAAGTCCTGCACATCCAGCTGTTTGCTGCCCGCACGGATGATCTTCGTCATGGCGGCGTTGTCGGTTTCCCAGGCACCGTTCTCGCCGCGCACCTGCGCGGTCAGTCTTGTGATGGTCTCGGCGCGCACCTTTTTCCTTTCCAGCACATCGGCAATGTCGGCGAGCAGTGCGCCGGTGCGGATCGCCGCGTCCGCGGACGGCACTTTTTCCGCCGTAATCAGCCGCGCCGCCTCTTTCGCCGCGGCGGTTTTTCGGTCTTCGGCAAACTCGGCTGCCGTCGGCCGCAGGCCGCGGTGCAGGTTTGCTGCCGTCTGCCGCACGCGCGCCGCGTCGGCGTCGGCCGGCAGCTTTGCGCTGTCCAACAGGCGGCGGCGCGAGGCTTTCACCTCTTCCGGCGCAAGCCCGAGCAGCTGCTCGTCCACAGTGCCGAGCTTGTACCCGGCGCGCAGCTCGCGTGTGTCGGCAATGTCCGGAACGTGTGCGTCAAGCCATGCCTTATCATAGGTCCACACGCCGAGCGCGTCCCGATACAACCCGGTCAGCTCACGGATTGCCGTATCGCTTTCGCCGCTCGTCGCCATGCGCAGCGCGATCTCTCGCGGCGACGCGCCGGTCTCGCGCAGCGTCCGCCAAAGATCCGCGCCGCCCTGCAGCAGCTTGATCGCACTTTCCACCGGCGCGAACCGCTTGTCTGTGTCCGACACCTCGGCGTCGGCGTCCGTCTGCCCGTCGCCGACCGAGAAGCGGATGTCGGCATCGTTTTTCAAAATAGTGTTGACATTTTCGGCAGAATTGGATATACTGTTTTTAGATGCAACACTTGTGGTCTCGGCAAGAGAACCGGAAACGGTCACTCCCCGGGACGGTTCTCGTGTTGCATTGTTTTTTTCTGAAAAAACAAATGTCTTTCCGTCCGGGAGAACGATTCTGTGCGCGTAATAATGGTCACCGCGCTTGTTTACAACGACCGCCATATTGCCGCGAATGCCGTTCAGTTCGACCGGCGCCGCAAATGTAACGGTTTGCTTTTCGCGTGCCTTGTGGTTGGCGTGTCCGCCGATCTCGATGCCTTTCTTCAAAACAGCCGGAAGCGCTGCCAGCGCCGCCTTCTCCGCAGATGTATCTGCATAATTCGCCCCGCGATTGATGTCTTTTGCGTTGAAGCGAATCACCCCGTAGCCTTGACGGTCAACCTGATACCCGGTGCGCTTCAAGGTTTCGATTGCCCATTTTGCCGCTTCGGATTTGCTTGTGAAGCTCTGCGGAACTTCAACGGATGTTACCGTGCGCATGGCATTCAGCGTTTCCGCGCTGTGCTCCAGCTGCTCTTTGATGCCTGCGGTCTCCGGGTCGTATTCCGCATGGTTCCATCCGGCGCTTTGGGAGAATCGCACCTCCTCGCGGTCAATGTCCGGGCGCGTCTCCGCGCGCTGCCTTTCCGACAGTCCGAGGCGATTGGCAACGTCCACCGCCTCAATCTCGCCCGCCGTGTTCCGGTAGGCGCGCTCCGCATCCTGCTCTCGCTCTGCCCGCAGGTCACGGAGGCGGTTGTAGAGGTCGACATATTCGCGGACAGGTGCCTCGCCGTAGTGTTTCTCCAACGCCATTTGTGCCGCATCCCGTTCGGCTGTCGGCGTCCCCTCGAGCAGTTTGCGCATGTCCGCCTCAAAGAAAATGTCCGGGGCGGCAAAGTCCCGCAAGCGGAGTTCGAGCTGTTTTTCCTCGGCGGTCTTCAGGCTGCCCCGCCAGTAGTCCGTGGTCGCCCCGACCGAGAAGCCCTCGATCAGCTGGATCGCGTGCTGGATCTCATGAATCAGCGCGGCGCGCTTTTCCGCACGGCTCAGCCGCGGGTCAAGCGTAATGCGGTTCAGCCCCGGATAAAAGGCAGCCTCGACGTCATCCGAAATGCCGAAGTTCAGCACGGTGTAGTCGCGCAGCTCCGGGTAGGCGGCAAAGAGCGCGTCGTGGCGGATCAGCTCATCCAGCTTCCAGGTGCGCCGCGATTCCTCGCGGTGGTTGATGAAGCGCATCTTACTGTCGTCGATCTCGAAGCGCCACTTGCCGTCGTAGCCGCGATACCAGCCGGTCTCCCGGCGCACCGTCTCACTGTCCGCGCCCCCTTGTTTCATGCGCTCCGCATCCGCCAGCCGCCCGACTTCCGCCGTCTTCGCGTTGACGCCGCCGACGGAGAAGCGGATGTCCGCATCCTTCGTCGGGTTCTTGTTGGTCGTCCGCTTGATTTGGTTCTCATCAAATGCGACATATGATGTCCCGCCGAACTCCTCATCGTTTTGGATTTCGATACCGTCATAGCCGCGAAGCCACAAGTCGGTTGCATAGGCTTCACCCATTTCGGCAGGCGTCTCGCCTTCGCCAAGCGCTTTAATTTTCTCTGCCAATGCGTCAAGACTTGTCAGTTCATACGGATTGGTGAGATTCAGATACACCTTTTCGGCGCGGCTTCCGGCTTCTCCCGTGAGGTCTTTCGTATTGAACCAAAAGCCGACATGCGCAGTTGCCGCCATGCCTTCATCCGATGCATTGCCGTCCGTATTGTACCCGAGTTTGCTTTTGTCAAAGACCGTGAACTCCGCGCTGTCCGTTGTATGATACACGGGAAGCAACGCGCCGTCTTCGTCCGTTACAAGACTGTCCGAGAAGAATTCCTGCTGCGCTTCGCTCAGCGTATTGCCTTCGCTGTCCGTCTCCACGCCGCCCACGGAAAAACCGTCGATGTCTGCATCATTTTTTGAATTTTGCATAGAATAGCTATTGACAACGTTACGGCTTTGCCGTATAATTTTGTCAAAGCCGAAATCGTTCAGCCGAACGGGGAATTGTACCCCAAGTACCCTGAACAGATTTTGGCTTTTTTCTTTGTCAATGAACAGAAAGGTATTGTTGTTTGCATTGTTTTTGATATAGTCGCTTTCGGTATGGTTGGAAAAATTCGATCTTCCATGTACGCTGGAAATGAAGTTTGCAGGCACGCGCTCACGCTCAAGCTGATAAAAGCCGTCTCCTGCCGTATTGATGGCAATGATGATCGGAAGCCCGTCTGCATCCAGCATATCTGTTACAACAACAATACTGTTGCTCCGCGTCATAGAATCCATGACCATCACCGGATGCGCCAGATATTTCGGAATTTTCTCAAACTGTGCTTGCGTGATCCCGTGCTGCGAAGGGTGATTGGGGCTTTTCGGCAGCGCATTGTCGCGCATGTGCGCAGGACTTGCCAGTATCGGCTTTTGCTTTAGACCGAGTTTTACAAGCAAGTTTGAAGTTTTGCCGAAGTATACGCTCCGGCGCGGCGGAAGCTCGCCTGCAAGCGCTTTCTGAATCTGTTCTGCAAGCGGTTCTTCTCCGGAAAAGGTAACGGTTTTTTCACCGTCGCGCAGGGTAATGACATCCTCGCTCCGAATCACCTCTGCAAGGATGTCCCGCCCGCGCTCGAGCATCTTCAGCTGCTCTGTATCGGCATTACCGATGTGCAGGGCGGCTTTTACTTTTTCGACAAGCCCGCGCAGCGTGTCCAGCAGACGGTGGGCAAAGGACTTGCCCTCGCGGCGGACGACCGCGCGCATGACCTGCTCGTCGGTCAGCAGCCTCGTCTCGACAAACTCGGCAACGATCTCGCGGTCGATCTGCGCGTCGTCAAGCCCGGCATAGAGCTCATGCTCGGCGCGCTTCGCAGCGCGAAGATCTTCCGCCGTCGCGCCCTCTCCGGCAAGCGTGCCGAAAACAAAATCGCGCAGCTTTTTGTACAGCCCCTTGCCCTCCAGCAGGTGCGTGTATTCATGCGCCACCGTGGCGAGAACGCTTCGCTCGGACTTTGCCCCGAGGTAGATTACCCCGTCAATGGTGCAGCCGTGGAAATCTGCGTCCGCGTCGATGAACAGGATCTCCCTGCCGAGCACCTGCGAGAGCCGCCTTGCCGTCGCACCTTCCTCGGCGGAAACACCATGTTCAAATGCACTGCGCTCGGCCGCGTTCAGATAAGTGTCCGCTTGGGCATCGCGCCGCCCGGCTTCAAAGATGCGCCGTGCATCCGCCTCGCCGATCACGGCATTGCCCAGAAAGTCAAAGGCGTCCCCCTGATAACCCTGTCTGTAATACGCGCCGAAGTTGGCGTTGTAAAGCTCGGACGGCGCGAGCAGGGAGTCCCCTGCAAATCCGCGCAGCTTGTATGCGGCAACGCCTGCGCCATAGCCCGCATCATAGACAGCCTGCCCGGCGGTGCCGACCGCAGCACGCATCTTTTCGCGCGTGTCTGCGGTCTTCAGCGCCGCCATACGCGCATCGGCGCGTGCGTCGCGCAGCTTCTCCGTCGCAAAGGTCTGCATGGCTTTCAGCTGCTTGCGCTTTTCGGCGAGTGTGCCGGTCAGCTTCTCGCCGGTCAGCGCCTCAAAGGCATTCGCAAGCGATTGGGATTTTGCGATTTCATCCGCGCGGCCGTTGGTCAGCTCGCCGGAAAGCATGTTACCGAGGTCCGTGTCCGCCTGCGTCTTCGCCCGTTCCGCCGCCGCCTCGCGCGCCACGCGCGCCGCATATGCCGCCCGGAACTCCGCCTCCGAAATCGGCTCGTCCAGGCTGCGATCGGAGAAATCGGGCGTTTCGGTGCGCGGTTCGCTCTGCTGTACGACCGCTGGCGTATTCTCTTGCGCGGTCGCATCCGTTTCGCCCGAAACGGCTTGTTCCTCGCCGTTTTCCGCCCGCCCTTTGACTTCATTGTAATTCCCCTGCGTCTCCGCAACGAGCATGCGGTAGAGCTGCCCCGCCTCCGCCTGACTCATCGTGCGCTTGCCTTCCAAAGTTCCGGCATAGGCACGAATTTCCTCGTTTCCGCTGGCAAGTCCCTCTCCGATCAGCGCATTCCGATTTTCTGCGTTGATCCTGCCGTTTTCATCCGTGAAATAAGCGCCTGCCGCGCGGTTTGCGTCCCGATTCCCGAAGTAGCCCCACGTCGTGCCAATACCGCCCATGAAGAAGCCCTGCACAGCGCCGCCGAATGCAGCCATGCCGACCTGTTGTATCATGTCCTGCTTGGCGAGGCGTTCGGCTTCTTTTTCGCTTTTTCCGGCCGCCAAATACGATTGGTATGCCTTCGCATAGCCGGAATAATCGCCGTTGATGATGCAATCGGCGGCAATGTTCGCGATTTCGGTTGCACCTTCTTCCGACGCGTTGACGACGGTGGATTTGACAATGTTCAGCGCCACATCGCGCAAGGTCGCAGGCGGAACTTCCTTCAGCTTGTTGAAGTTGCCGATGGAGACCCGCTCAAACAACGTCTCGAAGATACCGGCGCAGATACCGGTCATCAGCGCCTGCTCGTCCGATACGCCGCTTTCCTTGGCGTCCACGATGGCGGAGGCAAAGGCGCTGCCGCCGATGGCTGCCGCACCGCCAACATTGCCGAGCACAGAGGCAACCACGCTGTCCGCCGTGGACATCAGCGTCTGATAGGCAAAAGAGCCAACCTTGCCGCCGAAGCCGTTGCCCTCTTCAATGCGTTCGGCGATCGTCCCGCGGATGTCGTTTGTCGCGCGCACCGGCGCGTATGCCGCGTCGTTTATGTTCATCGGCTTTTCGTAGCCGTCCGCGCGTCCGATGTTGCCGGTAGCTCGTGCTGCTTCGCCAACACCGGCAAACAGTCCACTGGACAGGTTCATGATGACAGACACCGTTGACATTGTAATTGGATACTTCAGCGACTGCTTTGCTGTTTCGGTCGAATCTCCTGCCGCGGCAACGCGGTCAACTGAATAGCGAACGGCTGTGAGCATGCGGTCGATGTCGTTTTGCGAAGCACCGGCTGCTTTCAGCTCTGCGATTGCCGCATCGTATGCATCGCGGATTTTAGCAAATTCGTCTTTTGTAATGTATTTGCGCTTCCCGGTCTGCAAGTCGACTATGCGCGCGCCGCTGAAGCTGCGTGTGTCTATCACGCCGGTATTGTCACATGCGACATATTGAAAAATTGCATCTCGCGATGCCTCCGGCAGTGTCGCCAGCGTTTTTGCGCCGCGCAGCGCATACAGATTTGCATCGGCGGTGTTCTTCTGTGCGGTCGCGGACTTTTTCGCATTGCCAGCCGCCTGCGCCAGCTCGATATAGCGGCTGTCCTCGCCAAAATACTGCTCGGAGACACCGTTTGCACGCAGCTCGTCCTCATATTCGCGCAGCGCCCTCTCCGCATCTTCCACAGTCATCTGTGCTGATTCTGCGGCGGAAAGTTCTGCTTCTGCGTTTTTGATTTTTTCATCAATCGTGCGCAGCTCCGGCGAGGAAAAGCGCGTCTGCTCTGTATCGACGATTTGCTTTGCCGCCCGCTCACGCCTTTGCAGCACCGTCTTGTTCTTGCTGTCCTTGGCCTCTTTTTTCAGTTCCGCGATCCGTGCGTCGTAGGCAGCGTTCTCGTCTGCATACTGCTGTGCCAGCTCCCGCAGCTGCCGGTCTGCGTCGGTGTCCTTGCCGCCGATAGATCTCTGCACAAGCTCTCCCGCTTCGGGAAAACGTGCATTGAAGTCGGTGTCCCGCCGGGCCTGCACGTCGGCAAGCTCTTTTTCCACATCGTCATACGGGCGGAACTTCGGGTAGTCCACACCGGGCACATAGTCATCGTTGTATTTCGGATTACCCTCGCGGCGGGTCTCTTTGACCTTTGCATTTTTCTTCTTCGGCATACTGCCGTCGCGCAGCGCCTTGGAAAGACCGCCGTAGCCCATCGGCTGCATAGTCGCCTGCACTGCGGCCTCCTTTGCGGCGGCGTCCTGCCGTTCGATTTTCGCGACGGCATCGGCATAGGCGTTGATACCGTCGCGCTCCGCCTGTACATACGGCGCATTGTCCAGCAGCTTTTTTGCCGCTGCAGCATTGCCGTCCCGCTTTGCAAGGATCAGTGCCGGCGCTATGGGATTGTTCGCGGCGCTGTCGCCATCCAGCGGCTGCGACACATCTTCTTCCCAGTGCGTCTTGACCTTGACATCATCATAGGTCTTGTACTTCTTTTTCACAGGGACATCGTCATAGGTCTTATATTTCGGCATAGTCAATGCTCCTTTTTATTCGACTTCGTATTTTTCCGCCATCAGATTTGCTTCTTCGGCTGTAATTTTGGAATCGGACACCAGCTCACGCAGCAGCACGTCGGCAAGCCCGCTCGACGATTGCTTTGCCAGCATGACGGCCTCTTCGACCGTGACGGTTCCCTTTTCCAGCCATGTGACAATCAGCGCTTTAGCGTCGGCCATGGATCGCTTCCGTGCGTCTGCGACGTCTGCCTCATAGGCTTTCAGCTCGTCTGCCGAGCGCGCTCTGTTTTGGCCTCCTGCAGAAGAAACGACACTGCCGCCGTCTTCGTCTTCTTTCTCAAGCTCCACAAGGTAACTCTGCGCAATCTTTTCCGCCGCCGTCGAGCTGTAGCCGTTCGAAAGAAGCAGCGCATACGCCTGGTTGAAGGTCTTCGCCCCCGCCGCGCGAAGTGCAGCGGACGGATCGGTCTGAAAATCCGTCGAAACCGCTTTTGCAGAGCTGCCCGCCCCGCCGGTATTTTTCTGTGTCGCACTTCCCGCAAACTTAGAATCATACTGACGCGTGTCGATGCCAAGTGCCCGCAGCTGCGAGGTATCGCCGTATTTTGCAGCGGTTTCCGCATCGGCAAGCAGCTGCTCGTAGGTACTGCGCTCTTTCTGCGCGCTCGCTTCGGCGGCAGCGGCGGCAGCAGCCTCCGCATCCGCCTTTTCCTTTTCCCGCAGCGCCGTCATGTCAATGCCCATCTGCTCGTAGAGCGAATAGTCGCCGACCGATGCGGCCAGCTGCGCCTTTTCCAGCCTGCGCTGATAGTCCTGCTGCTCGGCGGTCAGCGCGCGCTGGCGCTCGGTCTCCGCAAGCTCCAGCTCCTTGTCGGCAAGCAGCTTGGAGTAGTCCGCCCCGGCGGCGGTTGCCGCCATCGCCGCTGAGGACGAGCCGTAGCCGCCGGTCAGTGCTGCAACCTTGCCCAGCGCGTCTTCCTGCGCTTTTTTCTGTGCCGCTTCCAGCGTCGCGCGGTAATTCTCAAATGCAGCACCGGCTGAATTTGCAGGATTGTCGCTTGAGGACTTTCGCGATGCCGGGTTGCCGATGCGAAGTGCACCGGCGCCTGTCGCTTTGCCGCCGAGTATATCATTTGTCACGTCGCGGCTGCCGTCGTCCGACAGCTGATACCCCTGCGATGCGCGGATCGCTTTAGCCTCCGCGGCATACAGGCCTCGTTCCGCGTCGGACTTTGCATTCATCCAACCGATTTTACTGTCAACAATCCTGTTCAACAGCTCCGGGTTTTTCCCGCCGAGCACGAGATCCCGCGCGTGCACTTTTCCCTCGAGCCCGTTGTCCTTTATCTTTTTCATAATATCGTTCATGGTTACAGTTGCCATAGTCTGCATGCCTCCTGAAAATCATAAAATTACGATCAGCGCGTCCAGCGTACCCGAGGCGGAGAAGGTCATAACTCCCGCCGCCAGCGTTGCGCTGAGCGAAACCGCCGTCGCATTGTCGCCGCCGCGGGCGGCAATTTTGTTTTCGTACCGGACGGCAAGCGCCGGCACGCCGCCGATCACGGCAATGTAGATGCGTCCGCCGAGAATGTCGTCGCCGACCGCTGCTGTGCCGGTCGCCGCGCTTCCCGTGTATGCCGTGCCGGTCGCCCGGGTCGCGCGCTCGGTGTTCAGCTGCTCCACCAGTACGCCCACGCCGTCATACAGCGCCTGTACCTGCTCCGGCAGATTTCGCTCGGCTTGATTGATGGGTTTTTCAAAAATCATCGTCCGCTTTCCTCCATGTATTTTGTGATGCCGGTCAGCTTATACGCGCCGACGCCCGAGACGCGGATGCGAAAGCTCTCGCATCGCCGCGGGCGGATCGGGATGGTGATGCTGCCGGTGCGCGCGCCGTCCGCACCCGCACGCGCCGCGCAGGAAAGCGCCTCCCATGTACCGCCGTCGCGGGAAAGCTCCACGGTCGGCAGCGCAGCGTCGCCGATTTCGAGGCGGATCAGCACACGCGAGACATATTTCCGGTTTGGCAGACCGTAGCCGATGCGCGGCGTTGTGAAGCTCCAGGGCATGTCCGCTTCTGCCGCCATACCCGGCGCAGACATGCAGATCGGATATTTGCCGTCCGTATCGCCGCGGCCGCCCGCAATGTACAGCTTGCCGTCCGCCGTTGCAAAGTCCACCGCGCCGCAGGCGTCCTCCGCGCACCACATGCCGCGCTTGGTGTCATAGACGTAGATCTCGCCGGCAAGCGAGAGATAGTATTTTCCGTTGTAGCTTCCGGCGCAAGCCCGTACAGCGTCCGGCAGGCGCCCGAGACGGTCGGATACGCTGCCGATGGAGGAGGATGTGTAGCGCATCACTGCATAGCGGCTCTTGTAGTAGAGCGCGCCGTCCGCCTCGCAGATCGAGCGTGCCGCCCTTTGCGCCACCCCGGCAATGTGCAGCGTCGTCACGGAATACGGGGGATAGCTGCCCGAAATGACATAGGCGCAGTCCTCTTTGAAAAAGATCGGATGCCCGCCGTAAGCAACCGCACCCGTGAACGGACCTGTCTCTGCGACGCCCGCATACCACGGGTCGGTGGAAATGCCCTGAAACGTGCTCCATTTTTTGAAGTCGCCGAGTTTGGAGCAGTAGATCTCGTTGACCGCTGCCGTTGAGCCCGCCTGCATGCCGTAGCGGCAGCCCCACAGGCGGTTGTCCAGCACGCAGACATGATCCAGCCGCGGCATGTTGCTCTTTGCCCAGTTGTAGGTGCAGACAAGTGCGCTTGATGACGTGTTTCCGATTGACGTAAACACCGAAGACAGGTCGCCGGGCTCTGCCAGATACAGCATGCCGTCTGTGATCTTGATCGGCGTATCGCCGTTCCACAGATAGCCCGTTTCTCCGGTCAGCTCCGGTGCGGTTACAGCCTCAATCGGCAATGCCTTCCAAACGATGTCCTCGAGTGTATACCTGTCGCTGCCAAGCCCGATGCAGACGGTCGTTGCGGATGAAATATACTCTATCATACCGTTTTGTATCCGGATGCGCAGATAGTTTTTGAAGCTGTCCTTCGTCGCGTTTTCGCCATCCACATACAGTTGCGGCATGTAGACGCTGTCTTTTGCCGATTTGCACAGTACGGAATTCAGGGCGAATCCGCGCCAACCCATAATATAATTTACGGAGATGTATACATTCCCGTCGGAATCCGTTGAGATCCTGCTGTCCGATGCTTTATACTTGAATCCATTGCCTGTCAGGATCGTTTCGCTGCCGCTCACGGTCTCTGCCGTCTCCATCGCGCCGCTCTCGCCGGTGACCGTGTTGTAATACTTCTGATCCGGGTAAATGAGGATATTCGCCCCGAAGGCAACCAGACGCTTCTCACCGTCGATCAGATCGGTCAGCACCTCGCGTCCATCGTAGATCAGTTTCTGCCCGTCCACATAGGCGAGCTTGTCCGTGCCGAGCAAACCGTTAGCCGGATTGTCAAGCAGCTTTGTAATCCCGCGTCCGCTTCTGGACGCGGCAAAGGGAAAGCTGTCGCTTCCCCCGTTTTTCATATCCGAAAAATAGCTTTCGCCGTCGCTTGTGTCCTCGCCGCACAGATCGGTTCGGTCAAGACCGTAAAAGGTCGTCACCAGCTGCCGTTTCGCCGAGGACAGCATTTTAGGCTTTGGAAGTTGCATCTTTCCCTCTCCTTGTATGTAATTCTCCGACCCCGTCAAAATCGCCGGATTCAGTCCGTCATGCCGCAGCCGTCGTCGGCATCCTCCGCCGTCGCGGGCGGCGCGTCGTAGGCAGGCTTTGCAGTTGCCTGCACACCCGCTGCATCGGCAAGTCCCTCACCGAGTATGTACGCAACAACGGTTGCACCGGCAATGATCAGCGCCGTAACCTGCGCCGCAACCTCCTCGCTGCCGCCGAAAGCTACGATCAGCATCGACACAAACGAGGCAGCAGCCATCCAAAATTTCCGAGAGGTCAGCTTCTTAATCCAATTTATTTTCATAATACAAACTCCTTTTCCTGTAATTCAAATTTTTTCGTGTTTTTCTTTCATTAGATTGCCGTGATCGTTGCGGCGCGCGTGGACGCATCCCATGCGACCTTGCAATGCAGCGCCTCGGCAATGTACCGCACAGGGATCATCATTGTGCCGCTGCCGACGATCTCCGGTGCAGCGTCCATCTCGACCGGCTTGCCGTTGACCTGCATGACCGGGCTGTGCGCCGTAAGCGCAAGCACGCCCTCCTCGCTTGTCAGCGTCGCCGTGCCGGAAGCCGCATCCCACGTCACCGTACAGCCGAGCGCGTCCGCGACGGCGCGTACCGGCACAAGCAGCCTGTCCAGCCTGATGTACGGTGCGGCAGGCATGCCCACAGGCTTGCCGTCCACGTCCGCCGTCTTGCTGCCTATGGTCAATTTTATCGTCTTTGCCTTGTGCAGGATCGCCGTATCGGCATCACACAGCGCATATGCCCAATCGAACGGGCGACCCTTCGGGATGAGGACAAATCCGCCGTTGCAGCTCTCGCCGTAAGAATTTCGGGCAATCATGTAGTTGTCGTCCGTGTAGCCTACAATGCAGACAGCGTGACTGTATGTGTTGCTCGAGGACAGGATTCTCGGCTCTGTGTCGCGCTTGCCGAAGCCTCCGTCAACATCAAGAGCCATTACAATAGGATTGCCCGCATCGATCTCGGCGCGCACGTCGTCAAAGTCTCGCACATCGCGGTATTGGCGCAGACGGAACCGCCCGGCGGATGCGTCTGCCTCGGGGTGCTTTTTTCGGTACAATTTCAGCCGCCTTGCGCATTCTGGATTCGCGCACGGCTCGTCCCATTCGTATGCCGGAATCGCGCCGAAGTCGCGCAGCGCGTCAAGCCCATAGTGCAGGGTAAGCCCGCCGCCGTTTGTTTTGTAGTACCCATACACTGAATAAGGAGACAGTGGTATCCACTTGCGCGTGAGCCCGTACAGCTTGATCATTTGCGCCAGCGTGCACGCAAAACCGACGCATGCCGGTGTTTTCCGCTGATTCCACTTTACGCCGTCGGGCATAGGCAGGATGTGATTCATTTCACCACCTCCGCCATGTTGTGGAGCAGCTCGGGCAAATAGCGCACGGTCGGCGCGGTCTTGCGCCAGTAGTCCGGCGATGTGATCACCTTCGCCGCCGTCAGCTTTGCAAGGTCGGCGTCAAGCGTGGGCTTTGCGCTGCCGATGACCTTTTCGCCTTTGAGGTACGGCGCACCGTCAATCGGCTTGCCATCCTGCTCAAGCTGGAAATGCAGGTGCGCGCCGTAGCTGTCGCCCGTATTGCCCATATAGCCGACGGTGTCCCCGGCTTTGACCTTTGCACCCTTGCGGATGGCAGCGGGGATGCTGCCGTACCGCAGGTGGAAGTATCTCGACACCATGCCGTCCCCGTGGTCGATGGCTACATAGTTGCCCTCGACATTGGCGGAATGGTTGACCCCCGTGACGGTCGTCCGCACGCCGATCACCGTGCCGTCGGCAATGGCGGTGATGGTCGCGGTCGTGTTGAAGCCGATATGCCGCACAATATCAACGCCCTTGTGCGTGTATGTACCGCGGCGCTCGCCGAACGGCGCGGTCTCGTAGACGTCGCCGTCCTCCTTGAACACCGGGCATTTTGCCAGCCCGTATTTACCCATTTTCGTGTGCCTCCTCCTTCTGCTCGAGCACCGTGATCCGGTGCTCATGGTCGTCAATCTGTTTGCCGTGGTGCGTGATGCGCTCTTCGTTGCGCGCCATGTTCTGATTCAGCGCGTCGATCGAGCATTTCAGCCCGGTGATGCTGGCATCCAGCTTCGCGATCGGTGTTACAACGCTGATGATCAGCCCAACAAGGGCAATAATTCCGAGTACAATTTCCCATGTCATGTTCCCGTACCTCATTCGATCGGTTCGTTTTTGGTAATAATCACCGCACCGGGGTCTGTAGGCGTGGTAAACGCAAAGCGCAGTGCGCCACCGCTTGCAAGATTGATATACTTGACAGTAAATACATGCACATCGCCATCATGTGTATAGTCCAGCGCCGCATCCGGCAGCACGGAAATATAAGCCCTGTTTGTGACGTCTGTTCCAGCGGAGTTGTAACCGGATAACTGATACCGGTCTTCGTTCGCAACAAAATTCACACCCTTTACCCGTACAACATCTCCTATTGCAACATCAACAGGATTGGATACGGTTTTGCCGTTCTGCGCAACTATCGCTGTTGACGATATTCTGTATCCGTTTTTCCACTGGTCGCTTGTCGGGTCGGCTAAATTTGTGTAAGTAGGTGCAGACGCATCCGCTTTTGCTGTGATCACTATGTTACCAGTCACAGATTGTATATAGACTTTGCCTTTCTCTTCGGGATACGATTCCTGTACATATGTTTGTCCTTTGATGTCGGCGCCGCCCATTGTTACAGCAATGTCTGACAGCCTATATCCGGCGTTTGGTACGATATCCGCAGTATATTCTTGATATTGCGTTGCGGATGTTTCGCCCGTTATCGTTGCATTTGTCTGTGACTTGGTGATGGTATAGGTGGCAATACCGGGCGTCACGGTTTCAGGCGTCCCGTCGATCATCGCCGCGCGAAAGGCGTTGATTTCTGCCGCCGTGAATCCGAGCGAGGCAGCCCAGTTGACAACCTTGTCACGGAATGTCGATCCGACTGTCAGTGCGTTGATCTCGCCGATCAGCTGTGCCCACTGTACGCCGTTGCGCTTTTTCAGGTACGCAGTCCCGGCAAAAGACGACAGTTCATAGTCCTTGTCTATATTGCTTTGGTTCACACCAAGCAGCGCTTCTATGATGCAGGCGACCGTGCCGGTTCTGTCCATGCCGGCGGAGCAGTGGAAATATACCGGCGTTGTAGCCAAGACACAATCGAAAATACACCGCAGTATCTCGCGCCACGCCACCGTATTGCTCAGCGAATACCATACATATGTTTCCGGGCAACAATATCCGATGTTTCCGAGTGCGGAGCTGTCGCGTACCGGCTCTTCCTGCTTTCCGCGCAGGTCGAGCTCCATTCTGACACCGCATTCGCCCACAAGGATCGGGCGAATGTACGGGTCTGTCGGAAAGACATCGGCGCCGCGATATAACATGCCGTATTTAATAGTCCCGCCGTCGCAAGCCCATCCGCCCAAATCGCGGATATTTTGCCCATATGTGCCGCCGTTTATCAGTCGCAAACCGTCCAATGGCTTCAGCGTTCCCGCCGTATTCGCAGACGAAAACGGCGTTTCTTTGTTCGGTATTTCGTTGTAATATGTAACGCCATCGGCAGCTTTCCCGATGGGCTTTGAATCCGCCGGGATGTTTGTCAGATATGTCTCGATCTGCGACGTGCTGTAATCGCTTGGGTCATAGGTGACATTCGCAAGGTAGTTCCGCACCGTTTCCGGGCATTGATGCCATTCTACGGTTTCTTTTTTTGAAATCCCATCGACAGCTGATTGCATTTGCGTAAGCGTCTTTGCACCGCTTGTCCCTGCCTTTGCGTTAATGTGCTGCGCGAGTGCGTCCAGCTTGTTTTTTGTCACAACGACTTTATCCATACGCCACCTCGTCTCCGTCGGGGATTTGAGCAAGCACAAGCGCGGCAATCTCCGACTTGTCCGCATCTGTCAGTACATAATCACTGCCGGGGTCTCCTGTGTCGCCTTTGTCGCCTTTGTCACCCTTGTCGCCTTTGACCTTGAGTGCTTCAAGTTGCGCGGCGGTAAACATATCATAGGTAAATGCCGCGCCGGTGTCGCCTTTATCGCCCTTTTCGCCTTGAATGCCCTGTGCGCCGGTCTCACCCTTGTCACCTTTATCGCCCTTGACCTTGAGCGTCTCCAACTGCGCTGCGGTGAACATATCATAGGTAAATGCCGCACCGGTGTCGCCTTTGTCGCCTTTCAGACTTGCCAGCCATTCGGACTCCGTGCCGTTGTAGCCGTGCTTCTGTGCAATCGCGTAGGCGGACAGATAATACCCCTTGAAGCCCGCCTCGCCGGTCTTCGGGTGATAGGTCTTCACCCACCATTGCACGAATGCGGTGTACGCCGCGTTGAAATGCTCGGTCATGTTGGCAAGCTCGGCATATTCGCGGTTGACCTCGTGCAGCGCGCAGACCAGCCGCAGCCAGTAGATCTCCGCGTGCGGACGCTTGACCGTCAGCGTCAGCGTCGCCGCCGTGTCGACAGTCGGCTCTGTCACAAGGTCGATCTCCGCCTGTGACAGCAGCATCACGCCGCTCATCAGCTCAAGTTCGAAGTTGTATAGGACGTTCAGCTTCCAGGCAAGCGGCATTTCGTTATCGCAATACGCATCGGCAATCTCAATCACCTTCGCGTATGTCATCTCGTTCATACTTCCTCCTTGAAAAGAAATGCGGCGGGGACGGAAAACCCGTCTCCGCCGCCTGATGCGCCGTGGAAAATCAGAGCGTTTCGCCGCCTGTAACGCCGCCCGCGATCATGTGGCGGAAGTCCACGAAGCCGCCGGAGAAACGCGTGTATGCGTCCCACACGTTGTTCTTCGTGTCCTTGTCCTCGTGCGACTCGACCTCAAGCGAAACACGGTTCTGGAACACGTTGCCGTCATTCCGCTCGTTGTACTTCGAGTCGAGCAGGATAAACGGAACGGCCCCGGATGCCGGGATCAGGGCGTTGAGCGCCGGGTGGATGATGACGTTCCACTGCCCGAACAGGTAGTTGAAGCCGTTGTTGGCCGAGCCGGGGTCTTTCTCCGAGCCGATCGCCTCAAAAACAGCCTTCTTCAGCGCGTAGTCGTTGGGAATGATGATCGTGTCGGGCGCAACGCCGAGCTCCGCGCCGCTTTCGTCCTTGACGTTCTGCTGCACGGTCGAGAGTTTGCCGAGTACATCCTTGGAAAAGGCATCGGCGTACATGTTGCAGTAGGTCTTGCTGCCCGACTTGTGCGTTTTGGAGAAGACGCACTTGCTGTCGTAGCAGGTCGTTGCATAGTCGCGGCCGCCTATCGTGTATTTGTCCTTGCCGCCGAGCGCCGCGCCGAGCAGACCCATCAGAAAGTTGTCGATCGTGCGGTAGTAGCCGCTCGTCAGCTTGGTGGCCCCCGCACGCTGGATAATGCGCTTCATGTCGCCGTGCGCGTCGTCGATGATCTCGCGCGTGATCTGCATCCGGCTCTTCCAGGTCTCGTTTTCGATGATTTTCAGCTCGCGCTGCGCAAAGCTGTTCGCAGGGGGATTGCCGCCCTCTCCGACGGGCTGCATCTCGCCCGCCGCGGTCAGGCCGCCGTAGCCCTCCGCGAAGTTGGTCGAGGTACGCTCCGAAAAGATCTTCAGCGCAAGGCAGTTTGCCCGATCCTTCGCTTCCTGCTCCTCGATGAAGCTGGCAAGCGGGACCTGAATGTCGCCGTACAGCTGCTTAAACTGACCGCTTGCTTCCGAAATTGTGATATTCACCATGTTTTGTTCACTCCCTTCAAATTACGATGAGGTCGTAGGATCTGCATCCACCACGCGGAAGATGACGAGATCGCCGACCGCCTTGCCGTCAAACGATGCGACCTCCAGACAGCCGCCCGCAGCGGCGCCGACGGATGCCGCATCCGTATGCAGCTTGAACTTTTTGCCGATGCCGATGGTCGATGCGGCAGCGCCCAGCGGCGCGATCAGCACCGTGTCCTCCGTAATCTCGCTGACCGGGATCAGACTGCCGTCGCCGGTCGTTTCGATGTTGCTGATATAGCGCGGCTTGTCGGTCTCACCACAAAGGTCGAGACCGCCGCTCGCGCTCATTTTGAGCGCCGTGCCGACCTTGACCGCCTTGCTCGCGAGGAGCGGCAGATAGGTCAGCGCACCGTGCGCCTTCTGAAAAATGTACATGTTACTTTCCTTTCTTCGGTTGATATTTTTTGAATGCGGCAACCGCCTCCGCGCGTGTAGCGTTCGGGTGCAGCTGCCTGTAGTTTTCGAGCTGCCTGTCGCTGATGGTGTAGGCATCACCGACAGAGCCGGACGTCTTTGTCATGTGCGCCTTGGACGCAACCGCATTGTAAGCCGCCTGCTTTACCCCCTGCCGTGCGCGGTCAACCGTTGCCATCTCGTATGCGCGGCCGAAGGAATATCCTGCACCGACCAGCTTCTTGATGTCGCCGTATTCTGGCAGTGCGAAGAGGTCATCGAAGGTCTTGACCTCCGGGTTCAGCCTTGTAATCTCGGCGATCGCCGCATCCAGCGACAGACTTTCCGCGCGGCGGTTGGCTTCTGCCTCGGCATTTTTCGCCGCCGCGATGGCGTCCTCGGTGGCTTTCACCATCGGGTCTCCGGCGATCGCTTCGCGGATCGTGTCCGGGTCAACACCGGCGCGCCGCAACTGCTCATCCGTGCGGCCCGCGTCCCGGTGCGTGATATAGGCGCGGAATTCCTCCGGCGTCGTCACTTTTTTGCCGGTTGCGGGGTCGGTCAGGTCAAGCGCGGCAAGCATTTCGCGCTGCGCATCCGTTTTTGCCGAGTCCATCTCGCGGGCACGGCGCGCGGCGGCCTGCTTGCCCCTCTCCGCGCGGCTCTGTGCCGCCGTGTCCGGCATCTGCCCACTTTCGGCATCGTCACTTGCGGCAGGGGCGGCGACCTCCTGCGTGTTTTCGCCTGCGGATGTGTCATCCGCCGTCGTGTCCTCGTCCGGCGATTTCTCGGCGACCGAAGAATGTTCCGTATCATGCGTGCTGTCTTCGGCAGGTTCGGCGACCTCCTGCGCGTTTTCGCCTGCTCCCGCGGGAGCCGTCACTTTGATTTCTTCGCCGTTTGCGTTAAAAATAGGCATTCTGCTTCTCCTTACTTGTTTTTCTTGCCGGAATTTCCGCCGGTGCGGAGGTCTGTGCCGCGGATGACCTTGCTCTGCGGCTTGCGGTCATTCGCAAAAGGCGCTTTCACCACCTGTGCGCCGCCGTTTTCGATTCTGCCCGCATACGTGGGCTTCTTCGTGTTGCTCATGCTGTATTCTCCTTTCTATTCGATTTTCTATCAGATCACGGGGCTGCCATCGCCGCCCACGACTGATGCATTGTCCACCTCCGGCATCATGCCGACCGCTGTCGCGCGCGCCTGCGCTGCGGCTGCTTCTTCCGCCTCGCGCTGCTTGGTCTCGAGGTAGCGGCGCGTCTGCCCGGCGAGCGGGTAGTGCAGTTCCTCGCGCATCTTCCAGAGATGGATCAGCGCGGCTGGGTCGCCCGGATTGCCGTATGCGCCGGACTGGTAGTCGGCAAGCACCTGCTGCCACAGTTCCGCCCGGTCACTCATCAGGCTGAGCGAGCTGTCGCAGGCAAAGAGATAGTCGTCATCCCAGCACCATGCGCCGTCCGCGTCCCGCGTCAGAAACTCGTAGCGGCTCCATGTCTCGTACTGCTCGTTGCCCTCGTCGTCGCGGTAGAGCACATCGTGCTCGTCGTCGTCATAGGCAAGCAGGTATTTGAAAATCAGCTCATAGATGCGCGCCCATGCGGCCGCCTTCATCATGCGCTTGGATGCAAGCCGCCCGGCAGCCTGCGCCGCCGAGGTCTGCTTGGCAATGCCGCTTTTCGCGGAGGAATCATAGCGCCCGAGATAGCTGTCCGTGATGCCGACCAGGTTCTTCGCTTCTTCATAGATCGCGTTTTTCATGGTCAGATGCTGCGAGATGTTTAGCTGCAAGTCCTGCAGGCGCACCATATCCGCCTTCGCCGGGTTTTCAAGGCGCACAACGTTCAGGCCGCCGTCCGCCTCGATCTCCGCCTCGTCCGGTAGGGAGAGCAGCGCACCGAATTTCTGCAAGCGCTTGAGAATTTCGCGTTCGCACAGATTGATGCTTGTCTGCTGGTCCTCGATCAGATCCGCGTCGGACACACCGAGCAGCTGATTCGGCGCGGAAATCGACTTTTGCAGCACGATCGGCAGCATTCGCGGCTTGTAGTAGGGAATCTTTTCTGGCGTGCCGTCTGCATGGCGGGCCGGAATCGCGCTGCCGTCCGGCAGCGCGATGTCGTAAAGCAGCGTCTCTTCCTCCGCCACTTCGTCGCGCCACCTGTTCCCGCCGCACGCGGGGCAGGTCTTTCCTTTCGCTTTCTTTCTTCCCGAAAACAAGGCGAAAAGCGGATTCTCCGCGGCAGCTTCCCGGTTTTCTCCCTCGCCGTCCGGCGGTTCCGGCGCGCCGCAGTCCGCGCATACGCGCAGATGCCGCGCCTCAAAGTCCTCCACATCGTACAGAACGCGGTCACCGCACCATACAAACTTGCCGATGCCGCCGTCCGCGTTTCGGTAGTAGCAGATGCGCACCGTGACAAAATCCTCAGCAGGCTCGCTTTCGCCGAAGGCACTGCGTGCGGCGGGTTCGTCCTCGGCTTCCTCCGATACGTCCGCGCCGTACATGCGCCTGACTGTTTCTTTCGTCTGCCCAAGCTCCAGGAAGATGTGATCCATCTCGTCAATGTCGTTCGCACCCGCCTGCGGGATCACGTTCTGCACATGGCGATAGGACAGCACCACACCGCCGTGCGCGTAATGCGACTGCGCCGAATTGTCCCATTCCGGCTGCCAGTAGCATCCGCCCTGCAAGGGCACGCCGCGCTCGGCGAGGTCGATCATCTCGGGCGTCGCCAGCCGTGTGACAATGTCGTTGATGCGATGTTCGATCTTGCGTGCCTTCGCCTCGTTTCCGCGCTTTGTCGCCGTCACCTTCACCGGGTAGACGGATGCGTCCACCTGGCTCTCGATCAGCTCGGCAATGATGTTGTAGATGTGCGGCGTCTCGTCGGCGGCGTCTGCCGCATCCGAGACGACTGTCACATCGCGCAGACCGCGGTAAAGCGCTTCGCGGTGTACAAACAGCTCGCGCTCCTCGCTCTGCGCCGCCTTGTCGCGGGAAAATACGTTTTGCCAGTGATGCAGTCTTTCTTCGTTCATCTGCGTTTCCTTTCGGGCTTCGGTTTGCCCCATTTTTGTATCAGCTCCGCCTTGATGTCGCTCCGTGCCGCGCGGTAGTCCTCCCACATGGAGTGCGTCCACTCGACAAGCGCGGTCTCGTCCTCGCCCGATTGCTGCTCCCGTGCGTGGTAGGCGATCGCCAGCGACAGCACAAGGTCATCGTGCGCGCCCACTGCCGCCTCGGGGCGCAGCTTGTCGTTGCGGATAAAGGTCAAAAACTCCTCCAGCGTGTCAGTGTCGTTCACAAGCGACGGATTCTCCGAGAAAATGCGTAAGAGGTCGCCGAGGATCACCGGGCGCGTGATCTTTGTCGTCACAAAGCCGTAGGCTTTTTTGTAGCTGCCGCTGTAGCTGTCAAAGCTCTCGCGGATGTATTGATGCCTGTAGCCGATACGGTTCAGCTCGTGGACCGTGTAGGTCGAGAAGTTGCACTCTACGGCAATAAGCGCGTCATTGTACATGCGCCCGAGCGCGGCAAGCTGCCCGGGGAATGCCGTTTCGTCCATTCGCCCGTGCAGCACGGCAACCTGCTCGCCCGTCACATTGTCGATGACATGCGCCGCGAAGAAGTCACTGCCCTCTCCGGCCGTGTCCGCGCCGCAAACATACGGGCGTCCCGCGCGCGGCTCTGCATAGATTTTGATAAAACCGTCTGCCGCACAGCAGAATCTGCCGCCCTCGAAGAGACCGATGCGCAGCGGCTTCGGCGCAGCGTCCTGTCTGGCAATCACCTTGTCGGTCGGGAAGATGCTCCTGTAGGTCGAGCCCCAGTGCCCGAGGCAGTAAACATCATAATAATACGGGTCTGTTTCCCTGAATTGTTCCAGCGTCAGGATGTCCTCGGCGTCCAGATAGCGGTTGTCCTTATAGTTGCTCTCGTGTACGCGGCAGCGCGCATCCGGCGCATCGAAGAATCGCTTTTTCAGCCAGTGCGTGACCGAAACCGGGTTAAAGGTCAGGATCATCTGCCGGTAGTGCGGCGACTTGCCGCGCATACGGATGTCCAGCTGTCCGAAGTCGCTCTCGCTGATTTCGGTTGCTTCCTCGATCCAGATGTCCGTGATCTCATAGATGGATTTCAGGCGCGAAACATCGTTCAGCCCCACGCAGTAGATCACGCTGCCGGAGGGGAAGCGAATGTCAAAGTTCGTGCGGTTCGCCTCGATCGGCATGCCCGGATAGTATTGCGCCGCCAGCGCGAGCAGCTGCTCGAAAATGCTCTTGCGGATGTCCTCTTTGACCTTGCGGCAACAGAGAAAGCGGTGTCCGCCCTCGCGCACGCAGCGATCCAGGACCTTATGCGCCGCAAAGTTGCTTTTGCCGCTGCCCGCGCCGCCCTTGAGCACAAGATAGCGGTGTCGGTCGTTGTATAGCGACAGAAACGCCGTGTTGGAGGTGTCGCGCAGGGACTTGTACCAGACAAGCGCGTCGTCAAGTGCCGCTGTCCGCGTCGATAAAGCCATTTTCGATCATTTCGCGCAGCAGCTCGGCGCGCTCCGCGTTGGTCATCGGAACGGCCTGTGCCGCCTCGTCCTTCTGCGCCGCCGCCGTCAGGGTCTCCAGCGAGAGCTGCACCCCCTTGATGTTCCGTGCCTCCGGATCGCTGATGCGCTCCTCGAGGTAGGTCGTGATGACAGCGCGTGCGGCTGCCGCAGCATCGGCAAACCTCGCGCTTTTTGCAAGCGCGGAGAATGTATGGCGGGAAATTCCGAGATGCGCACACAGCCCGCCAACAGTCGGCGGCGTGAACCATTCGAGCTTGGTCATCGGGCATCCGCTTCGCGCCGTGACCGGGACCGTGCGCTTGATCCACTTTCCGTCCGCGCCCTTTTCCCATTCTTCGCGCTCGACCGGCACCACCGCGCTGATAGACTTAAAATAGTCATCGCACAGCGCAGCAAACTCTGCAGCGCTTCGGAATTTCCTTTCTTTCAATTTTCCCGCCCCTCTCCCGTGACCGCTCTGTCACCTCGTCTATATCCACTATAGCACAAATTTCTTTCAGTTATCGCACACTTTCGGGACGCCGAAAAAGCCCGTAAACACAAGGCTTCCGGGCTTTTTTCGTGGAAAAATGTGAAACTTATTTTTTACAGTTCCACGCCTCATAAAACGCACGGCGCAGATCGTAGAGCAGCCGCTCCGAGTAATAATGCTCCAGCGCGATGCGGCGGATCGACTTGCCGCTCGTCAGCACGGCAAACAGCGCACGGTATTTCTGCCGATCGCCGTGCGTCACCGTGTAGCACAGCCGTTCGATCTTTTCCTGCACCGCCGGCGGCTGTGCATCATAGCGGCGGCAGGTGCGGTAGATCATCTGCTGCTTGGCATAGCCCATCTTCAGGCTGCGCATCTTCTTCTGCGTCGTCATCTTCTGCCTCCCGTGATGTTACCCGTGATGTTATAGGTCATGGCTTTGCGGCACAAAAAGACCGTCACAAACGTGCCGGACATCGGCGGCGCGCCCGGGTCGGCCGCGTCGAAGCTGTCGATCTGCGTCTTGTAAATATCGTAGTCCGGGTAGCGGTCGGCAAGCTCCGTGAGGTCGCCCGTCTCGACGATGCGATCTACCGCCGCGCGTGAGATCGCGCCGATGCTTTCGTGCACCTGCGGCTCGACCAGGTTACGGCTGCGGCTGTACTGCTTGTCCGTCTCCTTCTGCTTGTCGTAGATGATGTACTTTGACAAGCCCGTCAGCCCGCCGTCCTCGTAGTCGCCGTCCTTGCCGCAGGCAAATTCCAGCGGCGTCGCGTAAACATAGCTTTTGCCCGGCAGCCCGCCGTTGTTCCACATGCGGCGGAAGAAGTAGGGATTGTCGGTCAGCGCCGGGCAGGCGTTGACAACAAGGTGATGATGCACACGGCCGCCGTGCTTGCCGCGCTCGGTGCAGTATATGTATTTCAGCTCCACGCCCGCCCGCTTGTACGCGCGCTTCAGGCGGCGCAGAAAGCGTCGGATGCAGCCCTGCGCCGCCTCAATGTCCGGGCTTTCGCCGTCGTAGGAGAGGCGGCATGCAAAGTCAAGGTCGGTGAAGTTCGCATGCAGCAGATCCCGCAGATGCAGCTCGCGTCGCTTTTGATTGTATTTTTCCTGTGCCGCCGAGGACGGACGGAATTGCTTTGTCCGTCTGCCGCGATGGTAGTTCCGCACCGGGAACCAATGCACACGCATATAGTCCCCCGCGGTGATCTCCACCTGCTTGACTCGTGTCGCCATGCTTGCCTCCTGCGAAATTAATCTTTGAAGAGGGCGTCCGCGCCCTCTCTGCCGGTGCTGGAAAATCAGAGATTTCCCACACCGGCATTCACGCCCCGCCCGGCTTGCGCCGGGATATATTTTTTTGAGTGAGAGAAAAAGAAAATGTCTGTCTCTCACTCTCGCCCATTCCCCACGCGCGTACCCGCGCCCGCGATACGCGCCTGTCGGTTTCCTTCTATATGTAAATGGTCATAAACTTAACATAACATGCAGGGATTCAAAGCGGCATCCGCCGCTTTATTTTTTCAAATGATGGTCGGCGTCCGGAGAATCGAACTCCGGCAAAAACCACAACGCCGATATGGGGCGAAACGCCCCGTGATATTATTCTGCTTTGTCCGCCGTCGCCGCCGCGAGGAATGCCTCCATCTCCTCGTACTGCGTGACGACTTTTTTTGCATTGCCGTAAGCGCTTTTCAGTTCTGCCAGCGTGTCCTTCACCATCTCGATCACCGCCTCCGGCACATGCACATTTTCGGCTTTTTCGGGCACCCGGCACGGTTCACCGGCGGGGGCGGCCTGCTCGCATACCTCTGCCGTCTTGGTTGGCTCTGTTTTCACCGCCTTTTTTCCGTGCCGCTGATACTGCCCGTAGGTCATCTTGTTGATCTCGCCCGCATTGTACAGGATCTTCGCGATCTCGTCCTTGCCGACGGCATTCAGATCCGCCAATATGCCGATCTGCTTCTTCGGCTCCTTTGCCTCCTTGTAGGATCGCACGATCTCTCCGTAGCTCATCTGCATCACATGTCACCCCCGATCGCATTGCTCATCGCATCCAGCACACGGCGCAGACCCACACGGATCTTCGCAGCCTCGCCCTCGTCCGCATCGTCCAGCAGCGCAAAGATCCGGTTGAAGGTCTCCTGCAGCTGTTCAAAATAGATTGCAAACTTCTGCACAACCGGCGCGGCGCTGGTGCGCAACTTGTCCTCAAGCGCCGCAGCGCGTTCCTCGGCAGCACGAAGCGCTTCCGAATATGCCTTTTCCGCCTCGGCCTTGCCGGATGCCGCCGCGTTGTCCATTTCCGCCTTCAGCTTGTCCGCCCGTGTCTTTGCCTTCTCGGCATCGGATTTCGCTCTGGCAAGCGCGTCCGCGCTCTCGCGGCGCGCCGCCTCGACCGCCGTGATACGCGCATTGTCTGCGTCGGTGCGGCGGATATATTCGTTCATGTCCACCTGTGCGGGCGCAGCCGTCGCTGCCTGTATCTTTCCGATCTCGCCGCGCAGGGCTTCGATCTCGGCTTCCAGCGCGGATTTCTCGTCGGAGGCTGCCGCCAGCTCGGCGTCCAGCGTCTCCGCCCTGGTTTCCGCCGCCCTGCGCGCCTCCACCTCGCGCTCCAGCTCGCGCGTGGACATCGCCGCCACATCCTTTTCGGCGGCAAGTTCCATGCGCTCCTGCATTGGCAGTCCCATCAGTGCCACCGCCTGCGTGTAGCTGATCTCGGCAAAGACCTCTGCCGGCGCTTTGCCGGTCAGCAGGTTGATCTGCTGACTTCCGTATTCCCGGTAAATACGCATCAGATTGTTCGCCGTGGACTGCGAATAGTCCACATTTTCGCAAAGCCATTTTTCCCACTCGCCGTGGCCGACCAGCTCCTTTGCCTCGCAGAGCCGGGCGCCGATCTCCATCGACGCCGCCAGCATCTGCCGTTTGGTCTGTTCCTTGATAAAGTTGATCTCCCGCGCGATCACACCCGCGTCGCGCATCACGATGCCGTTTTCAGACATGGTCTTTTCTCCTTGTATTTCAGTTTGTCAAAGCTGCCGCGCAGACGCAGACGCAGATCTTTCGCGACGTGCATCTGCCACAGCCTGTAGCAGGCGGCAACGCGCCCGTCGTTCTGCGGCTTGATGCGGTTATGTGCGCCGTAAGCCTGGCGAACTTCTGCACCGTCGATCTCGATCGTGTACAGGCTCTTGTCCGGCGTATCCGCGCGACGCAGGAACACAATGTTCGTCTTGCCATCCATGTGCCGCCCGGCGTAGCCGCCCACGCAGTGCCCGAGTGCCTTGCCTTCCTCCACAATCTCGCGCGCCGCCAGCGGAAAGCGGAAGACATAACCGCCGATACGCCACTCGTACCTTTTCGCCCGCGTTTTCAGCTTTCTCTGTTGCGCCTTTGTCAGTTTGCGAAAATCCGCCAGCGACAACCCGCGAATCGCCGCGTCGTGTGCCCCGTGAAAGTCCTTCGGCAGTGCCACATTGTGCACGGTCAGATCGTAGCCCATCTGCCGCGCGCCGCCGATATAGTCCAGCCAGTCGGACAGCGTGATCTTTTTCTTTTCGACATAGTTTCGTGCCTGCACAAGCGACAGACCGCAGCTTTGCAGCGCACGGACAAGCTCCTCTGCGCGGTCGCCGGCGGCGCGAAAGGCAGCATCGAGCGTCTGCATGTCAAACGTGCCCTTGCAGGCGCGGTACAGTTTGATCAAATCGCGCGACGCACCTGCCGTAAGGTAGGCTTTTGCCGTCTGCCGGTCCAGCCGCAGAAAGCCGTCCACCGTCTTTGCGTTCCAGTCCAGCAGCCGTGCATTCTTGCGGTTTTCGTTCACAAGATCGTTCACCGCCCAGTGCAGCCCCAGCTTCTGCACCATCTCCGTCTGCGGATATTCCGCAAACCGGCAGAGGTATTTCATCGGATAGTACGCCTCATAGCCCTTGTAATAGGAACCGTTGTAGGCTGTTTTTTCGCCGCAGTTATCATAGTAAGTCTGCCCCTGATGATACCGCATAAAACTCTTTTCCAGCCGCGCTGCGCCGCAGATGCCGCCGAGCGGTTTGTTTGCCGGCTCGTCAAGCGGCGTCTTCGCCCGGACAAACCTTGCGCGCGCGCCGTACCAGTTCTCCTGATTCTTTTCACAGACCCACTCTCCCGGCCGCAGGCGGCAACGGTACTTTTCGCTGCCGTAAATCGGGTAGAAGTCGCCCTCCGGCTCGTCCGCGCCGTATCGCACCGCCGTGTCAAACACGCGGATATAGATAAGATCCGCGGCGGCAACATGGATGTAGGCGATCATCCGATCTTCAAACAGGCTGTTGTAGGACCGCATCCGGCCGTCCTCCTTGACCGTCGCCATCCGCCCGCACTGCGGGCATTCGGCGTCCGCGTCGTGCCACTTTGCAAGCATGCCGCCGTTTGCAGTCTTCACTGCGGCGGCCATTTCGCCCTCGTCCAGAAATGCGCCGCAGCACGAGCACCAGCCCACGCGCTGCCCCCGCTGCTCCCGCGACGGCTTTGCGAAGATGTACGCGCGGAAGAACCGCTTCACATCCTCCATCAGCTCGCCGTCTGTAAACGGATAGCTGCTTCGTTCGTCCTTTTGGTTTATGTAGAACGGCTCGTCGTCCGAAAGCTCGCCGTCCCGCACCTCAAAAAGTTCGTCTGCCATGGCCGCCTCACAAAATGTCTTCCAGCGAAAGCGCCAATCGCTTGGGCTTTTGCACGTCTTCCGACTTTGCCGCATCCCCCACGAGGTCGAGCGTCATCTGAAAACTGACCTTCGCGCCGGGAAAGTAAAATGCCGCCGCGCGGCTGTAGGCGTCGAGGTCGGACAGGCAGTCGCCCACTCCCTTCGAGACGGCAGCAAGGCACTTGTCAAAGTCCTTTGTCTGCGCAACCGCCTGCGCAAACTCGCCGTCCTGCCGGCAGAAGGCGATCAGCGCGTCGGCAACCGGCGCACACAGGACTTTTGCGTATTTATCTTTATTGGTCGATTTCTTGCATGTTTCCAGATAGGCGATTGCCTCCGGCACGAAGACCGCCGCATGTTCATTGTTCATCTCTGTCTCCTTTCGCCCTTTTCACACCACATCGTGCAGCACCTGCGCCACCGCCTGTGCCTCCGCCTTGGTGTACATCTCAAGGTCATCCGCACCGAACCGCAGCAGCACCGCGTCGCCGCGCACAAATGCACCGCCGAGCACGGCGGTCGCGGTCGCATTCAGCGCACCGTCCGGCCGGTCGCCCTCTCCTGTGACCAGCAAGAGACCGTTTCCCGCACTGCGATACCACAGCGACCCGCCGACAAGCCCGGACAGCACCCGACCGACCGGACTGCCGTCGCTCACACGCTTGACATACAGATGCGTCTCTGCCGGGATGACCACCACATAGTTTTTCTCGGCTTTTTTCACAGATCTGCCTCCGTCGCAGCGCGGGCAGCATCGGCAAAGGGGTTGTCCGCCGGCAAAACGACCGCCGCCACGGAAAACATCTTTGCGATGCCGTCTGCAATTTCCGCAGCATCCTTGCCCGCCGCCTTTTCGATATTGGATGTCGTGATCTTCAGCGCCGCCAAAATATACGGCAGTTCTTCGCGATAATACGGATTGATCGCATCGACAAGCACCGCCGTGTAGGCCTGTACGCCCTGCCGCAGCAGACGGTTGTGTGCTTCTCCCGGCTCAGTCCCCGAAAGTACAAGCTGCTTCAGCTCCTCCAGCTTCGCATAGGCTTTTTCTCTTGTTGTCATTTTTCGTTCCCGAGCGGAATCTCGTGCCGCTCGACTCCTTCCTTGTATCGGATTGTGATTTCAATTTTCTCCGGCAGCTCGCGCGGCTCGGGCAGCCGTGCAAGATAGGCCTGTACCGTCGCGTTCATCTGCGCCCGCATGGTTTCGTCAGTTCTCCCCGGCAACGCCCGACACCTTCTTTCCTTCGACGCGGTCCACCGTGATCTTGTTCCCGCTGATGGCGATACGCACCGTGCAGATCGCCGGCACAACGACCGCCACCTTCTGGACGTCCCCGCGGCCGATCAAGTCCACCAGCGCGCACAGCGCAAAGACCGCGCCGTCGGCAAGCGGGACAAGCCCGCGCGCCTCCGCCCCCGCACCGAACAGATCGTGTACGATCTTTTTTGCCTCCTTGGCGGCATTGACCCGCTTGCGCCGTGCCGTCGCCTCAAAGCAAAGGCATTCCGCCGTCGCCTCCTCGTCGGTTTCCGCACCCGCGAGCACCTGCCCGCAGTATTCGCAAGTTCCCATGTCTGTTTCCTCCTTTAACTCAAATACAACTCAACCGTATCGTCCTTCGTGACGACGGTGCGCTTGTCGAAATCAATGACCGTACCGCCGACTTCCACGCAGTCGTCATCGCATTCCTTTACAAGGTCGGCAAGATTGTCCCGCCCCAGCCCTTTCGATACATGTATCTCTGCGCCCGCCGGGCAGGTCCCCAACAGGTGCATCAACTCGTATACCTTCACGCCCTCTCCCTCCTCTCATAGGGGATCTCGCAAAAGCGCAGCGCAATCGGAAAGTCCGACGCATGGAATATCCCCGGCACAAGCCCGGCGTGCGGGTAGAGCCGGATCACGCCGCTGCGGTTGTCCAGATGCCCGCGCAGCGCCCCGGTAAACATGCCGAAGCGGTAGGCGTTCACCACAAACGTACCCGCGCCGATCTCGCGATCCACCTTAAAGACGATTCCGTCTCGCATCCTGCCGCCTCCTCGCCCACAATTCCCGCACGCGCCGCTTCGCAATCTTTGCAGCGTAGTGCGCCGTGATCTCGCAGTCGATTCGGCTGATCAGGCGCGGCAGCGCCTCCGCCACCAGCCAGTCCACCGCGCACGCCGCCGCAAATACCGCCAGCACAAACCCCAAAATCAAAAGCTCGTTCATGCCGTTTCCTCCTTTGCCGTGCCGAGCCCGAGGTTCTTCAGCTTTTTGAACTTCGCCTCCAGCTTCCCGATGTCCAACCCCCACGCCTTGTAGGCGTCGTCGGTCGGCACACTCAGGCTGTCGATCAGCATCAGCCCGTTTGAGATTGTGTACTCGCGCGCCACGCGCTTCAGGCGGCTGAGCGTCGTTGCCGAAGCGTCCGGAAACAGCCTCCGCAGGTCTGCCGTGTACAGCGCAAAGGTGCTGTAATACAGCTCCACCGCCACCTCCACGCTTGCGATTCTCGGTGTGTTCATGCGTCCGCCTCCTTTCGTTCTTCAAATAAATCGCTGACCGTGCAGCCGAGCAGCTTTGCAATTCTCGGCAGCATGTCCGCTCGCGGTGATGCCGCCCCGGTTTCCCATTTCGCAACGGTCGTTCGGTCTACACCGAGCGCGGCGGCAAACTCCCGTTGCGGCATTTCTTTCGCCGTTCGTAAATCCTTTATCAACATATGTCCTCCGAAAGTGAAGATTTGTCACTCGACGATTGTATTATAAGTGATGTTTTTTCACTTGTCAATAGATTTTCAGAAAATAAGTGAAAAAATATCACTTTTCTTGCAATGTGAAATATTTTCACATATAATGAGCTTGAGGTGATAATATGGAACGTTTGAAAGAACTGCGCACCGCGCGCGGTCTCCTGCAAAAAGATGTAGCCGCAGTGCTCGGCATTGATAGGACGACCTATGTCAAATATGAAAAAGGGCAATCCGAGCCATCGTTCGACATCCTTGCCAAGCTTGCCGACTATTTCGGCGTATCGGTCGATTACTTGCTCGGCAAAACCGACATTAAAAAAGCGCCCCACGGAAGTGAGGCGCTGCAGCAGCTGCTGGACGAATCGAACGCGCACATGGCGGTCGTCATCGGAAAAGGAAAGGAGCGTCGGATCATCGAAGTCCCCGCCGATGCCGAGGAAATTATCCGCTCCACGCTCGAGGCTTTCAAGAACAAAGAAAAGTAATGATTTCAATTCTTATATAAGAGGTTCGATATGTCAAAATTAAGAACAGCAGCTGCCTCTGTAATCGCGCCGCTCGGCGTAATTCTCATGTTTTTTATCAGCGGATACATCTTTACTTGGGTTGCCAACATCATTGTAAACATCCCCTTGATTCGTTTGGTTGCGAATTTCACAGTTGCTCGTTTTGGCTGGATCGTGCTTCTTTCCGGCTTGTGTGCAGGTTATACTTATTCATTCGGTAATTTTCTGATTTCGGTTATCGGCAAGAAAAGTCGTGCTGCATACATTGCGGCAGGAACTATTGTCATTTTGATCAGTATTGTATATGCAGTTTTCAGCATTATGGCGCATTCGTTCAACGCATGGAATCTCGCCCTCGGAGGCGTGGGGATCTGCCTGTTCAGCAATGGCTTCAAAATCTGAACACTTTGCACAAAAATGATGAAAATACACTAAACCGGCGACATTTTTCGACAAATTTGTTAAAATCTCCTTAGCACAACCCAAAAATTTATTTTTCAAGGAGATTCAAACTATGGAGAACATTATTCGCATCGCCGACGACTTTGCAAAGCAGTACAAACTCACTTTGCCCCTGCGCCTCGATACCATGAGGCGCCTTTGCGACGCCCTCGGGTATAAACTGTTGACCTATGCCGAAGGCGCAGCCATCCTTGAAAAACTGCCGTTTGATGATTATACGCACTGCCCGGCATTTTGTACGCGCGTGATGGATTGCAATGTCGTGTTTTATGATGATACCTGCAGCGTCGGCACGCGGCTGTTTTCCTTGGCACACGAAATCGGGCATATCGTGCTGCGGCATATCGCAACCGGCGCACTCGGGTATGACGCATCTGATACTGCCCAGGAGCGTGAGGCGGATGCCTTTGCCTACGCTTTGCTCGCGCCGCTCGATGCGCTGCGCGCAGCGCGCGTCCGCACCGTCAAGCAGATCCAGCGGATGACGCTCCTGGACCGCGAGCGTGCGGCACATGTGCTCGCAGAATTGCAGGCAGAGCAGCCGGAGACGCCACAGGTAAAGCCGGCTCGCCCGCTTCTGATTTTCTATACAAGCATCGGCGCTGCGCTTGCGCTCGTCATCGCGTCTGTGTCAGTAGTGATGTATTTTCGAACCCCCACATACACGCACGACACAGCGCAGTCGCAGACATTCGTCATCGCCGCTCGCACACATCGGCAGGAACCGGCACCCGCCGAATCGACACTTGCTGCCGCAGCCATCTCCACCCACGCGCCCGAGCAGGAAGAAACCGTCTATATCACAAGCTGCGGCAAGCGGTATCATAAAGCGACTTGTTTTCAGATTCAAAGCAGAAGCACGCACGCCGTCTCCATATCAGAAGCGGCTGCGCTTGAAAAAACGCCCTGTAAATGCTGCTTTTGCGACTGAAATCAGAATTTGAATAGGGAGAAAAACATGAGTATAGTTGTTTGCATTGCTATGGTTCTGTTTCTTCAGACGATGCTGGTCAATTTCATATTTTCAAGGTGTGAGTATACAGAAGCATCTGCTCGGCGGCATGAGCGTGCTGTAATCGCTTCGCTCTATATTGGTATGATAGGATATGCAGTGCTTGCCGCTTTTGCAATCTACCTGTGTCACCGTTTCCCCCTTGACGGATTTGATGATGGCGAAATTATAGTCGGCGCAGTAGTTTTGGTTATCAATGTACCGCTTTGGATTGGCGGCTGGATGTATGAAATAACCGGGCGCAAAGTTTTGATTATTCTCTACCACATCTTTTTCGCATTGCTTATTCTGGCAACTGTTATCGGTGTTGCTTTCGTTCCCGTTTCAACGAAAGCAGAAACACCAACATACTCGCAGCAAACTATTTCGGCGTCAACTACGGCCGCTGAAGATTATTATGTGTACACAACTCCTCAAGGAAAAAAATATCATCGCGAAAAATGCCGCTATATAAGCGTAAGAACTGCTACGCAACGAACTATCAAAGATGCAAAGCAAGAAGGCTATTCTCATTGCTCTGTCTGTAAGCCCGGGAGGTGACACCGATGCCCATCTACAAAACCGATAAAAAGCGCGACGGGCTGTATATTTACACCGTTCGCGTCAACTATACCGACAAAAACGGCAAGGCGCACGGCCTCACGCGCACGGCCGTTGGCGCCGAGGCGGCAAAGCTGCTTGAATCCCAGCTTACAGCCGAATATAAGACCGGGCAAATCACGCCCGCCGAGCGCATGACCGTCGGCGAGCTGGCGGGGGAGTACCTCGCTTCCAAGCAATCCGAAGTACGCCGCGCTTCCACCGAGAAGGCTGCGCAGATCATAAACCGCTACATCCTGCCGACAGTGCAGAACGAAAGGCTTGATCGGCTGAACGCACAGAAATTGCAAGCATGGAAACAGACCGTCTCGGCTTTAAGCCTGTCTCCGAAAACACAGCAAAATATTTATGCGGCGTTCCGTGCTATGCTGAATTATGCCGTTAAGCTGGAATACCTGCCGCGCAATCCGCTCACAGCGGTCGGCAACTTCAAAGATAACGATTTCACACCGACAAAGGAAAAGCTGCACTATTATACCGCCGCAGAATTTCTGCACTATAAAGCGGCAGCACTGGCGGATGCAGAGCGGAGGGGAACCCTCTCCGAGTATGCCTACTATGTCTTCTTCTGCATCGCCTACTATATGGGGATGCGCAAGGGCGAGATCAACGCGCTGCGCTGGTCGGACATCGAGGGCAATCTGCTCACCGTCCGCCGCAGCGTCACGCAAAAGGTCAAGGGAGAGAGCGCGCTCGAAACGCTGCCGAAGAACAAAACCTCTTACCGTACCATCGAAATTCCGCAGCCACTCATGAACATTCTCGCGGAATGGAAAAAGCGCCTCGCAGAGCGAGACGCCTATGGAGATAATTATCGTGTGTGCGGCGGCGGGGAAAACGGTGTTCTCTCCGACACCAATATTGATCTGCACAATCGTCGTTATGCCGAGGCGGCAGGTCTGCCGCACATCCGCATCCACGATTTCCGACACAGTCACGCCAGCCTGCTCGCCAATGAGGGCATCAACATTCAGGAGATTGCCCGCCGCCTCGGTCACGCAAAGATCGAGATGACCTGGAATACCTATGCGCACCTCTATCCGCGCGAGAGCGAGCGTTCGCTTTCCGTCCTGAACAAGGTCGTTTGACCGAATTTCGATCGTGTAGCATACAAAATTCGTGTAAAATTCGTGTACGAAAAATAGAAAAGCCCGCAAACCTTGTGTTTGCGGGCTTTTTGGTCGGAATGAGGTGTTCAGATTCCCCCGTTTCAGCGGTTTTCGTGCGTCATCTCCGCTTTTCAAAAAACCGCATGTCTATGCGGTTTTTCGCGTTTTTCGTCTTTGCGTATACAAACCCAAAATGCAAATTTTCCGAAAATTCGTGTACGATTCGTGTACGAAGCGGTCAAAACAAAACTTTTTCTCAATGGTTTATTTTTTGCTCTTAGCAACCTCTTGCATGTCGCCGAATTATCCCAGATTTTCGCATGTATCATTAACTTGCAGGCTTCTTCGCTTGAATCTGATACGGCATTAGTTGAAAAAACTAAAAAGAAAAATAATAAAATCTATTGATTTTTCAGAAGTAATAATATAAGTTTCGCCAATCCTGCCATTATCAACCAATTTCACGAGCGCCTGCGCAAAATCAGAAACATATACATTAGATGTAAAATTATTTCCCTTTCCTATTTTAAAGAAAACCCCCTTCTTTACCAGCTTTGCAAGTGTCATATATGAATAATTTGCTTCATTAACACCATACACCTTCGTAGGTCGTACAATAATTCCCGGAAAACCATTTTTACATTTTTCTCGAATAAGCTCTTCCACTTCATATTTGGTAACCTGATAAGGTAAATACGGCTCACATTTGCTTTTTTCCGTAATGGGGTTATCCTTTACTAACCCCATCGCAGCTGTCGAACTAATATAAATAAATTTTTTTATATTATTGCATTCCTCAATTATAT